>Ga0194129_10003961_pt1 | contig 20158 bp, 7 predicted proteins | sample TA2KigCa35mmetaG_FD_150862 | JGI IMG/M metagenome (GOLD analysis project Ga0194129, IMG submission 150862) | Freshwater microbial communities from Lake Tanganyika, Tanzania - TA2015038 Kigoma Deep Cast 35m | ecosystem: Environmental > Aquatic > Freshwater > Lake | place: Tanzania: Lake...
GCGTCAAGTCTTCAAGACGCAAAATATGAGAAAAAAGTTCGGCAGAGGGGTTCTTGATTCTAGTCGGCATCAAACTCGCTCCAGTCAATGTCTAGTTCATCCAGTTCGCTAAAGTCACAATCGTCCGTCTTCAAGCACGCAACCCCAAGATCTCATCTTCCATCCCCGCAATATCCTTGCGGAGATTCTCGATGATGTTGGTCAAACTAGAAACAACAGCATCACCACACTTTACCCTCTCCTCCAAAGCCTTGATCAAAGAGTCCTGACTATTGCAGAGAGTCTCATATCCCTCTGCAACTTCCACCAACTTCCGAAAGGACTCAACCACAGCATCCTCAAGGATAGAATCCTTGAGAGTAATCCCGCTATCACAAAGAACAAGCCAAGCCCTGCAAGCCTTGATAGTGTGGCTGTCAAACATATCTCAAACCTTTCCCGGTATATTACCGGATTAGAGAAAGAAAGAAACAGTCCCTAGCCTATGTCGAAACATAAGCACGGTCGAAACCTATTTGGGACTTTAGATCGCGGTGTTTATGGATAACACCTAACCCTGCCATAAATAAGATGTAGTTAGGAAACAATCCCACCCTCTCCCTTCAGCAATCTTGTGTGCCACAGATGGGTGGTAGGGTACACCATTCTCTCCATACGACATTTCTGCCGCTTCAGACAAACAAATGATTCGTCTTGCTTCATCACGCTCTTTGCGTAACCGTTCCCTTTCGATTTGCATGGATTCAAATGCGGCAATCAAACTCACCGCATCGTCACCATCTTGAAAGAAACCCGCGCGTTTCAGGGTATTGATTTCTTCTTCGTAGTTCATTGTCTTCTCGGCTATATTGAATTACTTATTGATTTCATTGTCGTTATAGTTCTTATAACGAAGAAAGACATACATTGCAAAGATTCCGAGAACGGACACACTGATAACAAGGATGTCACTAGTCATTGTCTCAAACCTTTCCCGGCATGGCCGGATTAGTTCTCCCAGCGATTCCGCATACGCTCAATGGCTTCCGGCGGAACACCATGAATGTTTCCATAGTTGTTCTGGCAAACCAGAACACACACCTCGTACCCGTATTCCTCTGCAAGATTCAGGTACTCCTCATACTCCCACTTCTGTGTGAAAGTATTAGCCACAGCGATACCAGAGAAACCAGACTGCATAGCAGCCTGAACATTCCTCTTGCACCAAGCATGGGCATCCTTCAGAAGGTGCGGAACAAAGGTGTACACACCATTCTGAACAAAGTATTGATCGGCTTCGTACACATAGTCCGAACCAACCAATTTTGCGGCAAGCGTAGACTTACCACTACCGGGCAAACCCCGGACAATGTAAAGCGTCTTTGCCATTGTCTCAAACCTTTCCCGGCATGGCCGGATTAGAAAGAAAGAAACAGTCCCTAGACATTCCTAAGAATGCCACAGCCGAAGCCTATTCGGGACTTGAAAGATATCCCACAGGTTTCCCCGTGGGATACCGTACTATTTACATCTTGAAGTGTGCCAATAGTGAACACACACTTTGCAGGAAGTTGAGGATTACTTCGCACCGAGGGTTTCATAACCCACAAGAAAGATATCCCACAGGTTTCCCCGTGGGATACCACTACCTATAACTATTGTACAAGTCGGTAAGCCTTGCACATGAGTCTATATGTTATTCAAATATACCCTATAGACAGGATATATCTAAAGAGGGTGTTTACAGTTCCCACAAACATGATCAAGTGTTTATAGGTAACACATAACTGCGTGTTTCTCAATACACGCATCGCAATGCTTTCGATTATGAAGTAGGCTGTAGAGGCATTGGGCCAGCCTACTAAAGGTTATCTTATACGCTTTGCGTAAAGTAGGGAACCACCCTCAAAGATGCCTTATGACATCTTTAGTTGAAAGATATCCCACAGGTTTCCCCGTGGGATACCACGCTAGACTTATTCTAGCACGGGTGGTATTACCACCATATCTTCCGCTTGTTTATACTCGCAGAAGCGTGCGAGGGTAAAGGTGAAGGGATTATATGGAATCCCCATACCATTTAGAATAGTATCCCACAGGTTTCCCCGTGGGATACCGGCTGGTGTTTATGGATGACACCTAACCACAAGGGTTTTATAACCCACAGTAAAGATATCCCACAGGTTTCCCCGTGGAATACCGCATGGTGTTTATGGATAACACCTAACCCATGCTTTGCATTTACGATAACCTACAGAGGCATGGCCTAGGTTATTCGTGCGTTCATTATCGCTTCTTTGAATAGAAGGCGATAATGTCGTCAATGTCCCCCGCTGAAGGCACAAGGCTAGGCTTGGCCTCCCTAGTGGTCGTAATAAAGGTGGGGATAAATCCCCCCACCTTCCTTACTTCGTGGGGGTCTAACTTGACCCCCGTAAGGGCAAGAAGAATCTCGCAGATTTGCGGGATTGAGCACCTTTCCCTACGGGAGAGGTGCGAGGCTGTTCCGCATTGCTCCCTATAAGGGAGATACTTGAACTTGTCAAAGTCGATAACCACGGGTGGTTCTCCTTTAGAAAGAAGCAGGGGATAACGCATCCCCTTTGTAAAGGTTGAGTTACCCACCTAAGGGTAACCCACCGTATGGGACTAATTGATCTGTGGACCCATAACCACAGTAGGCAGTTTATACACTTGCCTAGGTGTCTCTCGGGGCTTACGCCCCGTACTTCGCCATGATGCGGTCGATCATGGCAGGGGCCTTATCCGCGCTCTTCGCCTTCGCCTTCTCCGCAGCGATCAACGCACGGGCTTCGGACTGTGCTGCTTTGGTGCAGTCACAGACATACTGCTTATCGCTCTCCCAGTTCAACCCCTGCACGGTAACCTGAAGGGAGTTCAGAAGATGCCACATGTCGCGCCAGTTCATGCGGTTCAAGATGGCGGCACGAGCGACTTCGGCGAGGGTAACCGTGCCTTCACGGTACGAGATAACGGCGAGGGTGAGGGACGGCGCTGACAGGCGGTTCGGGTTCATGGCGTATGCTCCTTACGAGTGAGTGAGTGTCCCCCGTCACAGCGACGAGGCGACACTAGTGGGGCATCGGCGGGGCAGGAAGGGCGACCCCCGGCAACTAGGTGGGGTGGTGTCAGGGGTGGCCTCGGCTTATCGGCCCCGGCTGCACCCGCAGGGGGTAACGGGGGGTGCGACTGGGGGGACAAAGGGGGAGTACCCCTCGTAAATCCGCGACCCCTAAGTCGATTTCTGCGGCAATAAACTACGCCATAATGACAGATACCAAGGAAATCCACTAGGGAAACACCCGGCTACTACCGGGTAGATCCCTAGGGGATTAGCTTGGTTGAGTAGGGATTCCCCTTAGGGGAACCTATACTACTCCTAAGCTATCCCCTATAGATTATAATATTATAATATATTAAACCTATAGACACCCAAGGGACATACCTAGGTATATCCCTTGGGTGTTTCTTCTATAGCTCCGACTATTAGGTTCTCTTAGGTTTCCCTAAGAGATCTGCTAGGTTACTTGATACACCTTGTATTGGACTGTTTAAAACATCCATTGTGGGTGCGGTAACCTTAGACTTAATGTACTGCTCTTTTCTTTCGTAATAGGTCTTAGGCTTGACCTTAGGAGCCTGTACAGGTGTGGGGGCTACCATGACACCAGTGCGGGTGTACGGAGCCTTCTTAGAGGTTCGTAGCGTGTCTAGGAATATCTGGAGTTGGTTAGTCCTTTCCAGATTTAACATCATCTCCATACCCTTAACACCAACAGCAGTGAACCCCTTGTTTACAGGTGGAGCAATTAATGGTGATAACATCTTAGCTGCACCTATAGCTGGCTTACCCTCTAGGACATCACCAACTCCTTGAGATATTTTTATAAAATCTCTAGCAGCTGTATCTAACACATCTAGACCGGGGCTAACACCAATGCCACCATACTTCTTCCAAGTACCACCAACAAGTTCACTTAGGACTGATAAGGGTATTTCAATCATGGCATTACCAATACCAAGGAAGTTAGCTTCCTTAACCATACGAACAGCAAAAGCAGTTGGGTTATCTTTTACTTCTTCAACAACATCTGAAACATCTCTACCAGCTAGAATTTCTCTTAAGAATGAGTAAATTGTACCTAAACCACCAGCTAATAGAATAGTATCAGCAAGATACTTCATTGGGTTTCTATTGGTATAATCTAAGATAACATTATCTTGGAATGAGCTTACCCAACCAGTTAGAGTCTCCACCAGTTTACCAAACACAGTTCTTGAGCCAACGCCCAAGAATCTGTTTAAACCAGCCTGTCTAGAAGCTGTCTGCTTGGTTATCATATCCTCAGTGTAATAGCGGAATCTATCCAGAGCACTGAATAGTTTTTCCCTACTTACTGGGGCATCGTCTGGAGCAGCATAGGCGAGTCTTTCAAGGATGTTGAAATTAATACGACCATCTGTAGAACCAGATCTATCAATGAGATACTTTAATGCTTTTACAAACTCTGGGTCCAACAGACCATACTGGTTATACACAGCTGCTCTGGTTGGATCATAGGGGAAGCCAGCTTGTCTGGCAATGCCCTTCCACCGTTTAACCAACAGTCTTGCTTCTCTTGGGCTTTCACCACTAAGATTAAACAACCTTTGAAGATCACTAGCAACCGCTGGATCCTGTAAAGCAGCTAGTAGTTTAGTTAGTCTACCAGCCCGTAGGTCTTCAACAAACTGACGGGTAATGCGGGTTTTACCCAGTGAGCGGTTAAAACGGTCTACAGCAGACAGAGAACCAACCTCGGTTGCAAAGTTAGCAAGAGAGCCAGTGACACTTGTACGACCTTCTGCATTCCTTTGAATAATCTTACTAAGAGGACTATCGGTTGATAGAGGACCATCATAAACATCACTTAGGTATCGGTTACCTAGGTCTGTCTGAAGATCATCAATAACGAAAGCCATGTCTCCAACTTCACTTTTCAGGATAGCATCCATCTTAAAACGCTTGGGTCCAATTAAGTAATTAATACCATTTAATAGATCCCCGATTGCATATATCGGTCTTCTAATAAATTCAGTAACCGTTTCTACTGCCATAGATGCTAAGCCGTACATCCAAGCTGTCTTGAATCTAATAATGTCTTGAGCAATCTTAGTAAGCTTACCAACATCTGCTTGGCTATCTAAAGTACGAAGAGCACCTGTGTACGAAGCATACTCTTCATATAGTCTAGTAAAGCCATTAGTAATACTAGCTTGTAAAGCGTCTTGTTTAGCTTGTACTCGGGTATTTGTTCTAGCCAGTTCTTTTAGATCTTCACTGGCAATAGCTTCCATTTCCTTAAGGTAAGTCTGCATGGTCATACCCTTAATACCATACTTCTTCATTAGTTCTTTTTGAACAATAAGTTCAAACAGTCTACCCTTGCTGAATAGATTAGCTACTTCAAGTGGGTTGGTCTTTACATAAGCAGCAACCAAAGGTTCAGTCATTACTTCATCAGGAGTAATATTCTGAACATCTAATAAGAAGTTGCCATCTCTTGTTGTAACGCTTAAGTGTGGTCTGCTTCTAGCAACAAGAGGACTTTTGCCAAAGTCTCTATAGTCACCATCAAATGTCTTAAAGTCAATGAGGTGTTCCATTTCAATTTGAACAACTGACTTACCCTTGAATAATCCTCTAACAAGTTCAGTATCAGCATAGTGCTTTACTGACCCATTAATAGTTGCAAAATACTTAGCTTTATCAGCATCAGACAATTGCTTTACTGTCTTTGGTATTTCATAAGAAATAATAGCATCTGGTGTTTCGGCATACATGAAACCTTCTTGACTAAGCTGTTTCTTCAATCTATTAAGATCAGAAATACCAGACTTAAGATTCTTTCTTGGGTTTAGTCTTGATAGTGTCTCAGCATCAAACCGATCTGTTGCAACTCTAATACCAAGAATCTTACGGTCCCTAGTTAGTGTTGTACCTTGTACGGCTTCTACTTCAATCCAACCAAGTGCAACCATTGTGTTAGTATCTAATGCAGGGCTATTAAGTTTGGTTCTTTGTCTAGCCTTCATTAGCGCAGCAACTAGTTGATTTCTCATTTCTTTATTCTTAATTAGCTTGTCAGCATCAAATAGAATTGGGAAATAGTTCTCAGGATCAACAGCAATACCAAGATCATCTACAATTTGCATGTTACCTGTTTCAACCTGTAGATCAAGTATACGCTTGTATAGTCTAGTGTTTTCTAAGTTTAGGTTATTTAATAACTCAGCAACCTTAGCTGGGTTAATCTTACCCTTAGATAATCTACGACCATGTGCAGTAAATCCGGCAATATCAGGAACAGCAGCAACAACATCAGCTGCGGTTACTGGTCTATTACTAAACCTATTTATAGCAAGAGTGCGCTCTAGTGCAGCCATGTTTTCTGGACCAATGCTTTGTACATATGATCTTAGTGAGCTAGTGGCTTGGATAATACCATGCAAGGCATTAATAGCATAGCTGTGTGCTTCACGCCATGTAATACCAGCTTCTTGACCGGGGGCAACAAATGTACCAGTCTGTAATCTAGTATTATCAGCGAACCGTGAAACATGGCGGACAACAGCTGAGAAGCTTCTAATGGTGTTAGCAAGACCAGAAGATATCTGGGTTAAACCTGTGGTCTTATTCATCAAACGACGATACCAGTTAGCTGTTGCTCTTTCAGATCCACCAAACAAGAAGGCAATAAGATTAAAGTTTTCTCTAGCTAAGTGGCTAGGACTTTCTCTAGCTACAACTTCTCTTAAGGCTTCACGAAGTGGTGTAGGCTGTTTAGGTGTAAGATCAAGAGGTGTTTCTACAACCTCAGGAACAGTTCTTGGTGTTGTAGTAGTAGGAGTAGTAGCTGGAGTAGCAGTAGTAGGTGTTCTTTCAACTACAGGTCTAGCTTCTGGTTCTGGAATATTTACAGGGTCTGGTACACCACCTTCAGCGTTTACTGCATCTAAGATTTTCTGTCGTTCTTTAGATACATTAAAAGTAAATTCAATGTTGTTACCAGTATCAGTCTTAACAACTTTAATCTGGCGTGACTTGAATTCACTGAAGGTCATAGGAGCAACAAACTCTTTCTTATAAGCTTTGCTTACTTCAGCAGCAGCTTGCTTATAAACAGAACGCATATCAATAAGAGCACCAGTATTTGTGTCCGCCGCTTTTAACTGGCGTTCATATAGAATGTTATCTACCTTTGTCCAGAATAATTCATTAGCTGTTCTAAAGTCTGATCCAAACAACTGTTCATTCATGTTAGTAATATACTCATTAACCTGTACATACATATCTAGCATACGATTACGAACAGTCATAAAGTCAGCTTCGGATAGAGCATAACCCAGTTTATTCTTAGCTGCTTTGAATAACTTACCAGCTTCTTTTACAAGAGCGATAATTTCATTAGCGTCAATACCTCTGTTTCGGTTACCAACCTTATCCCGTACAACTTCAGCTAATTCTTCTTCTGGTGGCAGGGCATCTACTGCCTTGGTTTCAACCACAGTAACAGGAGGTTTTTCTTCTGGTACTCTAATAGGCATCTTGGGTACGCCGGGATCAAGAGGAGTTGGCGCAGGTGTTGTCTTGTGAACAACAGTGACAGCCTCGCTTAGATCTTTGATAACTGGCTCAACTGGGGCTGGTGCTGGCTTAACTTCAGGTTTAGTTGTTGGCTTAAGAGCTGGAGTCTCTGGTGTTATTGTTGGAACTTTAACTACAGGTTCTTCAATTTTAAACACACGAACTACTTCAGGCTTCTGTGGAGTGGTTAACATAACCGCTCTTACTCTACCTGTTTCATCAATGATACGAACAGCATCATAGCCTAAACCAGAAATCTTTTCAATGTTGTTAACTAATGATTCATATGTACTTTGAATATTAACAAGCAACATATGCTTTACATTTTTTTCAATACCAATACCAGATAAGAACTTTTTCTTATTCTTCATATCCCCCTCAACACTAAGAGTGCCATTCTTGGTATTGTATCGTAGTGTTAGTGGGTTTTCTGTCTTAATGTTTACGGATACTACATTAGATCCCGGCTTAGTGTTTTTACTAATACCGCCATCAATGCGAGTAACTAACATAGATCCTATTGGTACTTCGCCTGAGCCATCCCAAGGACCAACTACATGTAGAGTTTCTTCAGTTACCTTGTCGGTTAACTTGTAGGGCATTGGGATAGTAGACTCATCTACAACAACAGGTGCTGGAGCAACCTCATCAGCAACCTTAGGAGTTGGCTTTGGTTCTTCTGCCGCTAATGACGCAACAACAGCAGCTTGTTCTTTAACAACCAATGGTTTGGTGTTTCTGGAACTTAGTTCAATATCAACAGCGTTCTGTAACATCTGACTACCATCAGATACTCGTCCCCAGACTTCTACTGCTGCTTGGATTTGATTCTTTGCTTTTTGCTTAACTGCTTTAATCTTTCTTTCCAATGTAGCAATCTTAGCTGGGTCTGTTTCACCAAAGACTAAAGTAACATAGTCTTTAACTGTTGGGTTTTCTTTTCCATCAGTTAAACCTTCTTTTAGCTTCTTAGCAGCAATAGCAACTAAAGTATCTCTGTCATTAAGCTTAGCAAAGAGTTCTCTTTCACTGGCTGACATTTCTTTAGTCAGTGAGAACTCAGGAAATAACTCAAAGAATTTTACACCATTTAGTTCAGCATTTAGAATAGTATTAAAGACATCTGAGTTAAACATTTCATCTTCAGAACGGACTGGTTCCCATACAAACTTTAACTTGGAAAAGAGATCTACTCTTTGCTGAGCTGTGGTTCTTTCTGTTGTTTCACTGATAGCACGATCTCTATCTACAACTTCTCTAGTATCCTTAACAGGGCCACCTAGTTGTGCTTCTTTTTCTTTACGAATTTCTTCTCTAGCAAAGCTTTGTAATTTCTTCTTAACCGCCTTAAAAGCTAGGTCAATTTTTTGCTCTTCAGTTAAGTCAGTCTTAGCAACTAAAGAAAGAATATATTCTTGTAACTGTGTTTTAACATCTTTTGTTCCATCTTCTTTTAACTTTTGTTGAGTTAAAAGTTCCATTAATACATTTTGTCTAATTTCGTCTGCAGTATTAGCATCTTTCTTTTTAATAATAGAGAAGATTAAACCACGCTTTAGTTTGCTTTCAACACCAATAACTAGGCTCTGGTAGCTTGGTTCTTTTAACTGTGCTTGTGTAGGTACACCTTCAACTGGCTCTGGTGCAGCCCTTGATTCAAAGAAACCGGGGCCATACTCATCAACTAAATCCACTATTTCATCAATATCATCTTGAGATATTGTTTTTGGTTTTATAGAAACCGTTTTGGCTGTTTCAATTGTTTTTTCATCTGCTTCGCCAAAGAATAGTTTAACTACTGATTTTTCAAGATCAATATCACTACGGTCTGAAAGATATACTAAAGCTTCTTCTGGTGTTTTAAGTTGAGCCTTTAGTGCATCGCGTTCTTTACCAGTAGCGCCTAGGAAATCAAGTAAGTGGTCTAGTGTTAAGCCGTTATCAATATTGCTTTCTAGAATTCCCAAAGCTTCTTGTTGTTCGCCAAAGCTTAGTTCATCAAACAAGCCCATATTAGCAACACCAGTAAACTTCTTTTTAGTTCGAGGAGTAATTCGCTTATTTATTTCTTTCTGTAAGCCGTATACAAGCTTGGCTCTAGAAGCTAAAGATGATGCGCGGAAATCTGCTTGTAAAATAAAACCTTTAGTATATTGCGAAGAGATTACTGCAGATGAAATAGCTTGAGAAATATCACCTAACTCATCTTCTTTAGTAAGAGTCTTTCTTAATAAATCTTTTACTTCATCTGTAAAAGCACCACCAACACCAGTAAATAGTGTATCACTTTTTCTTATGTAATCGTATACAGCATTTTCATCGCTTAGGTTTTTCAAAAGGGTGTTTAATACAGTTATTACTTTTTTCTTTGATGCTAAGGATAAACCCTTACTTGTTAGAACAGCATCTACAATTTTCATTTGATTTGCAATAAACCGATTAACTTGCTTAGTTTCGGTCTGGTTGTAAATCTTAAAGTTCTCAATAAACTTAGTAGTAAACTCAGTGTCTGTAAACTTTTTAGTTTTAAGTTCTTCAATGGTTGTTAGAAGAGCGTAAGTATAAGACGCATCTAACTTGCCTTCGGCTGGTTCTAACACACCAACACCGTTCACTTTATCAACAATCTTTGAAGACAGTGCGGCAAGTTTTTTGGCTTGTGCTTTAGATGCTTTAAACTTTGTTTCAATAAAACTAGAAAGAAGTTCTTCTGTTGTTTCTAACTGACTTTCTGCGTTAGCTGTTAGTAAATCAACAAAGGCTAAGACTGTTGTAAACTCGCCATTTAGTTTGTTGTTGGTGTTTTTTGAAACAGCCTTAATAACATCTGAAATAGTTTGAGAATAAGTTAGCGAGACAGTTTCAATACCAAGATCTCTTATTGTATTAGCAACAAGGTTATAAGCTTGGTTGGCTACTTGAATAAGTAAACTAGTAATTGAACGGTCTACTGTTTTTTCAATATAATCTAGTTGTGCTTTATTTTCAATAAGCAAGAACATTGAGAATAGTTCAGCAAACGCTTCGTGTTTATCCGATACTGAATACTCTGTAGCAAGACGCTCAATACCAAGAACTGTTCTCATGGTATTAATAGATGCAAGAATACTGTCTAAACTTGTTTCATTATATGCTTTTGAAATTAACTTCTGTGTTAAGAAGTTAGTGCCTTCAAGAGAATGTCCAAACTCATGTAGGATTGTGTTTAGAACTTCTTTTTTATTTTGGCTGCTTATTGTAATACGGTGCGATACTGGGTCGTATGAGCCAAGAATTGTGTTTTGAAGTTTTTGAATCTTTGTGCTTAGATAGCCAACTCTTTCAGAGTTTAGTGGCATATCCAGCATAACTGCAAGGAAGAATCTAAACTCTTTATCATTTAGCATTCCTGCTTTTACAAAGATATAAAAACGGTCATGTAGTTTATTAGCAATTTCTTCTGCTTTATTTCCCCAGAAAGATACAGCATGTCTTACAAAGATTTCTTTTGTATTATCGCCCGTGTAGATTTCACGCTTAGCAGCTCTAGTAGCCTTATTGAAGTTAGCTCTAGCCGCATTCATTGATCTCTTTAGTTTAGCAATAACACTGGTAGGTTTAGCGCCCACTATTTCTGAAAGCATATTATAAGTTTGTTGTTCGCCGTCTAGCATACGAGAAGCCAGCACTGTTTCAGCTACTTCTTCTACATCCTCAGCTGGTACGGTTTCACTGATGATTTCTTGAAGGGCTTGCTCGGCTTGCTCTGGTCCTTTAGTTTCGGCTGAGTCCAAGGCTTCACGAATACGGTCTGCAACTTCTTTAGCTTTGTCAAGCATTGCTGCAGTCATTGCTGGTTCTCTGGCTTCAAGCTCAACCAACAATTGCTTAGCAGCAACAGAGTTTCCTTCTAAAGCTGCATTTGCTTTATTTAAGTCAACAGTTGCTTTAGCTATGGCATCATCAATAACTTCTAACCGTGCGTTTAGTTCAGGGCTTGTTGCAAACTTTTTAGCTACTGCTAATCTCTTTTCGTTTAGTACTCTAATGCGGTCTTCTATTGTATCTACAATACTAGCTAATCTATATAAGGTATCACGAATTGCAGCAACACCTAGTTGAACATTGCCAACCCGAATAGCCTGAGCTACTTCGGGCACAGTAAGAAGCTTAGTAACTTCTTTAAACTTCTTACCGGGCTTAATGTCTGGGATATCAATAGCTAGCTTATCGAACAGTTCACCGAATAGTTTATTCTTTTTTAAAGCATATCGGAATCGCTTTTCAGAAGTAGCAGCAGCCTTAAGAGCTGTTTCAAATATCTTCCGTTGCTCTGGAGTAAAGTTCTTTCTAACCCCAGCAATGTTTGCTTTTAGTTGCTTACGGCTATTGTCAAAGTACTTAGCAAGCTGGGGATCAATAGCTCCATTGCCTTGCTTAATAGCCTCTCGCTCAGCTAGGAATAGTACTCGCTGGGTGTTTACCAAGACCTGTGCCTGTTCCTTTGGAGCTAGCTTACTGAAGTCTGTCTCGCCAGTACTAGCCATTGCAAGCCGTTGGGCATCCTGATAGGTCCGTAGTGAGTTGGATCGTACAGCTCGTTCTACAACGCTCTGTAGTGGCTCTGCTGGGCCTTGGTTAATAGCTGGGTTAGTTGGAGCAGAGTCGGCTGCGGTTGAAGAACCGCCGATCTCACGGGCAGTAGCGACTCGGTTAGTAGCAGCAATCTCTTCAACTACATCAGCTGGGGTAGCCTCTCTGCCTTCTGCAGTAGCGGCAGCAACTGCTCGTTCTACTGGTGGCATAGTTTCAGAAACAACTTGTGGGTTTTTAATACCACGGTTCTTCCAATAGTCTACAGTTCTACCTACTGTTCTTCCTGATTCTACAAACCAGTTTTTATTTAACTTATTTAAACCAGCCCCAACTAAAGTAAGACCAGTACTAATAACTCCAGTAAACACACCACCCATTAAGGCTTCACTTGCCATTAAGGAATAGCTTAGTTCACGCTGAGCACCGGGACTAGTAAAGTTGGTTAGTTCTGAAATAGCAATGTTTTGTTTCTGTGTGCTAAGCGATGCAGTAGCACTGTAAACAGCGCCACCACCAACCATCCAAGCTGCTTTAGCGCCAAGACCCCAAGCCTTACCAAAGGATGGTACATCGTTTAGAATAAACTTAGGAGCAGCTTCTAGGGAATAGCCTAGGATCTTCTTAAAGCGGGAAGCTAAAACTATAGCCCGAGATGCTGTAGCCGCATCTACGGTTACTGAGCCAGCTAAAGTAGGCACACCAACACCAGCGGCAACACCAGTAGCAGTTAAAACAGCGCCAATAAGTTTCATGCCTGCGCTAGCAATAGCTAGGGCGGCTGTATCTAGCGCTAGTTCAACAGTGTCTGTGTTGTTAAAAATTGTGTATGCAAGGTTTAGTGTTCCATTTTGGAACCACTTCCAACCAGATAAAGTAGAATTATATTGTCCAATCTTTCTCTGCATTTCTGTATTCATTAAAGCATTAGCAGTAATTACTTTAGCTCTATTAACATTTTTTACACCAGCAAATACAGCCTCAGTTAAACCATATTGAGCTAAACCAGCTCTTACAGTTTCATCTTTAAAGGTTTGGTTAAACCAAGCAATGCCATCAAAGTTTGGATCTTCTTGATTTAGAATCCGGTCAATGTCTGCACGGTCTTTAGTAAACACATCTTTACCTTCATCGTAACCGCTGCCAAACCAAGGAAGATCTGCTATTATTCCAGAAGCTAGTTCACTTGCCCAACCATCACTAGCGTCTAATATAATTTTTGTTCTTATAGCATCATCTTGTTTAATAATAGCCAGTTCTGTTTCAGACATTTTTAGTTGTGAAGAAATCACAGAAAACTCATGGATCTTTTCAGCAATCTTCTTATCGTTTTCCTCTGATCGTGGGTTTGTCTTTAGAACATCTAAGTCATCTTGCAGACTTGCCAAGTATGATCTATTAAACTTTTCAGGTTCAAACTCCATAGTTCTATATGGGTTTGTTTCAGGGTTTAGAATACTACGAATATACGCAGCTTGTTCTGGTGTTGTAAGTATAGAAGATGAAGCTCCAGATACTTCATTATAATATGCTTCCCCCGTTAATGCCTCGTTGTTATTGGCAAATACTGTTGGTGTTTTACCCCAGTTTAATGGGTTGGCAATATTATCAATCTTAAAGTTTGGTAGTATTCTAGCTGTTTGTCGTTGATCCCCTTCTAATGCCGAGTCTTTAAGAAACGGCATACCTTCTTGTGTAGAAGTGTAGAACATGGGATCTTTATCTAATACGGGGTCGTATCTAAATGTGTCCTGAATGTTTGAGAAAAGTTTAATATCCATTAATCAAGTCCTTTCTGGGAGCTTTGCGCCATAAATAGGATTAAGCAATTCGTTCATTAGTTTCTGTAATTGAAACAGCTACAGAGTCTAAAATTGTTTTAATTGTTCTTCTATACTTTGGAAGTGCTTTATAAATATCACGAATAATACCTATATTGTTTTTAGTCTTTCGTAAATCAATTACTTCAAAAGCTTTTTCTATATCAGCTTCTGAAGGATTTTTTCCTAAAGTTTTACCTGTTTGTAAAAAGTATAGTGTTTTAAACTCAGCTAGATGGGCTGGTAGTTCATAAAAACTAAGTACATATGCAGCATGTTTAGCTGTTGATGCGTCTTCTTTAAATAAATTAATAGCTTCTTGCCAATATTTTGGTGTATAGTTTCTTGCGTTTTTGGGTTGGTTTAAATGTGTAAATTCGTGTATCTTAGTACCCGGATTATTCCTACCAACTGAATCTAATAGTATGTTAATAGGCTCTCCACTTTGTCTTGAGAACCGTAACATACCTTTAATGTTTAATTCTTCTGAAGTTGCGTATACAGGTATTTCAGTATTAGTATTATAATTAGGAAGCTCTACTAAAGATGTATCAACTGGAGCATTGCTACGATTTTCTTCAGCATCTTTAAACAGCTTTTCTGTTAATTCTTTTCCATAAACTTTTTCGTATTCTTCACGAAGAGAAGACCGATCAATTAGATTAAAAGTAAAACCATCTATTTTTACTTTTGATGGTGTTGATACTTTTTTTGCGTTGTCTTTTAAAGCTTTACGAGCATCTTCTACAATTTTTTTACCGAAATCAGACAAAACTGTTGTTATTTTTGTAACATCTTTTGGTAAGTTTTCAGAAAGTTTTTGTGTGTTTCTGTTTTCTTCCCAAGCTTTTTGTTCGGTTCTTATTTCTTCTAAAGTTTTTTGCTTAGTTTGTACCGCTTTACGAAGTTCGCGTTCTTTATTTAACCCTTGCTTAAATGCTTTGTCTTGCTCATTACGATACATGGTAGTAGCATCTGGGTAATTACCAAGTAGTGCTTGTCTCATAGTCATTATAGGCTCAGTAGCTGCCTTTAGTAGCTGTTCAAACTGAGGAGCGTACTCTAGCAACTCTTGCTCTGACCTAGCTTTGTCTAGGATGTTTGCAAGCTCTGGGTAAACAGACTTAAATTCTTTCTTAGTTTCTGTACCACTAGATTGCCACCAGCTACGAAAAATGTCAAGAATATCATATGATTTATTCCACCAAGGTTGGGATGCTTGGTGTTTAGCCCACGCTTCTGGACTAGATCGCTCACTTGCAGGCCAAACATCCATATTACCAGCAACCCTAAAGGGTTGTACAAAATCTCTTATACTATCAAGTGGGCCTTCTGTAACATCTCTTACACTATCAGCAAAATCTTTTATACTATCAAGTGGGCCTTCTGTAACATCTCTTACACTATCAACAAAATCTCTTATACTATCAAGTGTGCCTTGCTTGTATCCTCTAGACGCCTTAGCTAGTTTTTCAAATTCAATATTAGCTTTATCTTGAGCAAATAACCAACTAAACTTAATAGCCTTTTTGTTTAGATTGATTAAAGCACTCTGAGTTGTAGGAACAAGCCGACTATCTGAAGGTGGTAGTTCGCCTTTTTCTAAAGCAACTACACTGCCGTCTTGGATGTTTACAAATAGGTTATAGTTACCAGCCTTATAGAGTTCTTCTTCAAACTTGGGGTGACCTACTTGATAATAAAGTAAACCGTAGACACCGCTGTTCTTATCGTTTATTCTAAATAAATCAGAGTCAAACTCGGGTCTACTGATTCCAATGTCTACAGGTTTACCATCCACAAGTTTTGTGTCATACGCAAATGTATCAAAATTAGTATTAACCTGATCGGGCTGATTATTTTCCCGCATTTCATTAACCATCTGAATACCGCCTATAACCATGCCAATACCAGATAAACCATCAGTGTTTGCGGCAGACCATACAGATTTGCCCTCTTGTTTTCTTTTCATAGCATGGGCAATAGCAGCGTCTACAACATCCTGCGGGGGCATTGTCCTTGCTTGAGCTGCTGTAAGAACCGAATCAATTTGTTGTTGGGTTAAACCCGGTACAAGTGTTGGGATGGTTATGTCTTCGCCATCAACGCCCACTGTGATAGAATACTCAGTAACTTGAGAGGAGCGGCCTTGTTTATCTGTGATAGTAAAAGGTCCAAGCCATCCTGCACTTTTTAGAGAACCGTCTTGTCTAAACCTGTCTCTTGGGAGAGAATCAACAAGACCATAAACAAGAGCTTGAATAGCTGGGTCTGTATCTAGATCCTCAGTTGTCCCTACAACATTATCTACATAAGCAATAAAGTTTCTTGTTTGTTCTTTTGTAAAAGGCCATTCAGGTGATTCTGATAATGCTACTAGTTTTGATTCATTCTTCATTACCCAAGCAACAAAACCAGATGGTGTCTTTTTAGTGAGTGGCGGAACAGTTCCACGGGTATCTAGAATATCTGCAATAGCTAGAGACTTGTCTAGCTCTGCTGGGTTTTGTTCATACTTTTCTATAAGGTTAACCAAAGCTCTAGTAACACTCATAGGCTTAGCGCTGACTGGTGTTTGTGTTCTAGCTGTAATGTCAAAGGCTTCGCTTTTAAAAGCACCATATCCTTCAATTAGCTTTTTAATTTGTTTTTCATCTTGAGCACTAGTCCCTCTTAGGCCATAGGTTATAGCTGGGTTACCGCTACGGTCTTGCGGTTGTAGCATGCCATCCATTAAAGTTTCTTGAATGAACACGCTACCATTCTTAAGTAGATTAGAGTTACCTGTTTTGTCTGGGTAGTTTGTTGGAATACTAGCAATACCAAACGGTAAGGTATCTACATTAAGAGAATTTCTTTCACCAGTTAACAGCTTAAAATCCCACAAGTGTGCCTGTGGAATATCTAAGTAAGCCTTTTCAAAGGCAGCGTCACGCTCGTCTTCGCTCATCTTAACATATGGTTTACCACCATAGTATTCAATAACAGACTTCTTTGAAGCTACATAGATTCGCATTTGTTCTGCCTGTGGGACCATTGTTATTGCTTGACCCAGCATTGAATCTTTGCTGGTTGTAACACGACCACCAGCTCTAATAAGAGCAGTGGCTCGGTCTAGATCAAGGTCTGAGCCAAACACTTGGATAGCTACAGGGGCTGGGATAAACTCAGTATTAGTGGTTAGGCTTCCTTTATAGGCTTGCTCTAGTTTAGTCTTTGTGGTCTTTTGTTCAGTATCAGCTGAAGTTGCTGCATTTAATTTAGACTGCAACATACCAAACACAGGGCCGTGTGTCAGGGTAATGTTACCCTTTTCATCTTCTATTGCTGCAAACTTACCAGATAAATTTGTAACAATTTGTTCTGTAAAAGCTTTTTTCTCTTCATCTGTAGTAATTAAACCAGACTGTTGAGCAGCTGTTAAAGCAACGGTAGCTTCTCGTAAAGCTTGTGCAAAGGTTGGGTTGCTTCTAATAACTTGTGCAAGTGTAAACCTATCTGCTTCAGTTATTGCTTCAGCGCCATCGCTAATAACAAAAGCACCCGGAGGTACTGAAATGTTTGCGCTTCTTACAGCCCCTTCTACAATACCGCTAAAGACACTTAGTAATTCTTGTGTTTGTTTGAACTCAGCTTGATAAGCTGGGTTTATTGACTGAGGCATAAAGCCAGTGTATGACATTGACTCGCCTACAACAGCGCCACTTAGAATGCCTTTTTCAAGTTGCATTACTCGCTGCATAGTTTCTGGGTTGTTGAATTCTTTCATCATTGCTTTAACTCTTGGAATATCAGCACCCACTTTTAAAGCACTAGATGCGGCGTTTAGTGTAAAAGCTTGTTCCTCTGAGAAACCTTGTTGCTTAGCGTAACTAGCTTTAGTAGTTTCTGGTAAAGCACCATACATACTTAAAGCATAGAAACTTGTGTTTGAATCCATTGTTTGCGGAGAAGCTAAAAATGTTTTTAATAGATCTGATGTAGTATCAGTTAACCCTAAGTTGTTTTGAAACTGAGCATCAAGACCAACTAAAAACTTGATTTCATCCACACTAGCTCCAGACAGGCTTGCGTTTGGGTTTACCATAGCAAATAGCTGAGTGCTGCCGTTTGGGTTCTGTGCTTCTGTAATAAGGAATACTGGGTTACCAGCAGCGTCTGTTCTTGGCTTACCCTGATCCATACCGAAGTTTGGATCATCAATAGGGAATGGTCTTGTTCCATTAAAGAAGGGTGAGTCTACTATAGCCTGAGCATCTTTTGACAACGAAGAATAGGGTATGTTGTTTTCTAAATATCTTTGAACGCTAAGGTTTGTTTCTTGTTGTTTACCGTATGCTTTACCAATGGAGATAAGTTGTCTATCCATCATCTCATCTAAACCAATGTCAGTGCCTCTAGCACCCACAATAATATCTTGCCAAACTAAACCTAGGCCACTAATATTATAATTTGCGTCAAAGATATCTACAGTTCTTTTCAGTGGTTTACCATCTAGAGTTGGACCAGCATCTTCAGTTTCATAACTAAAGTCACCAATAATATCTCTAGCCTTGAAACGGTACTCTTCCTTAAGTCTTTCTGTTTGTTCAGCAGCGTATTGAACTGGATCCATACCAGCTGGTACATTTAGTTGACCCGTTTCATAAGCTTCAGCCATACCATTAATCTTCTTTTGAGTTTGATTGGTAAGGTCTTGTAGCTTATTAGCTTTGGTATTAGCCATGTAGTTTAAGCTTTTACCATAGATATCAGCAGCAACGGCAAAGGCTTGAGAGCCTAGCTCAGCCCAGTTAATACCGGGATCAATATCGAAACGGTACTGTGGTGTGATAGGTACTTGTTCGGTGTAGGTGAACTGTGGTGCTTTGGGTTGTTCAAAGACCCGTGGACCCTGTAACTCTGGTACATCTGTATTAACTAAAGGTAAGCCGCCCTGTTGTGCCATTGTTTACGCTCCTAGTACATTTCTGTACTTAAGTAATGTTTCATAAATAGTTTCTTGTAGTTTAGTTGGATCTTTGATACGGCCCTGAGCAATCTCGCCTTGTACGGCATATGAAATAAGATCAATAGGCTTTACACCATCAATCATACTGAAGGCTGTTTCCCAACTATCCTTGCTGTAGAAACCTTTCTTTAAACCGTCTATAGCTCTTAATTTAATTGCTGAGTTATCATTGGCAATCTTTGTCCTAGTTCTTTCTAGGTTAGCACCAATCTGATAATCAGTAATGTCTTTAATAAGACCAATTACTTCCTGCTGTTCAGCTACGGAAGGAGAGCCTATACCGTCTTCAAATATTTCTGTTCTATCCTTTAACTCATTAGCCATGATAAAGTTACCCTTCTTATCTACCATGCCGATTCTACCGTTTACAACACGGGCAGCACCAGTAAGGTTTAAGCTTTCTAACTTTACAAAATCTTCAATATGAGTAGCCTTGCTTACTTCTGGATCTAAAGCATCCAGTTGTTTAAGCTTAGATGTTACCGACATACGGTATACCTCTTGGGCTTTGGATAGGTTAGCGTTGGATACCGCCATCTGAGCACTAGCTAGTTCAGGATAGAACTGCTCTTTGGCCCACGCTGGCATGGTATCAATTGAATCTCTTAAATAGAATTCCTTTTCAGCTGGAGTAGCCTTAGCGCTTAAACCAGCTTTTACTTTGGCAACAGCAGCTTCTTTTGCAGCCTCTGAACCGCCGGGATACTTAGCTTCAAACAGTGACCAATATTCTTTGGCCGCATCTTTTTGAAGTGTATCTGGGTTTACAGAAGACACAAAATAATTAAAGGCTTTGTTAGTATCATTAGGATACATCGTAGCCCCAGCATCGTAGACCTGTTTAATCTTTGATGCTTCTTGCTGTGCCACTCTTTCAGAGGTATCAACAAAGGTAGACTTTGGACTAGACTCTGTAGCGATTGATTGGAGTTGTGATAACAAATTATCCATAGTTAGGGTCCAACTTGAAAGAATGTGTTTATACTTTTAGATAACTCGCTCTTACCACCATACTGGAAGCTTGCTTGAAGACCAGCAGATACTCCACCAAAACCAGCCTGAATAAGACCAGTTGTTAGAGCTGAACTGCTAGCATCTACAATACCACCAGTGGTTGGGATAAATGCT
>Ga0194129_10003962_pt1 | contig 20158 bp, 18 predicted proteins | sample TA2KigCa35mmetaG_FD_150862 | JGI IMG/M metagenome (GOLD analysis project Ga0194129, IMG submission 150862) | Freshwater microbial communities from Lake Tanganyika, Tanzania - TA2015038 Kigoma Deep Cast 35m | ecosystem: Environmental > Aquatic > Freshwater > Lake | place: Tanzania: Lake...
GACTCGCCTGGTCGGACGGTAAAGCGCTCGACGCACGCGATTTTGTTTTCACGCTACGGCGCTATTTGGCGCCCGAAACTGGCGCTGCGCAGGCCACGCGCCTCGATGCTATCGTCGGCGCCCGCGATCTGCGATTCGGTCGTACACTGCCGACCAGTCTCGCTGTCAGCGCGCCCGATCCGCAAACGCTCGTCATTCGGCTCGAGCATCCCGATGTCGAACTGCCGATAAATCTCGCACTCGCGTACTGCATTCCCGAACATGGACTCAAAAGATACGGTCGCGAGTGGGCGAAGCCCGATCTCATTGTCAGCAATGGCCCTTATCGTATCGAGTCTTGGGCAGCTGGTGCCAAAGATTTGAAGCTCTTTCGTAACACGCGCTTCCACGAAGCTGGAAGCGTCGCCATCGAGCGCGTGGAATGGCTGACGGGCTATGACGATGCCACGCGCCTGCGACTCTTTAAGCTCGGTCAAGCGGATGTTGCCTCGCTCGAGGATATAACCAACCTCGACCTTGCCCGACGCGAGCTAGCACCGCTGCTGCGCAGTTCACAGGAATGCGTGCTCGGTGCCATCGGCATCAACATCACCCGCAAGCCGCTCGATCGGCCTGCGCTACGTCAGGCGATTTCTTTGGCACTCGATCGCAATGTGCTCGCCGGGAAAGTGCGTGGCCTAGGTGAGCAACCGTGGGATGCAGTACTACCACCCGGGATCCCGCAATATCCGGCGCTCACACGCGCCGAATTTATAAGCCAGCCGATGTCGCAACGTATCGAAAAAGCCCGTAAGCTTGTGGCTGAGGCCGGTATCAGCGGCCGTGTGAAACTTGGCGTCGGTTTTCCGACCAGCGCCACAGGGCGGAAAGTATTTCTTGCCGTGGCCGCAATGTGGAAGTCAATCGGTATCGATCTCGAGTTGCTGCCACTCGATGGCCGGGCCTACACCGCGGCACTGCAGCGCGGTGACTACGACCTCTTCAGCTACAGCTCGTTTGCAGTGGTACCCTCGGCTGCCAATTTTCTTGAGCGCTTCGTATCGGACTCGGCCGAAAACGTTACGCGCTATCGCAACGCGCAATACGATCAGTTGATTCGCGACGCAGGTAAAGAGGCAAGCATCGCCGCCCGTCATCGTGGCTATGGTGAGGCAGAAAAACTGCTGCTGCGCGATGTACCGCTCATCCCGAGTTGGGCGGGCGTATCGAATCGGCTGGTGGCAAAACGCGTACGCGGCTGGGTCGATCACCCAGGCCACGCGCATCCCTCAAGATTTCTATCGCTCGTCTGAGCACAGTGGCTCACTTGAACGTACGAGTGTGCCAGAGTGCTCGGATGCCGCTCAGCCAACTTGGATCGGGGCAATCAACAATATGAGCGGATCGAGGCGGCGCGCGTCTTCAAAACGCTCGCGATAACCCGGATCGTCGAGCCGATCGATGCGCACCAAGGCACGAGCGCGCGGTGCGTGTACGAATCGACCGTCCCCCAAATAAATACCGACGTGGGAATTGGGGGCGCCGCGAGTATTGAAAAATACGAGATCGCCCGGGCGCAGCTCTTCGCGCGCCACGCGCGCGCCCACAGTAGCAAGCTGCCGCGACGTGCGCGGCAAGGTAACCCCCAAGGTTTCGCGGAACACATAATTAACGAGACCGCTGCAATCGAAGCCCCGCGGAGAACTGCCCCCAAAACGATAGGGCACGCCGATATAGTCAAGCGCGCGCTCTACCACCCCCTGCATCACGAGCGCCTGACTCGACGCCGCGACCAGCATTTCTTCACGTAAGGCTTTGGAGGTCAGGCCCTCGGTATCACTGTCAGCGAACGCCGGGCGCGACAACAGCATCGCAGCGACCGCAAGGCCACAGAGCAGCAATCGAGTAATGCGGGCAAATGGCAGCTTGAGCACGAGTGTTTGGTCCGATAGGGCTTTCTACGAGCCGCAGCTCGCTAAGGTTCGTGTATCCAGTAGAATTCGAGGGTCGCAAGTGTAGCCACCCCCGGAGAGCAACGCCATGCAGACCGTGCGCAGCCGGTTTTCGTTCCACAATCGGTTTCTCAAACTGCTTTTCTGGATCGCGCTGACGGTGTTTGCCAGCACGCTCATGGCACCGCGAGCCACCGCCACCGATCGCGGTTTCACGCCCGAAATTTTCAAACAATGGGCCGACATGCGCGTGGGCCAAGGCCAGCCGGTGTACTGGTATGCCGTCGGCGTTGCGTACACCTACCCCGAAGGCAAACCGGTGATGCGGCTCGAGGGCATCGACGCCGCCCGACTCGAAACCCAGCTGTCGATTGCCACCGAGGCGCATCAGGTGTCGCGTAAGGTCTTTGTGTATCGGGATATCGAGACCAACGCCATCCTGCGCGAATGGCAGGGCAAGCCGCTGCCGCCGATCGCTTATCCATATCAATACATCACCTACAGCCTGCGCGGCCGTAGCGTCGAAACGATGGTCGAGCAAGGCGCAGGCACGCGCCTGCAACGCATCGGACCAGGGAGCGATATAACGGCGCGCCAAGTCGGTAATACGGTCTCGTTCTCGGCGCCGCTTTTCCTCGATCTGCCGTTGCCCTCAGGTGCGCGGATGCAAGCCTTCGAACACTACGATTTTTTCAATCAGGCGTCGGCGCCAGGTATCAAGCACCCGTATCAGATTAGCTGGCTGCGCTTCGGCGATCTGCCGGCGGGCTTGGGCAAGGGTGTGCTGCACATGGTGTCGTGGCGGGTCGATCAATATTCCGATCTGCCGCCGTCGATTCGCGCCTACCTCGAGAGCGAGGCCAGACTCTGGCTGCAGCCGCCGCGTGATATCGCCGAAATCCGCCAACTACAACAATAAGACCTGCACAAAAAATGAATACTGCCCAACGCAGCGCCTTTTGGCAGCTGCAAGGCTGTGTCGTGTTGTGGGGCTTCACCGCCATTCTCGGGCGACTCATCACCTTGCCCGCGCTCGCGCTCGTCATTTGGCGAATGGCACTGGCCGCGTTGCTACTCGTCTGCCTACCCAAAGCCTGGCGCGGGCTGCGTCAAATGGATGGCCGCGCGCTGCATCGACACGCCTTCGCCGGTAGCGTGATCGCCCTGCACTGGCTCGCCTTCTATGCCGCGATCAAACTCGCGAACGCCTCCGTCGCCGTCGCCTGCCTCGCCGTCGCTTCCGTCTTCGCCGCCATCATCGAACCCCTCGTGACCAATCGACGCCATGAACTACGCGAGTTGTTGCTCGGCGTGCTGGCGATTCCCGGTGTGTGGTTGTTGATCGACGGCGTCCCCAAAGCAATGCTCGGCGGGATTGCCGCCGGCATCGTCGCGGCCGCACTGACCGCCACCTATGCGAGTCTCAACAAGCGCTACTGGAACGCGAGCGCAGAGCCCGCTGCGGTGACGGTGTTACAACTCAGCTGCGGAACCCTGTTTTTGTTGGCAATCGGACTGCCCGTGCTCGGCAGCGAGGCAGTGCTCATGACTCCCGGCCAGAGCGATCTTGCGTGGCTATTAGTGCTTGCGGTCGTCTGTACCATCGCGCCGCTCTTGCTTTGGCTGCGTGCCTTGCAGCACGTCAGCGCCTTCGCCACGCAGCTCTCGCTCAATCTCGAGCCGGTCTATGCGATCGTACTCGCGGCGCTCATCTTTGAAGAGCACCAGGAACTCACGCCGCTGTTTTATCTGGGCGTGGTCGTCATTCTGGCTACGGTTTTTTTCCAGCCACGAAACGCGCCGGGTTGAGCGTACAGCGGGCCTCGACACCCGCATAGATTATGCTCGCCTCAGCAGATCGCGGCGCGAACTCTAGATCTTGAATCGGTGCGTCCTCACCCGGTTTTTGTACCATGAAATGCAAACGATCGAACATGCCCTTGACTGCCGCATTGGGCAGATGCGCGCGCAGTAGCATCAGCTGCAGTTCGCGACCATCCTTAGTTTTGACCGCGAGGGTTGCGCCACGATCATAGGCACTCCAACTACGCTCGCCGCTCGAATCTGTGACTTTGCAATCATAGTTACGAGCTCGAGACATGCGGATGTGCGTGCGGTCCTTACGACCTACGAACTGATGACCCGCCATGAGATTAATATCGTAGACCCAAAGATTTTCGGGTGTGAAAACCCACTCGGCATCGGCGACGAAGCGGATGTCAGTCTTGTTCACCATATACGAGCAGGTTCCTGGTCCCTCGGTACGGCGATCATCCGTCTTACCGTCGAGTACGCCAAAGATCTGCTCGCCGTCACGTCGCAAAAGAAAATCGCAGTTGATAGCCTCAGGGTCACGCATTTGAACCTCACCCCAAAGCTCAGGATGGAGATGCAGGTCAGTATATTTCTCTGCATTTAAAGGAGGCTGCCCATTAATGACCACCGCACCGCGTTTTTCGTCAATCCAGACTTTATAAAGGATCTGCGTACGATGCATAAGTGGTCCATCACGTCCGCCCAAGTTGATTTGTCCATAAAAGACCACGTCGCCGATCTGCGGCGCGTCAACGCGCTCGAAAACGCGATACCAGTGTTCATGCTCACCCTCGGCCGGTACACGATATCGACGCTCGAAATGCACTTGCGGGTAAGAGTCCCAGCCGCCCGGCAACCACGCGATGAGATCGGCGAGCACGGCCTCGAGCTCCGGCCGTGTTTGATCATAGGCGGGACCCGCGCGAAGCGAGGCGGGCAGCAATGTCGCCAGCGTGAACACCGTTACCGCGAGCGTCGCGAGCGGGCGTTGACCGATCGAGCGTGAGTGCATGGGTAATCCCTGAGACTTAAGTATGATTTTGCGTATCATTCCAGAGATGGTACCGAGGCCGCACGCTAGCGCGGCGACGATCATGCCAGGTATACACCCAGCGGAGTTTTGATGTACCTGCCCGCACCCGCCAAAACGCCCACTCAAAAAGCTCTCGAAGATTTCTGCGCTGCCGCCAACCACGTCCTGCCCGAGCTTGGGCTGCGGCCCGCCGACCTCGAGCCGCGCTGGATCGGCCTCGACGCCGACAGCACGCAGCAAATCTTCGAGCTCATTCGTACCGGCGATAAACGCGGCACCTTCACCCTACCCTGGATTGTCGAACGCACGGGCAGCCCCGTACCCAAGGTCGGCAGCCTGCTCGTTTTAGTCGACATGGCGGGTCGCCCCATACTGCTCACGCGGGTTACTCGGGTCGATAGCGCGGTATTTGGCAAAGTCGAAGCCCATCACACGGTCATCGACGGCTCGCCCGTGCGGGACCCGGCAGTTTGGGTGCCCCTGCATACGGTCTACTGGAACACCCACCTCGCCCCATTCGGGCTCGAGGTCAGCCGGGATATGCCTTTTTGGATCGAAGAGTTCGTGCTGGTGTACGACGCCGGGAACTAGCGGTATAACCATGCTTCCAGCGAGGAGGGTGCACCGATGTCCGTGACCGCCGAAAGACTGCCGGCACAGCCACAGCCCAAGAGAACCTTGAAAGCCAAGCTCATCTCCTGGGCCATGAAAAAGATGATGGCTGGAACGGGTGGTCCATCGGGCTCGGGTGGCGGTCCACCGCCTTGGGTCAAGGCTATGATGGCAGGCGGTGGTCCCCAAAGTATGGCGGCGATGCTCGCCACCTCGAGCGGCTTCGAGGGTCGCGAGAAACTGCTCGGCGATGCCGTCGCCATGGCGATCCGCACACTGAAAGATACCGCCCCTTATCAGCACGATATAAACGATGCGCTCGTCAAGATGCATCTCACCTCCGTGCAGTTCGCCAAAGATCAGGGTTGTGTCGTCGATTACGTCGAACACGACATCAAGACCATGCAGCCGATGCTGCAGCGTCTCAAAGGCATGATCGACAAAACCGGCGAAAAAGAAATCGCCCTTGCCGGCATCTTCGATCGCACCACTTGCTTGTATCAGCTCTGTCTCGATCTGAAGGTGGAAGCCGGCAAGCGGACCTTCACTTTTCCGTATAGCATAGTGGCGGAAATTTCTCGGCGGATTGGTCAGTTCAATCTCACCGATCGCGAGCTGCATGAACTCTGGCTGAAACCGCGCTTGCTCGGCTACGCGGGTGCTCTCGGCGTGCAGATCAACGTGTCGGACATCGATGCCGACAACAAAGTCACGGTGTCGCTCGTCAACTGACTGGCGCGTCGGCCTGCGACTCGGGCAGCGCGCTCGCAAAGGGGTCTAGCCCGCGGCAGTGCGCATCAATCGACACCAGCGTCGGATACGCGCTGAGGTCACAGCCGAAGCGGCGCGCGTTATACATCTGCGGCACCAAGCAGACATCGGCGATCGATACGCGTGCAGCAAAACAGAACTCGCCGTTCGTCGAGTGTCGGCTGGCCTGCGCCTCGAGCGCCACAAAACCCGCGACTATCCAGTGGCGAACCCAGCTGTTCACGGCGTTGTCGTCCGCCTTGAACTCGCTGCGCAAATAATTGAGCACCCGCAGATTATTGAGGGGGTGGATATCGCAGGCCACGCCAAGCGCCATGGCGCGCACCGTCGCACGCTCGAAGACGCCGGCCGGCAAGAGCGTTGGCTGCGGCTGCACCTCGTCAACATATTCGATGATCGCCAGCGACTGGGCGAGCACCCCCTGCTCGACCTGCAGCGCGGGTACGAGACCCTGTGGATTGAGGGCGAGAAAATCTTCGCTGCGCTGTTCGCCTTTCGGCAGGCTATGCGCGACCGCGCGATAGTCAACACCCTTGATATTGAGGGCAATGCGTACTCGATACGCCGCCGAGCTTCGCCAGAAATCGTGCAGGATCAACCCGGAACTCTCGTGAATCACGCAGGTGGGCGCCCCGGCGGGATGCTGAGCGCAGACTCGACACGACGAGAGCGGAAGAACGGGTACATCAGCTGCACATACCACTTTTCGGTACCGTGACGACGGTCATCTGTCAAGCCATAAGCGGGCGGAAACTTGCGGGTGATTACCGCTGTGCCGAACAACACATCCCAAAGAAAAAGCAGATTGCCGAAGTTACCTGAATAATGACCGACGCCGTCGGCTTCGCTCAGGGCGTGGTGGGCGTGATGGGTTGCAGGGGTAGAAATGGTACGCTCCAGCACCCACATCACCGGGTGCAGCGCCTTGACGCGATAGAGCGCTTCGTCCCAGCGCCAGCTGCAGTGCGCGCCGATGATCACCGAAAGCTTGACGACCACATAGCCGGCCAGTACCCACCCAAAACCGAGATAGCCCAATAGCCCGGATAGCCATAGGCCAGGCATCAGTGCGTAGTAGAGCACATTGTTGCGGTAAACGATGCGTACACTCATGTAGGCGGCCGAATGATGCGCCCGATGCAGCGGCCACATTGCACTCGTGTGCGAGAGCCGATGCCAAAGATATTGTGTCAGATCATCGGCGATCAGCAGTGTGCCTACCATGGCCCACCAAGGCCAGTGCGCAAGCCCCGCCCGATACTCCGGGATCAGCCACTCGCAAAGCACAACCGCAACGATGCCCACCCCGCCGTACACCAGCGGGAACATGAACATGATGGCGACGTCGAGCCGATTATCCTGCGTCGACGCTTCGCGCGGGAAAAAACCGCCGCGTACGAGTTCGACGACCCCGAACAAAACGAGCGTCGCAAACACGCCGAGGATCTGGCTTTCGGTCGGCTCCATGGTGCGGGATTGTAGCCGATCTAGTGCAGCGGGCCTCCCCGCAAAGTATCCACGCCCTGACCAGGGCGGATCTGTACCCAGAGCCGCACACCACCATCGACCGCATCGGCATACACACCGATAATCAAATTGCGGCGTTGTTGCTGGTGACTGTGCCGATTTTTACGCCACCTGAGGACCCGGTGTACGTCGCAATCATCGTGCTCGTCGCAGATCGATCTTTGCGGGTAACGTTTACCATGTCTTCACCTCTTAAGCCTCCCGCCGGGTCTGACTCAACCCTGTCGCAATACTTCGCGTTGGCAACAGGTTTCCAAAATGACGTAAAGAGACTAAGCACCCTGCACCACAGATCGCGTATTGTTCAAATTGACGCACGAGTGGCTGGTACGCGATGCCGGCTAGGTGCAAAGCAGCTCGGCAGGGAATTGCGCAAAGCGCAATAAGAGCAGGCAGCAGAGAGCTAGCACGAAGGCAACGAGCGTGAGCGCCGTGGGATAGCCGCCCCCACACCAGCCGCCAGCGATACCAGCACGGGCCCAACTCCGCCGCTCAAAGAATGAATGCTGTAGCACGAACTATAGATACGGCTTAATCGTCGAAGCCCAAAGTATCGACCGGGGAGATAGGCCAGCACGTTGATCTCGACACCGACCGCAAGGCCCACCAGCACCGCAGCTAGCACGGCTTGTCGCAGATCACCCCTCGAGCCGAACAATGCAATCCCTGTAATCAGCGTAAGAAAAGATCTCAGTGCGACGCGTGGCGCAAGGACTCAATCCACCAACCAGCCCGTAATCAGGCGACCGTCCGTCACGGCCATAAACAACGCCGACTGGGTAGCAGTGGCCACCATAGGCTAGAAACTGCGCAGTGTGAGTAACGGTACAATGAGGAAAGTCATACTTTGAACGGCAATACCGATCAGGAAAAAGATCGTTAGCATCAACCAAAAGAACAGTTCGGCAGTTGCTGCTGATACGGCTGCGGTTGGGACGGTCGCTGCCTGCGGCTTGTCGATCAGCCAGAGCACATCGCGGGCATCGCAGTCGCAGCTATTGCACCGAAAATTAATAAATAGCTTTCGCGCCATCCGAACGATTCGATGGCGGTCTTTAAAAAATTGGCGGTACAAGCCATCAAGCCCCACACTGGGGAGCGCGAGCTCCCGCGCGAGTCCGCGGTGATTTTCGAACCATAAGGCGATGACGCGTACGAAGGCGGCGTGGGTGGCACCGCACGTGAGTACGGCAGGCAAAAAGTACGGGGGTAAAAGCCCCAAAGATCAGGTCCCTGAAACGGGAATAAATAAGATTGGAATATCTGCCTAAAATCCTAGCAAAATCGTTCGACGGGCGCCGCACCGATCTACAAACCCGCCCACTACAGGCGACAGGTAGGGTGCAGTGAAGGTGACGGTGAGCAGGGCGCAAAGGTACCGCTTTGCGATCATCCGAACTCCGCGCGTAGCGTCCCGACGAACACACCAAACGCAGCTGCGACGATCGAGGCGAGACGACAACCCAGACCGATAGCGGAACCGGTCACCACGAACCAGTATTCACGGCTTGCGATAAACGTCATCCCTCCTGCTTCCAAGCGCCATAAAAAACCAGTAGACGCTAAGCGAAACGAGTCGCGATGGCGCACGACGTAACACACACTCTTAGCATCGGCCTGCCACGACAGTCGTGGCGCCATATTTTCCTTCATGGTCAGCGCGCAGACCCTCGGCCAACTCATCGAAGACCTACCTGCGCAGAGTCGACACAAAACTCGCCCGCGCCCGCTCCGCAAGCGTCTGTTGCAGTTTGAACGGCGATTCCGTCACACGGACTTCAACGAACCAGCGCTGCGCCACTGCGGTGCCCCCAGAGCGGACATTTTCACCAACGCTGTACGTCGACCAAAGCGGACTGCCGTCAAAAGCGGGCTTCGCGCTACACTGTGATCGCGGGACTGATAGGTTAGACTCGTTGGGATGAGAGGCAATGCAACAGACTTCGGGCACCACCATCGGCGTCGATCGCACTCATCGACGCGTTATTTTTGCCTCTTCACTCGGCACGGTTTTCGAGTGGTACGACTTCTATCTCTACGGTGCCCTGTCAGCGATCATTTCGCGACAGTTTTTCTCGGGTGTCGACGAGACGACCGGTTTCATCTTCGCCTTGCTGGCGTTCGCCGCTGGATTTTTCGTACGCCCCTTCGGCGCCATTCTCTTCGGCCGTCTGGGCGATCTCGTTGGCCGTAAACACACTTTTCTGATCACGATCGTACTGATGGGCGCGTCCACCGCTCTGGTGGGTGTATTACCGTCCTATGAATCGATCGGCGTACTCGCACCGATTATCCTGATCGCGCTGCGACTACTGCAGGGATTGGCGCTCGGGGGAGAGTACGGCGGTGCAGCTGTCTACGTCGCCGAGCATGCCCCACAAGGCAAGCGCGGTGTTTACACAAGCTGGATTCAGACCACGGCCACCTTGGGGCTCTTACTGTCACTGCTCGTGATCCTCGGTTGTCGCCTCGCCTTCAGCGAAAACTTTGAAACATGGGGCTGGCGAATTCCGTTCCTGCTATCGACCATTTTGCTCGGTATTTCGGTATATATCCGCTTGCAGTTGCAGGAGTCCCCGGCTTTTCTGCAGATCAAGGAAGAAGGCCGACTCGCCAAGCGTCCCTTGACCGAAGCGTTTGGCAATCGCGCGAATCTGCGGCTCGTGCTGCTCGCGCTCTTCGGCGCCACAGCGGGTCAAGCCGTGATCTGGTATGGAGGACAGTTCTACGCTCTGTTTTTTCTCGAGAAAATGCTGCAAGTCGAGGCGGCCAGCGCCAACCTGATTATCGCCGCCGCTTTACTCATCGGAACACCATTTTTCGTACTCTTTGGCGCCTTGTCCGACCGCATCGGCCGCAAGACCATCATCATGAGCGGTTGCGTACTCGCGGCACTGACCTACTTTCCGACCTTCAAAGCTATCACTCATGCAGCTAATCCTGCGCTCGAACGCGCGGTGAGCACGGCACCCGTCTCGGTCGTGGCCGACCCCGAGGCCTGCAGCGTGCAGTTTGATCCCGTCGGCAAACAGACCTTCCGTCGCTCCTGCGACGTAGTCAAATCAGCACTCACCAAAGCAGGTGTTCCCTACACCAACACCGAAGCACCGGCGGGCAGCGTTGCCGAAGTGCGGGTCGGCACGGGTCCCAATTCGATCGTTCTACGCTCGTTCGAGGGCATGACGCTAGGTTCAGCCGAATTCAAGTCAGAGGCGGCTGTCTTCGGCAAAGAGTTGCGCAGCGCGCTCGATAAGGCAGGCTATCCTGCCAAAGCCAACATGAGCGCAGTCAATTATCCGCTCGTGATTGCGCTCTGCGTATGGCTCGTGCTGTTAGTCACCATGGTCTATGGACCGATTGCCGCGTGGTTAGTCGAACTCTTCCCCACGCGCATTCGCTACACCTCGATGTCCCTGCCGTATCACCTCGGCAATGGCTGGTTTGGCGGTTTCCTTCCCGTGACCTCGTTCGCCATCGTTGCTGCAACGGGCGATATCTATGCGGGGCTTTGGTATCCGGTCATCGTCGCGCTGATCACGGTGCTCATCGGCACGCTGTTCTTGCGCGACACCCATCGCTTAAAAATAGATTGAGCGGGACTTAAGGCGCTGCGCGATCAATCGGTGGCGTCGCACCACTGACGATCTCGCGGAGTACGAAACTCGACTCGACACGCGCCACACCGGGCAGCTTGGTCAGCACCGACCCATGCAGACGCTCGATGTCCGCCGCATCACGCGCAAACACGCGCAGCACATAGTCCGCTTCGCCCGTCGTCAAAAAACAGTCGGTGATTTCGGGTACTGCACTGACCGCTTTTTCAAAGATACGTAGATCTCGATCGGTCTGTGCCTTTAGAGTGATGCGTACCAAAAGGCTCATGCCCCAACCGAGTCGCGACAGGTTTAGCCGCGCCATGTAGCGTTCGATGAGTCCGGAGGATTCGAGCTGCCGCACCCGCCGCAAGCAGGCTGATTCCGACAGACCCACTTTCAAAGCAAGATCGGTGTTCGACATGCGGCCATCGCGCCGTAGCTCGATGAGGATGCGCAAATCGATCTTATCTGTAGGAATGGTTTGCACCGCAATATTCTTGCAATAAAAATTAGTTGCGCGCAAGTATATTCGTTTTTAATCTTCTAAAGGCGTATTTCTGCAAGTGTCTGCGATCGCTAGGGGCGCATGCTCGAGGCCATGAAAGTCGGCGTACCCAAGGAAATCAAGGTCCACGAGTACCGCGTCGGTCTCGTGCCAGGCTCGGTGCTCGAACTGGTGCGCGCAGGACATCAGGTCGTAGTCGAAACCGGCGCCGGTGGCGGCATTGGCTGCAGCGATGACGAATATCGCACAGCGGGCGCCACCGTGTTGCCCACCGCGCGCGCGGTATTCGATGCCGCCGACTGCGTGGTCAAAGTCAAAGAACCGCAGCTGCCCGAATGCGCCATGCTGCGTCCGGGACAAATTCTGTTTACTTATCTGCATCTCGCCGCAGATCGAGCGCAAGCCGTAGCGTTGATGAAGTCGGGTGTGCATGCGATCGCCTACGAAACCGTCACCGCTCGTGATGGCAGCCTGCCGCTGCTGACGCCGATGAGTGAAGTCGCCGGACGCATGTCGGTGCAGGTGGGTGCCACGCTCCTGCAAAAAAACGCAGGGGGCTCAGGGATCCTTATCAGCGGCGTGCCGGGTACGGCGCCGGCGCACGTGCTTGTCATCGGCGGCGGTGTTTCAGGAGCTGCAGCAGCGGAAATCGCTCTCGGCATGCGCGCCGCAGTGACTGTCATCGATAAATCCTTACCTCGCCTGCGCGAGCTCGACGCGCGCTTCGACGGTCATATCCGTACCCTCGCCTCCACCGCCGATGCCATCGAGCGCGAAGTGGCAAGCTGCGACCTCGTCATTGGTGCCGTGCTCATCCCGGGTGCGGCAGCGCCCAAACTCGTGGATGAGCAGGCCATCTCGCGCATGCGCCCGGGTTCGGTGCTCGTCGATATCGCGATCGACCAAGGCGGCTGCTTCGCGACCAGTCGACCGACCACGCACGCCGAGCCCACGTACATTGTTCACGGCGTCACACACTACTGTGTCACCAACATGCCGGGAGCCGTGCCGCGTACTTCCACGTTCGCGCTCAACGCCGCCACCCTCCCCTATCTCAAGTTGCTGGCTGACCGCGGCCTCGATGCGCTCTCGGCAGACCCCGGCTTTGCCGCGGGACTCAATGTCAGCGGCGGGCGCATTACTTGCACCGCAGTTGCGACAGCCCTCGGGCTCTGAGCGTCGCCTCGATACGTAAGGTTGTCCTTCAGGCTCGCGCCTAGCAGGCGCTTGGCGGCGATGCGTCGCTGCGGCTAACCTGCAACCCGCGAATTGTGGAGGTCAGCATGAAAATTTCCCGTCGGACTGTGTTGCTTGAAGCGGCGAGTTTGAGCGGTGCGGGCTTCATCGCCTCACTCGTCCCACCGACAGCCAACGCCGGATCGCCACCAGACTTCACCGATCCCCTGACGATCTTGCGTACACACGTAAAGATGGTCGGGAGCCTCGGCACTGGCCCGGTGGTGTCATTCATGCGCCTTAACATCTACGCAGATCTTGGCGAGGGCAACTTTATACCGTTTTTCACCATGAATAATATTCTGGTGGACTACTGGGAGCCCAAAGAAAACAACCAGCATGAGATGCGTAAATATGAAGTGGGCTTTTACACCCAGTACGACAATCAGGAACCGCTCGAGGAATTCACCAATCCCATCACGGGAAAAACGACGGGCATTCACCATTTCAGACTTGGCCCGGTGCCGCGTCTCTACACCACTGAGGGCGTATTCGCGATGGGTTATACGCCGAAGCTGCTGCCCATCGAAGTGATCGGCGATCGTGTATTTCTCGCAACACAGTCGATCGAAAGCAGACCGGACATGATCAATCCAAACCGCATGGCATACACGAATTCGTTCCTGACCATGTCGGCGCCACTCGCCGATATCGCGAATCCCGACGTGCTATCGGCGCCGGTTCATCTGCAGCTCCAGAATAAGAACAAGTGGGCGCCGTGGATGGGGATGGGCGATCGATCTGGGGGTACCGTAGCCCGCGGCTTCGGCGGCAAGGTAGGCAGCCTCGATGCCCTACCCGAGGTGGTCAAGGCGGGCGCACGTCGCTTCGTCCCCGAAATCCTGGATACTGTGAAATGGAAGGAATTCGTATTCGAGGATACGGAATATCTCAAGACTCTCGAGAAGGAACGCTGATCAGTGTTTCTTGCGTCGCGGTCGCGCCCAGAGCGCCGTCGCGCCGACCAAGATCAGGCGGGAAGCTTGTAATCTTTAAACTGCTCACGCAGCTTTATTTTTTGGACTTTGCCGGTTGCGCCGAGCGGAATGGTGTCGACAAAAACGACGTCGTCGGGTACTTGCCACTTGGCGACACGACCGTTGAAAAAGCTCAGGATCTCCTCGCGTGAGGCTTGCTCGCCCGGCTTTTTCATGACTACCAGCAGCGGCCGTTCGTCCCACTTCGGATGTCGTACGGCAATGCAAGCCGCCATGGCGACGACTGGATGCGCCATGGCGATATTCTCGATGTCGATCGAGCTGATCCACTCCCCGCCTGACTTGATCACATCTTTGCTGCGATCGGTGATCTGCATGTAACCATCGGCATCGATGGTGGCTACATCGCCCGTCGGAAACCAGCCATCAGCCAAAGGATCGCCGCCTGCGCCCTTGAAATATTTTGCAATGATCCACGGCCCACGGACCAGAAGATCCCCTGCATTCACACCGTCCCAGGGTAATTCTTTCCCTTCAGTATCGACGATTTTCATATCGACACCAAACGCAGCCCTACCTTGCTTCGCCATGATCGCGCGCTGGTGCTCGGGCGATTGCTCCAGGTGCTTGCGTTTGAGATTGCATACCGTACCGAGCGGCGACATCTCGGTCATGCCCCAGGCATGCAGCACCGTCACACCATAGTCAGCAAACTTGGCGATCATAGCCGGTGGACAGGCCGAGCCACCGATGAGCGTGCGGTACATCGAAGAAAAGCGACCCCCAACCGACTGCACATGATTGAGCAGCGCGAGCCATACCGTGGGCACGCCGGCGGAGACCGTCACCCCCTCGCTCTCGAGCAACTCGTAGATCGATTTGCCATCGAGAGCCGCGCCCGGGAACACCATCTTTGCACCGACCATTGGCGCGAGATACGGCAGACTCCAGGCGTTGACATGGAACATCGGCACAACGGGTAGAACCACATCGCGGGCCGACATGCTGATGAAGTCGGGAAGGCCTGCGCCATAGCAATGCAGCAAAGTCGAGCGATGACTATAGAGCACGCCTTTAGGATTGCCCGTCGTGCCACTCGTGTAGCAAAGCGCCGCCGCCGTGCGCTCATCAAATTCTGGCCACTCGTACGCGTCGCTTTCGCCTTCGATCCACGACTCGTAACTCACGAGCCCCTCGATGCCGCTGTCCGGCGGCAACTGGTCGACATCGCACATCAGGATCCACTTGCGCACGGTCGGGCACTTGTCGGCGATTGCCTTGACTACCTGCAGAAAAGTCGCATCAAAACAAAGGATTCGATCCTCGGCATCGTTGAGAATCCAGGCTACTTGCTCGACCGCGAGACGCGGATTGACGGTGTGCAGCACTCGCCCGGTACCACTCACACCGTAGTACATCTCGAAATGTCGATAACCATTCCAGGCGAGCGTCGCCACACGCTCACCCACGGGCAGCGGCAACCGGTCAAGCGCATTGGCCACCTGCCGCGCTCGACGCGCAGCATCGAGGTAAGTGTAGCGATGAATATCGCCCTCGATGCGGCGTGAGACGATTTCAGTGGTCGGATGGTGACGGGCGGCGAACTCGATCAATTGCGAGATGAGCAGCGGCCGATCCTGCATGAGTCCAAGCATGTCCCCCTCCGGAACGACGACGCTTACGTTAGGCTATACCTTAAGGGAGGCGCGCATAATGATCCATCCGTTGTACGCAAGATCTCGTGCCGTCGTGATCGCCGTTGCGGTAACGACAGGGCTTGGCGCGCTGCTCGCCGCGGCTCCAACACCTGGGTTCGCCGCCTCGCCCGCGCAGCGCGCCGAGAAAGCGGGGATTTCTTCGACGCGGCTCGAAAGGCTCTCGGCCACCCTCGAAAGTTATATCCGCGACGGACGCCTGCCTGGCTCGGTGACGCTCGTCATGCGTCGCGGCGAGGTGATTTACCACGAGGCTCATGGCTGGCGCGATCGCGAGCAGGCATCCGCGATGCCGCGCGATGCTATCTTCCGCATCGCCTCACAGAGCAAAGCACTGGTCAGCGTCGGTATACTCATGCTGCAGGAAGAAGGCCAGCTGCTGCTCTCTGATCCGCTCGAAAAATATTTGCCAAGCTTTGCCAACTCACGCGTGGCGGTGCCGCGTGAAGGCGGTGGCTACGATCTTGTGCCCGCCAAGCGCGGTATTACTTTGCATGATCTGCTGACGCACACCGCCGGTATTGCCTACGGCAGAGGCACATCCAGCGATCTTTGGCAGGCCGCCGGAATCCAGGGCTGGTATTTCGCCGATCGTGACGAGCCGCTCTCGGCGGTGGTGGAGCGCATGGGAGCGCTGCCGCTTGAGTCGCAGCCCGGAGAGCGCTGGGTCTATGGCTATGCCACCGACATCCTCGGCGTCGTCATCGAAAAGGTCAGCGGAAAAACTCTCGATGTCTTCCTGCGCGAGAAAATCTTTGAACCACTGGCGATGCGTGATACGCACTTCTACCTGCCGAGTGCCAAAAAGAATCGACTCGCCGTCGTGTACGGCGCCAATAGCCCCGGTAAGGGGCTTTACCGGCTGCCCGACGGCAACGGCATCAACAGCCAAGGTGCCTATACCCGCAAAGACGGTGTCGCCTATTCGGGCGGCGCGGGACTGCTCTCGACCGCGAGCGACTACGCGCGTTTTCTGTACATGCTGGCGGCGGGCGGCAGCTTGGACGGTGAGCGCCTGCTGTCGCGTAAATCCGTAGAGCTGATGATCAGCAACAGTCTCGGCGATATCGCTTATCGTAACGGCGAGGGTTTCAGCCTCGGCTTCTCGATGACGACCGACGTCGGTCGCCGTGGCGTGCCAAGCTCACTTGGCGAGTTCGGCTGGGGTGGCGCTTACCATTCCGTGTACTGGGTGGATCCGCATGAGGATTTGATCGTGGTCTACCTCACGCAATTGATGCCGGCCGGCAAAATCGATGATCACGCCAAGCTGCGCGCGCTCGTTTATCAGGCCATCATCGACTGAGTGGGTGGGAGCCAGCATGAAGCACGCCTCAATGCCGCAAGGGACACCGTAATTGCGACGATTTTCCTTGCATGTCGTCGGTACGCTGATCGTCAGCCTGGTGCTCGACGTAGCCGTGCTGTCTGCCGCCGAACTGAACGCAGCGCCAATGCTTGTTATCAAAAATGCGCGGGTCTTCGATGGCCGTAACCTGCGCCCCGAGCCTCGTCTTACGCTGCGTATCACCGATGGAAAAATCACGACCATAAAGCCGGATGAAAGTCCGCCGTCGGTTGGCGAGACGGGGTCAGTCACCGTCATCGATGCCGGTGGTCGCGTCGTTCTTCCGGGTTTCATTGATGCCCATGTACATCCGTCAATTCCGCTCGGATTTACCGCGCTGCGCGAGGCCGATCCCAACTACGCAGCAAACCGCGCAGCCCTCGAGGCCCGCGCCATGCTGCGGCGCGGCTTTACCACCGTCCGTGACATGGGCGGGCCAAGTTTTGGACTGAAGCAGGCTATCGACGAGGGGCTGATCGAAGGACCCCGAATTTTTCCGTCTGGCGCGATGATCAGTCAGACAAGTGGACACGGCGACTTTCGCAGTCGCGATGCAGCGGCGCGCGCCACCGATAGCCCTGATGTCATGCAAAGCCGCGGTTACGGCGCGATCGCCGATGGCGAGGCGGCCGTGCTCACGGCAGTGCGCGAGCAGCTGCGCAGCGGCGCCTCGCAGATCAAAGTCGCTGCGGGCGGAGGCCTATCCTCGATGTACGACCCTCTCGACAGCGTCCAGTATCTCGACTCGGAGCTCAAGGCGGCGGTTCGTGCGGCGGCGGACTGGGGCACGTATGTCGCGGTGCATGCGTACACGCCGATAGCCATTCGTCGCTCAGTTGAAGCTGGCGTCAAAAGTATCGAGCACGCGCATCTCATCGATGAGGGCACCATGAAGCTGCTTGCCGATCGCGGTGTCTTTTTATCGCCGCAGGCCTATGTCTTCGGCGGTGCCTTTCCGATGACTGGCAAGGGCGCCGCCATCCCCACCGGACTCGACCGAATGATGAAACTCGCCAAGCAATACAAAGTGCGTTTGACCTTCGGTACGGATGTATTCGGTGCACCGCAAGTTTACGGTTGGCAATCCCGGGAGTTTGGTGCACGCCTGCAATGGTTCACGCCACTCGAAATCCTCCAGCAAGCCACATCGATCAACGCCGATCTCTTAGCCCTGAGCGGCCCACGAAACCCCTACGGCGGTGCGGCCTTGGGAGCGCTTGAGCAGGGCGCCTGGGCGGACTTGCTGGTCGTAGATGGTAATCCCCTGGAGAATCTACGACTCCTCGAGGATCCGGAGCGCAACCTACGCGTCATCGTCAAAAGCGGGAAAATCGTCAAGAACACGCTGCCATGAGCGCTGCGATCAGCACCGACGAACGTATCCACTACCGCACCTGCCATCTGTGCGAGGCAATGTGCGGCGTTGAGATCCGCGTTCGCGGGAAAGAAATCCTATCCATTCGCGGTGATGAGCGTGATGTCTTCAGCCGTGGACATATCTGCCCCAAGGCCCTCGCCCTTAAAGATGTGCACGAAGATGCCGATCGACTGCGCAAGCCTGTACGTCGCACGGCGAACGGTTGGGAAGAAATTTCCTGGAGCGAGGCTTTCGACGAAGTGGCCAAGCGTCTCGTCGACATCCAGCAGCGACACGGGCGCGACGCCGTCGCAAGCTATATCGGTAATCCGCAGGTACACAGCTACGCGGGTTTGCTCGGGGGCGCGAAATTCTTGCGTGCTCTGCATAGCCGCAACCGCTACTCCGCGACCTCGGTTGATCAGCTCCCGCACCATTTCGTGGCCTATTTCCTCTATGGCCACCAGTTGATGATCCCGATCCCGGATCTCGATCGCACCCGCTTCTTACTCGTGATCGGGGGCAACCCGGTGGTTTCGAACGGCAGTCTGATGAGTGCCCCCGACATCACTCGACGCCTCAAAGATTTGCGAGCCCGCGGTGGCCGCATCGTCGTGATCGATCCGCGACGTACCGAGACCGCCGAGCTCGCCGACACGCATCTGTTCGTAAGGCCTGGCTCTGACGCACTGCTGCTACTGGCGATGCTGCAGGTGATTTTCGTAGAAGATCTCGTGGCACCCGGTGCACTCGCCGATCGACTCGATGGACTCGATGAGGTGCGCGAGTTTTGTCGTCTGCATCCGCCCGAGAGTGTTGCGGCAGCGACCGGCATCGACCCTCATAAAATGCGCGAACTCGCGCGCGACTTCGCGCATGCCGAGACCGCGGTGTGCTATGGCCGCATGGGCGTTTCCACGCAGCAGTTCGGGGCGTTATGTCAGTGGTTGATCCAGTTGCTGAATATTGTCACCGGCAATCTCGACCAACCGGGTGGCGCCATGTTCACGCGTCCCGCGTTCGATATTCTCGGTTTGGCCGCCGGGTTTGGTCAGCGCGGCTCCTTCAATAAGCGTCGTACGCGCGTGCGCGGCCTGCCGGAATTCGGTGGCGAGTTTCCGGTTTCGGCGCTCGCCGAAGAAATCCTCACCCCCGGCCAGGGAAAAATTCGCGCGTTGGTCACGGCAGCCGGAAATCCGGTGCTCTCGACGCCCAACGGCCGACGCCTCGAGGAGGCTCTGCCCGGTCTCGAATTCATGGTGTCGGTGGATTTCTATATCAACGAGACTACGCGACACGCCCACCTGATCCTGCCGCCCACTTACGCACTAGAGCGCGATCATTTCGATTTGATCTTTCACGTGCTGGCAATCCGCAACACTGTGCGTTACTCGACGCCGCTGTTCGAGAAAGCTGAGGGCACCCTGCACGATTGGCAAATCTTTGACTGCTTGGTCTCGAGCCTCGCCAAGTATGATCCGAGCCGCAAACCCAGACTTTTCAAGGGGTGGCTGGATCACTGGCTCACCCCACGGCGCAGTGTCGCGCTCGGCATACGCTTGGGTGGCCGCGGTGCCGGGTGGAATCCGTTTTCGCGCAGGCTGACGCTAGGTCGTGTGATCGATAGCCAGCATGGTATCGACCTAGGACCCCTCGAGCCTTGTTTGCCTGCTCGACTGCAAACACCACAGCAAAGAATCAACCTGGTGCCAGCTCCCCTCGTCGCCGATCTCGACCGACTTCGTAACCACTTTAAGGCCAGCGCCGCAGAGAG
>Ga0194129_10003963_pt1 | contig 20157 bp, 15 predicted proteins | sample TA2KigCa35mmetaG_FD_150862 | JGI IMG/M metagenome (GOLD analysis project Ga0194129, IMG submission 150862) | Freshwater microbial communities from Lake Tanganyika, Tanzania - TA2015038 Kigoma Deep Cast 35m | ecosystem: Environmental > Aquatic > Freshwater > Lake | place: Tanzania: Lake...
TAGACTTAAAAATCCAGAATTTTTATAAATCAAATCAATATTTCTTAGTTTAAAAAACTTTGTAATATTATATTATAATAATATGTCTTATTTAAATCAAGAAAATGTTTATTCAGTCGCTTCTGTTATATATAACAATATTAAGCAACAGTATGGAGTAAATATAGAAGGGTATTATTTAGAAGATATTCAAAAGGTGATGGGTAAATTATTCGAGAAAAACAAGGACAAATTCGGTAGAAATCCAAGACAAGTCAGTCAAGCACTTAATAAAAAAACAGTTGAGTTAGTTCTTCCGCAAGTTGTCCGAAATATACAAGAGGGCTCCCTAAATAAAACGCAAAATGCGATATTTAAGCCAGAAGAAAATCCAATGGATGCTTTCGAGCGCTTGAAAAAAGAGCGCGAACGAGAGGGACAATCCGTCAGGCCCGAGCCGTCCCAGAATTACGCCCCTCCTCTTGCTAACCAGAAGAATATTTACAGTGGGAATAATTATCAGAATCGGGACACGACATATGAGAATCAATTGCTAATGACGAAAGAGACAGTTAAAGAAATTGAGCCGGATATTGGAGCAACCCGTTTTATGGAAGGAAAACCCATCGGAAACCAGCGCCAGAACTTTATCCGTGATGACGGCCCCTCTAATAATCCCAGTTTTTTCTCTAATCTCAGTCCCGCGAATAATTTAGAGGAGGCCGGAGGAGATACACTCGCATCTCTCTTCAAAGCAACCGCCAATTTGAGAGGCGAGAACACGACGCGCGAGTTTGAGAACAATGACGTCTCTGACCGTTTTTCCAAGTTGCGAAACCAATATAAACAAGATGGAAAGCTTGATAGACCAAAGGATGCCTCTAATAAAGTAGAGGATGTCATTGGAAAGCGGTTGAGCGACCCTTCACAAATGACGCCGAGTGCCGTAAGAAATTATGATTCCGCTGTCAGTGATGAAAAACCGATTATGGAGACTTTTTTAGTGAATGAGAAGCCCGAGCGCATTGCTGAGGAGAACCGCCGGAATGCAGAGAAGGAGCTCATATTGAGCAACCAACTAAGCAATAACGCCTATTTGAATTACGGGCTCATTCCCCCCGAAAAGATGAACTATCAGACACGCAAATACTATATTACGGTTGATAGTCTTCAACGCGATTTAGAGATTTATCCGTTTCCCACGAATTTTCAGGTCCGATTTGAGCAACCAGACGAAGTCGTGGAAGTTCCGTCGTATTTGAATGCGAACGGTGTCGTTATTTATAAGCAGGCCGTCGTTTATCAGAATGTTGGCGGGAAAGGTGCGAAGTTGGAGAATATTTATGAGAATATAGTAGAGTTGAAGTGCTTGGATGCGCAGATTCCTCTGGATACGATTTATGTAGGAGGTTCTCCCCCCTATGATTTCAACGGGCCTCGCATTGATGAGAACAAGTTGGTCCCTAACCAATTCCCCTCTTATCCATATGGTCCAATTTTTCAGGATAATTACGGAATTAATGTGGATGTATTGGACGAGCCATATTATTTTTTGGTGGTGGATGAGATTGATGGGGCCTATGATGGGACGAGCTTCGCTTCGAGGAGGGCCTTAGCAAAGTTGAATTACGATAAATTATATGGCGTTACTAAGAAGTTCGTCGGTTTGAAGACAGTTTCCTACGAGGGGAAGACATTTTACCCGACGACACTCGCGAAATTATCGCAGATGACTCTTCGATTGGTAACGCGGTTTAATCAGTTGCTGAATGTCGGAATCGATAAGGTTTATATTCAGTCAATTGAACAGGGCGAGGAGGTAGTGGGGGACCGCTATTGTCCCCTTCCGGCGGGTAGTCATTTGACGAAGATAACAGTTATTCCGGAGGACCCGTCATATGGTGGTCAGAAGATATGCGCGACGGGAAACTTTCCGGGAGACCGTATTTTATTTTACAGTATATTTGCTTGCGACCCTGTATCGAACTATATTAAATTGAATGAAGATATATATATTAATTTTGATAGTTATCCGGTCGTTTATTTTTATATGATGTATGATGGAGTTGAAAAGAGATTGGACATCCGACCATTTTTGACGGTGGGGGATTTGATTGTTATCAACTCTAAATATATTTTTGATATCGAGAATATTGATACAAGTGGTATTTATGTGAAATTGAAACCGCGAATGTTATTTGACCCAACGACCCCGATAACTGCGAAAGGGTTCGTGAAAGTCCGCAAATACGGGAATAACGATCAGGACCGCTACTGTTTCCTTGCGCAAAATGGACAGCGAGTCGGTGGAGAACTGACGGAGCAACTCACTTTTCAGGTGTTGTATCCATTTGAGAATATACCTGACTATTTGAGGTCCCCGCCGTATGGGTTTTATAGGGCGTATGAAGCCTTTTATATTCAGGCGAAGAAGCAGATTTCATATACATTTGAGGTTACGCAGGTTGAGCAAAATATGGAGAAATTGGATTCCCGTGTTATTCCAAGAGGATAAATAAAATAATTTTATTATATAACAATAAATGAATGATTATTGTTATACATATGAAGTATTAAAAAGTGGGCGCCCGATGTTTCCGATGATTGATTGCGTCTATGTTATTATAATGAACAACTCTAAGTATGAAAGACGCGTCCGAGACCAACTCACGAAATACCCTCTGGGTCAGCGGATTCTTCTTCAAAAGAACTCCGGTTTTAAACGGTGCTCGAAATCGATTGCGCGACAGGACACTATCGCAGATTTAGTCGATAGTAATTACACATTTTTGACGAACGCAATCCAGAACAATTACCGGCGGATTTTAGTATTAGAGGAAGACTTCATAATTAGCCCTAAGTTGGGGGATAAGGATGTAATACGCGATATTCAATCATTTTTAACAGTCCATGAGCCGGAAGCTTTATTAATGGGGAGCGTCCTTTGGAGAACAGGGGCTATGGTCGAAAATTTTAAAGAAGTCGAAATAAAATTGGGGACCCATGCTATTATTTATAATCACGTTGGGATAGAGAAATTGTATAATTTACTCACACGGAAGATGAATAGCGCGATTGATGTTGATATATTGACGAATAATTATTTGAAGATGTATTCATATAAATTACCTCTTATTATTCAAGTTTTTGGAGGGACAGAAAATCAAAAGAATTGGGGGATACATATTCGCGATAAAAAAAAGAGGGAGCGCTCTGTTAAAATGTATTTGTGGCTATTAGGAACATTGGGATTCAGCGATGAGAAAAAAATATGGGATGCGTATTATTTAAATTATAGGGTTCATTTTGATTGGAAATTTAGTATTTTTCAACTTATACTGAATTTCGTAAGTTATTATAGTGATAAATATGGTAATAAATAGATTTATAAAAATTGAAAGAAATTTTGTATTTATTTTTATTGATTAAATAAGTAAAAATGCTTAGTTTATTTAAAACACAAACACAAAAACCAAATTCAAACCTGACTGGTTCAGATTTTGTTAATGATTTATTTTCAATCGGCATTGGTTCAATTGAAAGGTGTCGAGAAATTGCGAGGAAGTTATTCGATGAAGGAGTTTCATCGTTTGAAGACTTACGTAGCGTATCTGAACAAGATGCGCGTGGAATTCTTTCAAAGGTTGGACTGAACAAGATTCAAGAGAACAAAATCATCTGCGCTATTCAAGGAATTTCTTGTCAGATTGTTGAACCGCCAAAGGTTCAAGAACCAAAAGGAAGAACATTTTATGCTCTTGATTGTTCTGGTTCTATTGCTTTTAACACAAACCACTATTTTGAAATTTTGTCTGGAATGATAAATAAATGTCCGGAAAATTCAATATTTTTTCGCTGGGATGGTGAGTCTACCAGATGCTCAATTGTAGAAATTAAATCTTGGATTGCTTCAAAAAAAGGATATGGTGGAACGAGTCCAATATGCTTTATTAAGGATATCCCAGCGGTTTTTGGTCTAGAAGATACTCTTATTATTGTCTCTGATGGACAAATTGGTTCATCAAGTGCTCAAAGTTTCTGTCAAGCAATGAACGCTCGGTTTCCTTTTGGACACAAATTCAAGGAAATTCAAGTCATTTTGATTAATACTGGTGGAGCAATTGATAAATCGATTGTTTCTGCTTTTACAAAATATGACTGTCCATTTGTTTTGGAAATCTATGAACAGAATGGTTCCCTGAAATCACAAGAAAAAGAAAACTATTTCAAATTGTTTGATACGCTTCGTGATATGATGAATCTTTCTGATTTTACACCTGAACTTAGAAAGTCTATTCACAATCTTGCGCTCGGTTGTTCTTCAACTGACCAGATTGTTGTAAAACTTCGCTCCGAAATTAAGCGACTTATGCGCAAGTTTCAAGAAGAGCTGGACAGAGCTCCCCCAGCGGGAAATCCAACTCTTGATAAATTTGTTGCGGAGGCCGGAAACGAAGCTCCTTCGATTTCAGTTTTGACTGAAAGCGTCAAGGATATGACTTCCAGTTTTCACTTGAAAAAAGCGACAGCTGGAAACCCACTTCTGATTCTTATTCAAACTGAAAGCGACCTCACTCACAGATTGCTTGATTTCGGAATAAACTCCGGATTACACAACTCTGGGTATGGCGTTTCTGGTTTGGCTGTTGCGAACGCAAGTGTTGCGGAAGAAGTCAATATTGATACTGTCGCAATGGAGGAACAATGTAATTTTGAGGACCCCATTTTTGGAGGACTTACAATCGCGATTGTTCCAATTGCGGAAGGCGATTCACTACTTCCATCAGGGAATATTTCCCAGATAAGAAGATTTCCAATGTTGCTTGGTGTCAATGATGGAATCTTTATGGCTCCGATTGGATTAGATGGATTTGCTGGAATGGTTAAACATTCACGGCTTTCACATCCTCTTACCAGAGTCTCAATGCGTGATGTGGGATTTCTCATATTTCCGGAAAGAGCGACTGATGAACAAAAAGCGAGTATAGTAAAATTCAACAATTCTGCGATTGCGAAGCTGTTGTTCCATGGAAAGAAAGTCGGAGACCCCAACCTTTTCTACTTCTGTTTCGCCCTCCGTATGTTGTCGGTCTCATTTCTTGAAGAACACAAGCCTCAAATTGAAGAAGAAATCCGATGGAGATTGAATAACTCGACGACTTGCGCGACTTTGTGTGGCCCATCTACAGAGTTTCCTCACGACAAAATGAGCATTCTGAATGCGCTTATTTTCACTGTTTTGTCAGCGTGTGTTTGTGAAACATCCGCACAGAACCCACTTCTCATGCACGTGTCTTATCTTTGGAAGATTAAGAAACTGTTGGAGATTTCAGGTGTTAGATTACCAGCTGAAATCAAGAAGCATCTTGAACTTATTCAGGTTGCGATGAAACTTCTGGCAGTGAATAAAGAGGACCAAACCAAAAATAACGGGAAGATGAAATTGCTTGGATATCGGAACCTCATCGGTTGGAAGTTAATAACCGTCGATGGATCCTTTTATCCAACCGGAGTTCGTTTGAATGAAGAAGAACAACTTGACCAGAATGAGATATTCAAGGGAATTCTTCAAGAAATTGTTGGGTTTCCAATTGAAATCGACTTGTTTTGCTCATTGTATGACTTGTTCATCAAACAGAATGACTTCTTAACACTTCCGCATATCCCTTTTGGATTACCAATCGCGGTTAGTCCCCGAAATTTTACTTTGTTCAAATCGACGGATGAAGATTTTCGAAAGGCGGTTGTTGATTACGTCATAGGCCGGAAATTCGACAAATTACCGTCATTCGACTATATGTGTTCAAAGCTCTACATTACAAAACCAGACCGGCTTCTTACAAATGAAGTTTGGGATGAGTTGGTTGCGGGGGAGTTGGACACAGACGAGAATATTGAGTCATTCTGCGAAACGTATAAGTTTGTTCCCAAATACGTGAGTGGTGGTAGCAATTATTCCTTTTCTGGAATACCACGAACTCAACATAGTACGCGTTTTGGAAGAATGAACCGTCGTCGCTGGTTGGGCCTATCAAAGGCTGAACAAATGGCGAGATGTAATGGTCATTGATTTTTTCAATGTTTTGAAAAATTTATAATATTATATGAATATATATGGACGGTGGTAAAAAGGTAAACTTGAAAAAACACATATCTACCGAACGCAAAAAGCACAAGGAAGCAATAAAATCAATCTGTCATGACAGGGACTGTAAGAAGAAGGCTTCTCCTACGCGTATTCCATTGGCGGATGACCACGTCCTCTCTCATTTCGGATATTCCGAAGTTAAGAAAATGTCGTCTATTGCTCGTCATCGGGCTTTAATTAGCGCGATTAATTCATTGCGTCATCATCACGGGGAACACAGCGCCCTTATTACAATTATACACGAACTCGTTGCGCGATACAACTTATTACATAAAAGAACGCCGGACGTTGCGGAAATTATGAAGCGGGATTCAGAGTGGGTTTCCGCATTACTTGAAAAATGGAAACGCGCACATACCAAAAAATGAGGATTAAAAATTTGATAAAATTGATGGTAAAAACTATATTATTTTTGCCATATTACTGGACTGAACATGTCAATATCAACATTAGAAGCCCAAAAACATTTAGACAACCTGTCGGAATTAGATAGAAACTCAATCTTAACATGGATTGGAAATCGGCCACCAATAAATCCATTTGTGGTCCATCTTGGATACATGTATTTTTTCAAAGGCGAAAGGCTGGTTTGCGTTAAGCTAGAAGAAATAAACGGAGTATTTGTCATGTGGTTCGACAGCCAAATCATTGAATTTGACCTCGCAAGTGGAAATTGCTTGATTGTCAGTTTTTCTCGAAACTGCTTGGAATACTTTTCTGTCGGCAACCATTATCAGAATGCGACTCCAAATGGTTTATTTTGTTTCTTGTATAAGTTGCTTATTCAAGAAAGAATCAACCGCAATGGTGGAAGAACGATTCGTTCTATGCGATTCTTTTTCACTCCGAATTGCGTTGTTGGACATCTTGAACGAGCTGGTGGGTCAAACCTCAAAGTTCCAAATAATTGTTTGTCAATTCATGAAATGATTCTCGGTATCAAACAATTTATGATGGCGCGATTCAATTCATCATTTATGAGAACCCACAGTTTTTTTAGACCTGCTATTCAGGATGTTCAACGAACTCAATGTCCGCTTTCAGATTCTGGACGATACGGTGTTGGATTGTTTCTTCAAACCCAGTTTGGAAGGTTACCATCGTTCAGTATGATTTCACTACTAATGAAGAGGTTGATTCCGAATCATCTTATGATTGGAGGAACATTCCAAAAATGTGTTGCGATGGGATTTTTGAGAACTATGTCTTCTTCAATTTTTCCAAGTATTTGTATGAATTTTACTCAAAACCCGATTGGTCTTCGACAAGCAATTCCATTGATGGATCAATTATTTGATGATTGTCGTTTGAAAACCAGATTGGTCTCAAATAGTTTCCCAAGTAGTATATCCGAGTGTGTTCAGAACATGATGGCTGAACTTCAAGTTCGCAATGAAGCTTGTGAGAAACGACAAAGAGAAGAGTCTGAGGAACACCGTCGTCTTGAAGAAGAAAAACGCCAAAGAGAAGCTTCTATTCAGGAGTTTCGCAATGGAATCAAGAAAGTCAAGACTGAATTTCAGGAAGCAAGAACTCTCGGGCGTGAGTTGGATGAAATATGCGATGATTCTTCTTCTAAAAAAATGAAGATTGATGAATAAATTATTGAATTTTTATTCAATATTATAATAATTGATTAAAATTATAACATTTTTTCTTCCATATAAATTCATTTCATCATACAAATGACTCGTCAAAAAAGAGGTATTACACTTTCTATGAAGAACAAAGAAATTGTAGAGCGATTGCGCAATCAAATGATTTTTTGGGAAGCAATGGCCCAAATTGATAGAGAAGCAAAGTTGTCTGCGATTGGCTCATATATATTAGACATGTTTGCTGATGACTTATGGAGTCTATAAATCTTATGTCGATGGACCCAAAACACTATTATAACTATTCGTATTGATATAAAAGTTCCTCTTATTTACATCACATGTGTTCAGACTGGACCGCAAATTATAACAAGCAATCTGCTCCGCCGGTGGAACGAAGGGAAATGGAGGATTGGGATTATATGGCTGTCCCGATTTTGGTTGGGGGGCTGGTCTCTTTGAGGCGTCGGGAATATCCGCGCAACATCCGAATCCGCACGGCTGGTTCGTCTTACCGACTGGGACGCAAGGATTTAATTCCAGCGTTTCTAAATAACCATACGCCTTCGGAATAACTACAATTCTCGGGAATTTTTGGACCTGACAGAATACGGCTTCTTGTGTTCCGGGTTTTGCGATATTACATCCAAATGACATTTAATTTTATATAGAAAAAAATATCACAATCTCTTAAATGGAGAATATATTACAATTAGAAAACATAGAAGACATTAATTCGAATTTAGAGGTCCGTTATAAAAATGACGATATTTACACGTATGCGGGGCGTGTTCTTATTTCCGCAAATCCATTCCAGCAAGTCGCGACCCCCCTCCATATTCACCGGATGGTCAATGAAATTCTTGACTCCCAAGAGAAGAAGCATTCCGTCATGATAAGTGGCGAGTCCGGCGCCGGAAAGACGGAGACCACCAAAATAATCATCCAATATCTCGCGAAAATCACGAATTTATTCCAGTATAACCTCATTTTAGAGGCGCTCGGGAACGCATCGACCCCCCGCAATCACAACTCATCCCGTTTTGGAAAATACATTGAAATCGACATAAATAATGGCGACTTCAACTCAAAGATAACGACATACCTTCTTGAAAAGACTCGCATCGTATCAACAAAAGACTCAACCTACCATATTTTTTACACGTTCGGCTATCAATCGAACGTCCCGCCTTACATTTCGCAACCGCGCCCCGACTGGGATTCATCATTCCTCCAAAAAGACAACTTTCGCCAATTATGGTCAGATAGCTCCCTTGGAGATGACACATGGATTCATTTTGAGAAAATTATGGAGCTTTTAATCAATCTTCTCTGTGGGCGGTTTGAGTCAAATATAGATTGTTTTACGACGGAAGACTTAAATCGCGTTTTGACGAAGAAAACGATTACGAGTAATGAAGAAACTATTGTTATTGATTTGAATGAGGTGGAAATGACTCAAACGCGGAACACTATTGTTATGAAAATATACGAGAACTTATTTGATGGGGTTGTTGCTCTCATAAACCGGAAAATGAATAATTGCGACCTGATACCGGCGAAACAGTTTAATATTTTGGATATATTCGGGTTCGAAGTTTTCGAGAAGAACGGATTCGAGCAATTATGTATAAACTTCACGAACGAATGTATCCAGACCCTATTCAATAAATACATATTTGAAGAGGAAATTAAACTCCTTGAAGAAGAGGGGGTCTCGCACGAGTCAATCACATTTCAATCGAACCGACACATCATCGATTTTTTTCAATCGAAACCGTCCGGATTTTTTCCGATTCTCGATGAGAAAACGCTATTAGATGTAAAATCCGACGCAAGTCTCCTGACTTCTCTTCCAAAAAATGTTGAAGTATATCGGATTGTTCGAGAGAAAGTAATTATCAAGCACTACGCTGACACAGTTGAATACACAATCGGTGATTTTTATAAAAAGAATATCGACCGCATTTCCGCGGATGTTGCTGGTTTCATTGCGAAGATAACGAAATCATCTCCACTTTTTATACAGACGAAACAACCTATGAACAAAAGGGGGTCAATTGGTGTTAGCACGATATCCTCACAATTTCGTCAAAAGCTGAGCGAGTTGATGAACGAGCTGGAATCGTCATCACTCCATTTCATCCGATGTATCAAACCGAACGATGAGCACATTCCCAAAAAGTGGGATGTGGAAAAAGTGAGGAACCAGTTGAATTATTGCGGGATAACGAGCGCCCTTAAAATTGCGCGACAGACGCTTCCTATTCGGACGAAGAAGGAGCTGTTTAATAAAAAATACGGGATACTATTTACTCAAACTGCTCTTAATGATATTTTATTAAATAATGGAATCATGGCGGGGAAAACAATGTATTTTTATACGAAAGCAACTGAGGCTAAATTACAAGAGTTTCTGGATACAGGATAAAGAAATTAAAAGAGTATTTGAAATTTTTTTTGGAGTTATTGCGCGATTTCGACCGCGACAACAATATTCAGATACGCAACTGACCCTTCAAAAAATAAGTGGCGCAATCATTTTCAGAAAATCACGGCGAGAAATGAAAAAGAGAAAATGGGAGAGACTATGGGAAAATATTGTTGGTAGAACAATCTCGAATATTCACGCTGGAATATTATTAAATGTCAGACGAGAAGTTTATTCTTATAGAATCGGATATTTTATAAAACGGTGGGTTCAGCAATCAAATTATAATCGGAAATTGTTTTTTATGAAGAAAATAATATTATTTTTGAGGCGGAGGGTGGAGCAAATAAGATATATTAATGAATATAATATATACAAAAATTCACGGGAGGCGGAATTGAATAAATTAAAAGAGGATTTATTAAATGCGAAAGAGACTGAATTGAATAAATTAAAAGAGGATTTATTAAATGCGAAAGATGCGGAATTGAATAAATTAAAAGAGGATTTATTAAATGCGAAAGATGTGGAATTGAATAAATTAAAAGAGGATTTATTAAATGCGAAAGATGTGGAATTGAATAAATTAAAAGATGATTTATTAAATGCGAAAGATGTGGAATTGAATAAATTAAAAGATGATTTATTAAATGCGAAAGAGACTGAATTGAATAAATTAAAAGAGGATTTATTAAATGCGAAAGATGCGGAATTAAATAAATTAAAAGAGGATTTATTAAATGCGAAAGATGCGGAATTGAATAAATTAAAAGAGGATTTATTAAATACGAAAGATGCGGAATTGAATAAATTAAAAGATGATTTATTAAATGCGAAAGAAGAAGAGTTCAATAAATTAAAAGAGGATTTATTAAATGCGAAAGATGCGGAATTGAATAAATTAAAAGAGGATTTATTAAATGCGAAAGATGCGGAATTGAATAAATTAAAAGAGGATTTATTAAAATTGAATAAATTAAAAGATGATTTATTAAATGCGAAAGATGCGGAATTGAATAAATTAAAAGAGGATTTATTAAATGCGAAAGATGCGGAATTAAATAAATTAAAAGAGGATTTATTAAATGCGAAAGATGTGGAATTGAATAAATTAAAAGATGATTTATTAAATGCAAAAGATGCCGAGTTCAATGAACTCAAATCGCGTTTATTAAATGCGAAAGATGCCGAGTTCAATGAACTCAAATCGCGTTTATTAAATGCGAAAGAGACTGAGATCAATGAACTCAAAGCGCGTTTATTAAATGCGAAAGATGCCGAGTTCAATGAACTCAAAGCGCGTTTATTAAATGAAAAACAGATAGAATCCAAACTTAAAGAATTAGAAGTGCGCTTATTAAAGCAAAAAGATTCTGAACTCCGCGAATTAGAAAACAGCCTACTGAATCAAAAAGAATTAGAACTTTATGAATTAAAATCCCGCTTATTGAAAGAAAAAGAATCCGACCTCCAAAGATATCATGACAGTTTAAGACAAGAACAAAACCGAATAGAAGAACAAAAATGGGTTCTATTACAACAAATCGAAACTGAATTTACAACTGTGAAAGAATCCGAAATCAAAAAATCATATGATAAAGAGTTCAATGAATATAAGCGCCTAATCGGTGAAAAAATGGTCCAATTACAAATTGAAAATATGGAATTGAAAGAAGAAAATACACGACTCGTTAATTCAATCAAAGCTAAAAAATGGACATTCTTGGACAGACTATTTTCAAATTTGAATCATGAATGATTTTATTTAATCTCTTTATCAAACTCCCCGCTCATATTATAAACAATTCCAGCTGGAACTTTTTCCGCCAAAACCAAAAATTCCCTTTTATCAGGTGTATAAGTGAATGTTTTCTCCTTCTTCCACTTCCTAACCTTCGAATCCACCAGTAAATTTTTCTCCGTTCCAATACAGCTCGTTATAAAATAGCGGAATAAGCTATTCGAAAATTCATTCTCTCCAGTCCGAGCAAAATAATATTTCTTCGCTCTATCCAATTCATACAAGCAACATTCAACCACGTCTTTCCTGTCTCGAATACCATAACACGCCGATAGATAATACATGAAATAATAATAGAGAACCAACGAATGATAAGATGATATCTTTATTTTATTATACATTACATAAGGAATACATTTTTCATTCAGTTCATAAGCAATTAAAACGATATGATTATCATTATTCTCCAGCGAGACAATATATCGAACAGGAATATATTTCAAAAATGGATGATACTTCTTTATTTTAATCTTCCCAAACTGTTGTATATCTTTTAAAAGAGCTGTCGGATTCTGAACTCCAATCTCAATATATTTAACTTCCGGTGAATAATAATCAGACAATCCCGAACTTTTCATATAAGCATAATACGCAATATCCCCAAAAAATATAATATCATCCCTTTTAACAATATACTCATATATCTTCTTTTCCATCTCAGATTTTATATATTTACTCTTCTTTTCAATAAAATTCTTCGGTTTTTCAATCGGAAAATACTTCTCCAATTTTTGTAATCTCTCATAGTCCTTCTTCCATCTAAACATGCTCTGTTGCGGGTTCGTAAGAGATACCAGCATATCAATTTTCATATATTTCGGTAATACATAGTTCATCCCATTCATCGTCTTATATGGAATCAAATTGTATATCCTTTCCGGAATATAGACTATATCAGCAACTTCCTGAAAATAATTGAATATTTTATAAACGCCAGCATGAACCCCTTCACGAATATCAACATACTTGAATCCAGCCTTAAACAGTTCATTCCCCAACTCAACGCAATGCTTTTTCGGCATTGGACTGTAAATATCAAAATCCACTATTTTACCTTCCCTATTCTTATATATTTTATCGTCATCGGGCATGAACATGTTCAAAGCTACTCCACCGTATATTTTCAACTTATTCCGAGAGATGAATCTCTCAACAATATCAATCTGTTTTTTATAATCTTCCAATCCTATATTTGGAACATCCATATTTTCAACTTCAATTTTTTCAAGTAGAGCGGGAAGTTCTTCATAAAACTTCTCTGAATATATTTCATATTGGTTCGTCATATTTATATTATATATGATTATATTTTTAAGTCGGAATCATCTTCTACTTTATTCGGGCGATGAATAAAATTGAGCTCGTGGTGCCATTCCTTCTTCTTAAATTCAATCTGTGGTGTAGTCCTCGGCCCCACACAAACATTCTGTAATATTTCGAACTTCGGACTTTTCGAGTTATTTCGCGTATTTATTAAATACCCGATATCATCAGACACCTTCTTACCTGACCGCAACATTTCCAAGCAAAGAAAAAGAAGAACCCCGTGATAATTCACGTGCTTATAACCGCTACACACGATATAATTCATCGCGTAATCTAAATGATAAATCGTCAATACAAGAGTCTTATTATAATAAACTTTATATGCCTTCCTCTCAAAATAAAATATGGGCTCTTCCTCTTGAACATCTACATCGTGCGCTTCGCGAATGCGCCCGATGAAATCCTCCGGCCTCTCATGATAAACGTGATAATCTCCTTGATACGGTCCATTCTCAGCCCCACACATTAAATAATATGTATAATATCCAGTCATTATATACGACCCGTCGGCCTCTCGATGAATGAGAGCCAACACACTCTTATGAATATCGGTCGTATAATTAGATGCATGTGGGCTATAAACAACTTTGTCTGGGTTCTTATTCCATTTATCAATTTGCGCCTTCCATAAAAATGGCTCAATTTCCAAATTTTCTTTCCACGCTAAATAATTAAATTTAGGGGTCATGTATTCGTAGAGTAATATCGGGACCATTAACATCCCATTAAAATTCAGGCGCGCCCCATATAGTATAACTGAATCCACTTGCTTTGTGATTGTCGGGTTCGTTTTGACGACGACGGCCGCCACTTCAAAATTGACATCGACGTTCAATCGGTCAGGATAAATATCATTTCGCGCTTTCACATAGGGGTGCTTCATCCGGAAGAGCTCGTCCGCAAGGTGTCTGGCGCTTTCCTCGATATCGTCGCAATATACGTATAGAGGTTCAAGGAGCCACTCCGCCTGACTGGGGTCATCCGTCATTGTTATTTCTCCACTAATGATTTTTTGCTTCCAGTCAAACATTTTCAAATTCATAATGAACGTATTATCTTTCATTTTAGAAACAATCGATAAAATATCTCGTTTGACGGAAAGTTTCGTTTCAAGGTCCTTCTTTGAAAGGGAGTTCCCTTCTTTTACAATAGTATCAATTTCTGACATACCTATTATATACTATTATTTTTATACCATTTTTTTTCTAAATATAAAATAGTAATTATGCTTTGGGTTTCACAAAATATGAAAGAATTTCCGGAATGGATAAACACTAAATTTATAAAATATCGGATTAAACAGGTTGAAAACAAATCGACAAAATGGGACTATCGACCCTTCCAAAAATTCGTCAGGGACTATCTATCAATGGATTCGCCATATCGTGGGATATTGCTCTACCACGGCCTCGGGAGTGGAAAGACTTGTTCAAGTATCGCCGTCGCAGAGCATCTTAAAACAGGAAAGAACGTGATTATTTTATGCCCCGGAAGTCTCCGGACTAATTACATAACCGCCCTAATGGGTGATTGTGGCGTTGATTACACTGATAAAGACTACTCACGAATTTACACGTTTATCAGTTATAATGCGCCCAACACGCTCGAACAATTACAGAAGATATCTTCCCTCGATAACCATACGATTATCATCGAGGAAGTCCATAATTTAATTTCGATGATGGTTACGAAGAGTAAAAAAGGACCGGAGATTTACAGAATGCTGATGGAAGCGAAGAATGTGAAAATAGTCGGATTAAGTGGAACCCCCATCATTAACTACCCATTTGAGGTCGCCCTTTTATCAAACATACTTCGCGGCTATATCCACGTCCCGACTCTCTTCCTAAAATCGGTCAAAGATAAGGGGCGAGGAATCGACGTCCAATTAGAGGAACTCCGGAAGAAGTTGATAACCTTGGGGGACATTGAATATATTGATGTTTATCAGCGATACGTCTATTTATATACGCGGGGGAACGAGTATGATGCGACGGTCCGCGCCGTTATTAAAATGGCAAGTGAGTCCGGAATTAGCCTCGATTTTATTGAGGTAGCGCGATACACTTTATATCCAGAGGACGAAGATGAATTTCACAGCTACTTCATTCAAGAAACTATGGAAGGCGACGTTCTTAAAAATGTGGATATGCTCAAAAGGAGGATGCTCGGAATAATCAGCTACTACCGTGGAGGAAAACCGATATATTATCCCACAGTTAATCCCGTCAATTTTGAATATGTCGAGATGAGCCCCTACCAATTCTTAAAATACAAGGAAATCAGAGAGGTCGAAATGGAAAAGGAGAAATCCAGTGTTGTTCAAAAAATGCTCGGTAAAATTGGAAATACCAAGAGCAAGAACCGGTCCCAGAACAAGATATCATCACTATTCAAGGTGTTCAGTCGCCAGTTCAGTAATTTCACTTTCCCCGAGGAAATTGAGCGCCCGTTCGTCCGGAAGTTCCTCAAAGAAGCGCGAAAGAAGATGCTCGATAAGAAAAAGAAGAAGACCTATAAAGAGATGGAAGAATTGGAGGAAATGGAGAAGGAGGATAAGAGGGCGAACGATGTTCTGAACGCGAAAGACAAATCGCTCATTGAGAAAGCCTTGAAAGAGCTAGATGCGAAGAAGGAGACATATCTCGTAAATACTGCGAATGGCTTGAAGACATATTCACCTAAGATGTCGAAGATTCTGGAAAATATGGATAAGAGCGCTGGGCTCATTTTCGTATATTCAGCGTTCCGGTCTCTTGAAGGAATCGGCGTCTTCGCGCTTGTTTTGGAGGCGAACGGGTGGGAGAGGTTCGATTATTTAGAGCCTGAGAATCCGGAGGGGGCGAAAAAGTTCGCGATTTATTCCGGTGAAGAATCAGAGGCGGCGCGAAAAGTTATACTGGAAACTTATAATTCGAAGGATAATATGTATGGGGAAAAATTGAAGGCTCTTTTGGTTACGAGCGCTGGAGCGGAGGGCTTAGATATGAAGAATATTCGTCAGGTTCATGTAATGGAGCCCTACTGGCATGATGTCCGGACGTCGCAAGTTATTGGACGAGCGAACCGCTATTTATCACACGCAGACCTCCCTGAAAAGGACCGGACCGTCGATGTATATAGGTATTTTTCCGTTGTTGGAAAAGAAGATGCGAAGGCCCATGATGAGAAGCAGACTACAGATGAATATATGTATGAGATTGCGCAAAAGAAGATGCGCGTAACGGAGGAAATCAAGCGAATTATGAAGGATATTGCGGTCGATTGTAAATTGAACGCAGTGGATAATGAGAAGGAAATCAAGTGTTTCAGTTTCGGGCTCGACGCCAAAGGTTTAGCGTATAAAGCTAATATTAAGGATGACTTCGTTTATGAGAAGACGGAAATGAAAACGAAGACGGTCCATAAAAAATTGGAACAGATGTTTTTAGATGATGATAATAATTTAGTGTGGGCTGATAAAAAGAAAAAGAGCTTGTGCTATTTTCATGACAAGGAGTGCGCGAATCCATTAAAGGTGGCCCCAAAGAATATTCGGAAAGTGGGAGTAGATATGGAAACTTTGGATGTGTATGACATTTTAGACATCGATAAACCAATCCGTTTAGGGAAGGTTCGTAAGGATGGAAAAATTCATTAGGTGGAAACGAAAATAATTTTGTTTGTTTATAATATAATGAAAGGTGGAAATACTGATTCAAAGGCTCCAGAAATTCAAGGGTTCGATTATGATGGCGTTGAAAGATACGGAACTGTTAATATGACTGGCGGTAAAGGGAAAGGAAAAGGGAAATCAAAATCAACAAAATTTAGCGATTTCGATTTTGAGAAGGAATGGAAAGAGTTTGAGGAGAGTTATAACCAGAAATACGGTGGCGCTTCTAAAAAGAAGAAGACTTCTTCTTCTACGAAGAAGAAACCCGCTAAGAAGACTTCTTCTGCGAAGAAACCGGCGAAGAAGGCGTCTTCTGCGAAGAAGCCCAAGCGTAAAACTCAGAGAGGTGGTGATGAAGCAGGCGCAACTTTCGCCCCTGCGCAATTTTTTGATGAAAAAGCAACTATGAGCGCTCCTCCTTCTGGTCCAGTCCAGACTGCTTATGGATTAAGTAATCCAGTTGATGGTCCTGATAGAAACCTTGCTCCTTCCCCAAATTCAACAGGTATTCAGACAGGTGGTGCTAAGAAGAAGAGTTCTAAGACTAAAAAGCCTAAAACCGCAACTAAGACGACTAAGCCCAAGAAGGATTCCAAGAAAAAAGACACAAAGAAGGATTCCAAGAAAGAGTCCAAGAAGGATTCTAAAAAGAAAGACACTAAAACAACTGGTAAAAAGGTATCTGTCCTTGATAAAATTAAGAAGTTTTTCGCTATGTAAATAGCTCTAATTATAAATTTCTCAAAAACACTTGCTTTTTTGAGAAAAAATCTACTTCGATGGCGATGAAAACCAATCCTTGGGCCTTTCGTATATAGGTTTATCAAAAAAATGATTTGCCTCTGGTGGGTATTCATTTGTTTTTGGATCCTTTTGATACAAGACCGCAAATTCATTGGCCATTGTCTGAATGGTTTCAATAACCGTATCTTTTGCGCTAAAATGTATCATATTAGTGTAGATCCGATACATAACCTTCGACAGAAAATATCGGTTATTCTTGAAAACAGTATCGAAAACATCAAACAAAGTCATAGACTCATTGATGGTTGCTTCATCAAAACACAAAAATGACACAAAAACGATGATCTTACTACAAGATTTTCCTTGATATAATTTCCTCAGCGGTTTATCGAAATCGACACATGAAATTCTCAGTTTTTTATCGCGATTCTGAACTGAAAAATCAACGATTTCATCGTCAGATAGATTGATCGGACAGAAGGCTATATGTTGTCTGTCAATTTCACGCACATAGCCAATCAATGTCAAATGAGGATTTGGTTGTGGTTCTCCAACTGAACTCATTTTTTAAGTAAAAATGCATAAGCAATTCCTTATATTTTTGTTTTTTAAACCCATCAATAAAAATTGATGGGTTTAAAAAACACTTCTTATTTTTGAACAATGTTCCATTTATAATTTCTCAAAAACACTCGCTTTTTGAGAAAACTCAACAAATCCGGAAATCGCCGTTTTTTTCAATCAAAATTCGCTCCGCATCAAATTCGGATTCAAACGTCTCAGATGATTTCATTTCAACAATATTCAAATGGAAATTATATCCGAATCGAACAACAACGAATTGCGCTTTGTAAATAAAACACACGTAAATTTGTTCCAATCCAAGAAGATAAAATCCATCATCATCTTCCGCATCTTCAAAGCGAACGGTTATTTCGCGGTAAATTATATGAAATCGCGACGGTTTTTCATCAAATGCGTTCTTGAACGCAAACTTGCGGTTTCCTGAAAAATAATTGTATATGTTTATTACAAATGTTCCATTTTCAATATCGTAAATCTTGACTGAGCTCTTGCTCTTGTCCGATTTATCAGATTTATCAGAAAAAATTGGCTTGATTATTTTATGTCCAGTTTCGCTCATTTTTGAACTATATATTATCACAGAAAACAATCACATAATTCAAATCAATTTTTATCCATCCATCTATTTCTTTTCATCCAATGACGTCAAGAACAAAAATAGCTGGTTGTCGATTTTACCGAAGTGCCATCCGTTGGGTTCCTCCGTCAGCTCGTTTCTATTAGAAATATTCCCACTATGACGCAAACTGATTATAATCCCCTGCCAATCGATATCCAACACTTCATCAGTCCGCCCCCTCAAAAACGCCTCCCCTTCACTACACACATCTCCCCCCTCGAACCGCCTCTTCTCCCAGAAACCGCGCTCATAAGCCAAAGTAGCCTCGCTCGTCCTCTTTTCATAACTCATATCGAACGGAGGAACATTAATCATTGATATCATCCGACAAATGTTGAAACTAGCGATGGAAGAACAGCTCACGCAGGGCTTCTTTGAGTAATTCAGGAAATTTATACGAAGGCGGACGCTATTCGGTGGATAATAATCGTCATCATCCATATGAACAATTACGTCCCCAGTCGCCATTCGGGCCCCCATATTCCTCTTTAACCCAATGGGAAGGCGCAATTTGTAGAAGTCTCCATACTCCCTCTTATGCGGGGCGGGGGGTTCCCCTTCATATCGTGCTACCCATGACTCAAACACGAACTTACGCTCCTCCTCATTCACATAGTAATACTTTATGCGGTCATCCGCCGGTAAAAGGTCCTTAATGGGCTCGCTACTTTCATCAATGACGACCCACTCCAATTTATCCTTGGGGTAATTCTGCGAATAGAAATTATAGACGGCCAACTTCATAAAATGATTCCGGTTGCGCGTGGGCGTAATAATCGATACCGTCGGAAGGTCCGCATCCTCAACCGCCTTTATTTCGGCCGCGCCCACAATCCGCAGTTTCGCGGGTTTTGCGACGTCGCGCTCCCCCAAATGAATCCTCTCAGCGTCGCGCAGGAATCCGTAATTCACGCCCTCATCCGCCCCCCGAATATCGGAATCGCGGTCGAACGCCTCCGCGGGGACGACGACCTGCGGTTTCGCCATATAGACCGGATGATTGAGATGGACGTTCTCCAAATAGTAGCGGTCAATCTCCTTCTCCGTTCCGGAAAGCCCATCGATTAGCGTGTCGTAGAAAGATGACGCCACGGCGTAGCCGTAGCCGTATGTGCTCCAAGTGCGGACCTGACAATAGTTATCGGACTCCGCCTTATTTACAATATCTACCCAGTTCCCGCCCAAATAAAACATCGACCACTCCGCCGGTAATACGACTTCCCTCAGGTCCCCGATGAACTCGATGTCATCCTCCAAAATTAAAACCCGCGCTA
>Ga0194129_10003964_pt1 | contig 20146 bp, 25 predicted proteins | sample TA2KigCa35mmetaG_FD_150862 | JGI IMG/M metagenome (GOLD analysis project Ga0194129, IMG submission 150862) | Freshwater microbial communities from Lake Tanganyika, Tanzania - TA2015038 Kigoma Deep Cast 35m | ecosystem: Environmental > Aquatic > Freshwater > Lake | place: Tanzania: Lake...
GGTCATACAGGCCAATTTAGGTGCCTATCAAACTTATGCAAATGCAAATGTAGTATCCATACAAGCCAATTTGGGTGCATATCAGACTTATGCCAATGCCAATGCTGCTGCACAAACAAACGAAATCAATAATTTATTTTCTAATGCTGGAGTGCAAGCCACAAGTATAAATCTTGTAAATGCAAATGTAACTGCTGCCAATGGTGCAATTACTGCACTGACTGCCAATGCTGCTACACAGGCTGGTCTAATTACTTCTGTTAATGCCAATGTAACTGCGGCCAATACGGCCATCGCTAGTTTACAGAGCAACGCCGCCGTACAACAAGGTGTGTTAGATGTATTGTCGGGAAATGCCGTAACACAAACTTTAGAATTACAACAGTTAACAAGCAACGCCGCAGTGCAAGCTGCTAACTTAACCGTTCTACTTGCAAATGCAGTCAGTCAAGAATCTAGTTTAACAGTTTTGGTTAGTAACGCTGCTGCTCAAAGCACCGCAATTGACAGCATCAATGCAAACATAGGTGCTTTTCAAACTTTTGCAAATGCCAATGCAGCAGCGCAGGCTACCTCAATCACAACTTTATTGAGTAACGCCGCTGTCCAGGCACAGTTTTTAGACAGTTTGACCACCAATGCTGCCGCACAAGGAGCATCTATTATCAATATAGATGCAAATTTAGGAACGGCGTCAACAAACATAACTGCCTTGCAGGCCAACGCAGGCACACAAGGTGCTGCAATTGACAGTATAAATGCCAATATAGGTGCTTATCAAACTTTTGCAAATGCCAATGCCGCAGTACAAGCTACTTCGTTAACTACTTTAATTGCAAATGCTGCTACGCAAGCACAATCATTAGATAGTCTCACAGCAAATGCAGCCACACAGGCCACAAGTATCAATTTGATCAATGCAAACATTGGTTTATATCAAACTTTTGCAAATGCCAATGTAGTTGCTATACAGGCAAATCTTGGTGCCTTCCAGACTTTCAGTAATGCCAATGCAGCATCACAAGCAACATCAATTAACACAATCAATGCATATCAAACTTTTGCAAATGCCAACGTAGTTGCTATACAGGCAAATCTTGGTGCCTATCAGTCATATGCAAACACTCAAGCTAGTCAAATGTACTTGCCTTCTGTCTCACGTTTAAGTGTGACAAACAGCGGTGCCTCGGGTTATCTGTTTGACCAATATTCTGGCAGTAATCCAACCATTTATGTAACCGGCGGTGAAACAATATCATTTGCTTTAAGTGTCAGTGGTCACCCGTTTATGATTCGTGTATCATCTGGTGGTTCAAATTACGACACAGGTCTGACTCATGTTGCAACAGATGGAACTGTTAGCACAGATTCTAGTGCCCAAGGAAAAGTCAGTGGAACACTATATTGGAAAGTTCCTTTTGATTTAGTTGGTTCCACCTACGTGTATCAATGTTCCGTACACGGCGGTATGGTTGGAAGCATCGTAATTTTACCACCCGCTACTTTTGTTTCTGCTAATCTTAGTGCCTATCAAACATATGCCAATGCCAATGCTGCCAGCCTTCAAAATGATATCAATAACATAGTATCTCAAGCAAATGCAAATACCGCTGCCTATTTGACCACTTACACTGGCAATGTGCAGGCAGGTAATCTTATGGTCACAGGAAATATAAGAGCTGTCAGCAATGTTTTTGCAAAAACAACTATTACATCTCCTGCGGCATTTGATAGCCTCACAGCAGTGTCCGGAGCCAGGGCCTTTGTGTCAGATGGCAACATTACGGCCGCGGGCAACTTTGGTGCTACAATCAGTGGCGGTGGCTCAAATGTTGCCCCTGTATGGTCCGATGGGGTTTATTGGTATATAGGATAACTTGTGTGATAAGCGTAAATTAATAAGTATTACATGATCATACTATACACTTTTTTAGTCACACACATCACCATAGACTGTGTGACGCTATACCTACATCGCAGTCAGGCACATAGAGCAGTGGAATTTCATCCCATGGTCAGTCACGCAATGAGATTTTGGTTATGGTTAACTACAGGAATGGTCACTCGACAGTGGGTGGCGGTTCATAGAAAACATCATAGATTTTGCGAAGAAGTGGGCGACCCACATAGTCCAGTACACTATGGTATATGGCGTGTATTACTTAAAGGAGCATTGTTGTATCATGAGGCAAGCAAAGATAAAGACATGGTTAATACATACGGTGTTGGCACTCCTAATGATTGGATTGAGCGTAATGTATACACGGCTCACTCTAGACTTGGCATTACTATTCTCCTTGTGTTCAACATCTTACTATTCGGTTGGGTGGGTGCCATAATATGGACGGTGCAAATGTTATGGATACCTTTCTGGGCGGCGGGAGTAATCAACGGCGTAGGACACTGGTGGGGCTATAGAAACGGTGACACCCGAGACCAAAGTAGAAATATAGTTCCACTTGGCATTCTAATTGGTGGTGAAGAATTACACAACAATCACCATTTAGATCCAGCCAGTCCTCGTTTAAGCCGTCGGTGGTTTGAGTTTGACATTGGTTGGATGTATATCCAAATATTTAAATCATTAAGATTGGCCACTGTTAAAAATTAATATACAATAGCAGTATGTTAGACTCTATCCAGCAACAGGTTTTGCAACTACTTCCTGCCCGCAAAAAAACGGGTCAGAATGGCTGGACGAGTTTTAATGCTGTATGCTGCATACATAACGGAGAAACTGCTGATACTCGAGGTAGAGGTGGTATTAAAACAAACGCAGGACAAATATCATATCACTGTTTCAACTGCGGATATACAGCAAGTTTTATTCCTGGCCGTCATTTAAGTTTTAAGTTTCGCAAGTTATTGTCATGGTTAGGAGCAGATGATTTAACTGTTAGACGCTTGGTAATTGAAGCAGTTAGACTAAAAGAACTTGTAGCTCCTGAGGAGCTTGAGCAGGTACCCGAAGAACAAATTCAATATGAGGCCAGACCATTGCCCGAAGGTTCAGTAAGTTTTGATCAATGGACCACTTACTTTGCCGTTCAAGGCAATGACTATCTGGTGCCTGATGGTGTAGTACGAGCAGTGCATTATGTAAATCATAGAAAAATTGATTTTCAAAAATACAAATTTTACTTAACAGATTACGAAGCATACAACTTACACCGTAGAATTATAATACCTTATTATTACAAAAATCAAATAGTAGGATACACAGCCAGAGCTATTGTGGACGGAGTAAAACCAAAGTATTGGAGCAGTCATCCAGCAGACTTTGTGTTTAATTTAGACATGCAAAAACCAGACTGGCGATTTGTAATTGTGTGCGAAGGTCCATTTGATGCTATGAGTATAGATGGTGTTAGCGTAAGTGGATCAGAAGTGTCAGACATCCAAGTTGAACAAATAGATAGATTGCAGCGCGAAGTCATAGTTGTTCCTGACTCAGATCGTGCAGGAAGAAAGTTAGTTGACCGAGCCATAGAAGCAGGATGGACTGTAAGTTTTCCTGTGTGGCAAGAGTCATGCAAAGATATAAACGATGCTGTAGTGAGATACGGTAAACTGTTTGTGCTTAAGAGTATACTGGCAGCAAGAGAAACCAGCAAGCTCAAGATTGAATTAAAGAAAAAAAAGTTATATGCTTGACTTGATTAAAGGGTTTCATCTAGAAACAACCAACATCTGCACGTTGCAATGTCCTGGGTGTGCTAGAACTAGATTTATAAAAAACTTTCCAACGCAATGGAATAACAAGCAATTAAATTTAACAAATTTAAAAAATTTTTTAGATATTGATATCAAAAGTAAAATTTTTAATCTCTGCGGAAATTATGGAGATACGATATACTACAATGATTTGTTTGATCTAGTAAAATGGATTAAGCAAAATAATGGTATTGTCGCAATTGGTACCAATGGCAGTTATAAATCAAAAAAGTGGTGGAATGAATTGTGTTCATTATTGAGTTTTGATGATCATATTATATTTGCCATTGATGGTACCCCAGAGAATTTTACCAATTATAGAATCAATGCAGATTGGCCTTCTATAAAGGATGGCATAGAAGTATCAACCAAGTTTACAAAAGTAAGTTGGAAATTTATTCCTTTTGAATACAATCAATTTGATATTGACAAAGCTAAAGCAATATCTAAAGATTTAGGAGTGCATTCATTTATAGTTGATCCATCAGATCGATGGAACGAGCATACTGTAAATTTTAAACCAGATACATTACTTGGGTATCGTACAGAACATGTGATAAATTGGTTACCAGAAAAGAAAACATCAATAACTCCAAAATGCAAAACAACACATTTTGAACACTTTATTTCTGCTGAAGGATATTATATGCCGTGTTGTTTTGTAGCCGACTATAGATTTTATTACGCAAGTGAATTTTATAAAAATAAAAAAAGTTACGATATAAGTAATACAACATTGACTTCTGTTCTAGAAAATTTAGAAAGTTTTTATCAAGCTATCGAAGAAACAAAATTGAAATACTGCACTTTTAATTGCCCAAAAATATGAAAGATTACACTCCTGAAGTACAAAGACTTTTCTTAGAGATGATGTTAGAAGACGCCGAAACATACGTGCGTGTTCAAAACATTTATAATGCAGACAACTTTGATCGCAGTATTAGAGAAGCTGCACGGTTTATAAAAAAACATAGCGATGACTATAAAACTCTACCTACTAGAGAACAGATACAAGCAGCCACCGGCGTAGAACTAAGAACAGTTCCAGATCTCAGAGAAGGTCATTATGATTGGTTCTTAACGGAATTTGAAGGTTTCAGTCGCAAACAAGAACTAGAACGTGCTATTTTAAAAGCCGCGGATATGATCGAGCCATTGAAGCAGGATGGACTGTGAGTTTTCCTATATGGCAAGAAACCTGCAAAGACATAAATGAAGCTGTCATACGATACGGTAAACTGTTTGTTATAAAAAGCATTTTACAGGCCAAAGAAACTACTAGATTGAAAATAGAATTGAAAAAGAAAAAGTATGCAATGGTTTAAAAAAATTCTACGTGAATTTTTGATTTGGTACAGATTTAGACGCGAACTTAAAAGTATGCGCGACGACGAACCGTACATATACAAATGAATCCAATTCAAGAATTTTATAACACATATCCGTTTCCGGGCGAGTACTCTTGGAAACAATTGATGGATATAGCGTATCCACCTCGTAACAGATACCTTGCAGTGATAGACAAATATTTACAAGATGGACAAACTGTATTAGATGTTGGATGCGGTACTGGTTTAATTACCAATTTGTTTGCTAGCAGATATCGCAGTAAATTTACAGGCATCGATTTTTCTCGCGGTCTAGATATAGCCAAGCAGTTTGCTCACGTAAATCACCTGCAGAATGTGAAGTACATAAAACAAGATTTTGATAATTTTTGTCCTAGTGATCAATTTGATGTGGTGATCGCACAAAGCTTTTTAACACATAGTCATAATCCTTTATCTGCATTGGCTAGATTACAAAAGCATACCAAACCTGGCGGCCTCTTGATTTTTAGTGTGTATAATCCAGCCGGTCAGTTTTTTAAAAAGGTCTGCAATTTGAATTACAACAATGATCGTTTGGCTTTAGATCAAAAAAGCAATCCATTGGACAATGTGTTGGGCGACAATTGTATAAGAACCAAATTTGTCACGTGGCGGCTGAAAGAAATAATGCCATCAGTAAAAAATCGTTTGGTAGCCTTATCGGCTCTGTTTAACAGTCGTAACGGTGGTTTAACAATTTATGTTTATGAAAATAAATGAAATAGAGCAAGATATTTGGCAGTGGATCGAGCAATATGTAGAAACTGAGCATAAATTTTACGATTATAAATTTCCGCCTTGCCCCTATGCCAAATCTGCCAGACTCAGAGGACTTGTTGATGTGGTGGCACATGAATCTGGAAACATAAAAAAGTTTATCAGCGAGCAAGTCAACGATCTGATTGGTGGAAAAAAATTCAATGTGCGGGTGCTGGTATTTGCACCAAGATACAAGTATCTGTATGGATTTAAAAAATTTATAAACAAAGTTAATTTGGAAATTGTTCCGCTAGATTTTTATGCACAATACGGTACAGCATTGCGTACCGCTAGTCGTTATACGGGATTATTAAACAAAGGACCCTACTCAATTGTGATTGTAAATAAACTATCGGATGTTCTTGCTGGGCATCAAGCTTTACTTAATACAGATTATTACAAACCATGGGCCAAGCATCATTATGATGCCGTGGTAGTTCGTAGACAACAAATGTACGAAAAATATAAACATGAACACAACGACTAAAGATTATAACGTAAACATTCAAAAGTTATTTTTGGAAATGATGCTTGAAGACGCAGAAACATATGTGCGTGTTCAAAACATTTACAACGCAGATAACTTTGATAGAAGTTTACGTGAGGTTGCCCGTTTTATAAAAAAGCACAGTGATGATCATAAAACTTTGCCCACAAGAGAGCAGATACAGGCTACCACTGGCGTTGAACTACGATCAGTTCCTGATCTGCAAGAAGGACATTATGAATGGTTTCTTGCAGAGTTTGAAAGTTTTAGTCGCAAGCAAGAACTAGAGCGAGCGATTCTTCAAGCCGCAGACATGATCGAAAAAGGCGACTTTGATCCTGTGGAAAAATTAATCAAGGATGCAGTACAAATCAGTTTAACCAAGGATATGGGCACAGACTACTTTAGTGATCCGGCAGCTCGTATCAACCGGTATTTTAATAGCGGTGGGCAAGTGAGTACAGGCTGGCCCAGTGTTGACAAACTGCTGTACGGCGGTTTTAGCAGAGGCGAACTAAACATTTTTGCCGGCGGTTCGGGATCGGGTAAGAGTTTAGTCATGATGAACATTGCACTCAATTGGTTGCAAGCAGGCCTTAACGGTGTATACATAACACTAGAACTTAGTGAAGAACTGACCAGCTTGCGTACTGATGCAATGTTGGCAAATATGAGTACCAAAGACATACGTCGGGACATTGATACCACTACACTCAAAGTAAAAATGGTAGGAAAGAAATCCGGAACTTATCAAGTAAAGGGCTTGCCTGCACAGAGCAATATTAACGATATCCGTGCGTACTTGAAAGAGTATCAAATTCAAACAGGGCGTCAAGTAGATTTCATTATGATTGATTACTTGGACTTACTCATGCCTGTCAGTGCCAAGGTTAGTCCCAATGATCTGTTTGTCAAAGACAAGTATGTGAGTGAAGAACTACGTAACTTGGCCAAAGAACTAGGTATCCTGATGGTAACTGCAAGTCAGTTAAATCGTAGTGCAGTAGAAGAAGTGGAGTTTGACCATAGTCATATCTCAGGAGGTATCAGTAAAATTAACACAGCAGACAATGTGTTTGGTATTTTTACCAGCAGAGCCATGCGTGAGCGCGGCCGTTATCAGATTCAGTGTATGAAAAGTCGTAGCAGCACAGGTGTGGGCATGAAAGTGGACTTGGAATACAATATCGAAACCATGCGTATCACTGATCCTGGTCCGGATGCACAAAGTGAAAATGGAGGAACAGGATTTCGTACTAGCAATCAAATCATGGATCAAATCAAAACATCGACTAGCACATCCAGTCCGCCCATGACTACAGCTCGACCCAAACCAGGATTCAATATTGAAAACAAAGTCCAGGCAAATGTTGACAGTTCACGACTTAAAAGTATGCTAGCAAGCCTTAAAACAAAAAGCGAATAAATATCTAATAACGGAGTAGATTTTGCAAAAGCGTACTCGCAGCATTCTTGATGAACTGGCACACATGCCTGTCAATAAAGACAGAGAAAATCTTGTGGAAAGTCGTGCGAGTCATGTTATACAAGGTGCTATTAATTTAATTAACTACATCAAAGAGAACTATGATTCCGAGCAAGCGGATGAGCTAGAACGTAGATTATTGAATAGTATTAGAGCACAAGATCCTGCAAAATTCGCTCGAGGTGTAAGGAGATTCCGTAATGAAAATTAATGATATTGTTCAAGAAGGTTTTGTGTCCAGTTTTGCCAAAGCGTTGTTGCCTCAAAATTTACAATCGGTTATAAAAACTGCCAAATCCTCTAAGGAACCAAGTGAAAACGAATTGGCTCAAGCAGCCTACGAAAAGTTTGGAAAGTACCCGGATTACGACGAAAAAAAAGCTCAGGAATTATTGGCAAGAACAACTGATCCTGCTAGAAGACAAAAAATTCAGGACCTATTAGGCAGAATGAGTTGGTTACGAGATCAACAAAAAATCAAACAAAAAGCTGAATTAAAGCAACAGCTTCGTAATAGACCTCCGGCACCGACGCCAACATCCCCTTCTGTAGTAAGTCCTCTGCATCCCGATGTACAAGTGGTAAACTCGGGTGTCAATGCAATTTTGAGGTATAGAGGACGAGATTACGAGCGAGACGAATACACAGGATCATGGTCTCCGGTTGGTGGAAAGAAACCAGCTTCCCCGGGAATCAATAGTCTTTTAAATTCTGAGCTGGCGAAATTATGATGAAACTCATTGAAGGCGGCAATGTTTTTAAACAGGCTGACAAAACTCCTTTAACAAGACGCATATTAACTAGCGAAATACCTGGCACAATTGCTTGGTTAGAACAAATCACTGGGTTGGATTTTACTTTAGATCGAGATGAGGAACATGTGCCTATTAAATGGTTAGGCACAACTGGTCGTAAAAAAGGCACGGAAGCGGAACCAGGATCGTCGGGAGATCTGGATTTATCCGTTGACGAAACTCAAATCAGCAAAGAAGAATTAATATCAAAATTAGCAGCGTGGTGTAGACAGCAAGGAATACCTGATGAGCAAATTTCTAATACCGCAAAAGATAAAACAAATTGGATAGAAAAATCCGGAGACAATGTGCATTTTAAGACTCCGGTTAATGGTAATCTAGATTCTGGATTTGCACAAACAGATTTCATGTTTAGCGGTGATCCAGTTTGGCAACAATTTGCCATGCGTGGCGGAAGAGAAGGTAGCCAGTTTACCGGAGAGAGTCGAGCTATATTGTTAGCAAGTATTGTTAGCGTACTACATCCAGGATTGAAATACAGTTACAAACATGGGTTGGTTGATCGTGCTACAAATACCACAATAGAAAACGGCAAAAATCCTGCCACTATCAGCAAGCTGACAGGAATTCCTGTTGCGAAATTAAACACAGCCGATGACATACTAGATGCAGTTAGTAAAAGGCCCAATTACAATCAGCTGGTAGCAGCAGCCAGGGAAACACTGGCCAAGAGCGATATTCAGTTGCCCGAAGCAGCGCCTATGCCAGGTACAGCAGCTTGGTTTAGAGAAACAGCAAACAAGATTGTATAATGCTATTAGAATTCATAACCACAATTACCGAAGGCATACGCACACCGCACCCGGAGGATTTTATTCTCAATGGTAGTCAAGCAGCATCGGACGCTATTGCGGGCATGCTATCTGCAGTTTCAAATCCTTCAATCGTCAGCATCAAATGGGACGGAAGTCCGGCAATCATATTTGGACGTAGACCCGCCGATGGGATATTCACAATGAACTACAAAGAATACATAGGCATTCCTGGCGGCCAGGTAACATCTAGTACAGAATTATTAAACTTTTTTGCCCAGCAAGGAAAAAACATGGATGTTGGACAGAAATTAGCTAGTATGTTTGATGCAGTGGCCAGTATAGTACCTGGAAACTTTCAAGGATTTGTACAAGGCGATGTTATGTGGACCGAACCAGTTCCTGAACAACAAAGTTATTTTGTATTTCAGGCTAATCCATATGGTGTTACCTATAAAGTAAAATCTAATAGCCAAGTTGGTCGAGAAATCAAAGGAAGACCTTTTGGTTTAGCAGTACATACTTACGGCACTGATGTAGAAAAAACCAGTAAAGGCACTGAATTACAGAATAAAACATCACTACAAGGACTTGGTGGTCTTGGCGGCACTAATCAAAATATTACCATATTAACAGGCAATATGGGTAATAAATTTAGGTTAAAAGAACCTGTCCAACAGACTCGAGCAGCTAGAGCAGCAGTGCAAAATTTTGCAGCATCAAACGGAGATTCTTTTTTAGGTAGTCTAACTCAATCTACAGTAAGCAAACTACAAACTTATTATAATAGAAAATACACAGGACAAGCAGTTGATGCCAACTGGCTGCAAAACAATCTTACTGCACCACAATTCAAACTTGTAGCGGCAGAAGAAAATCGTCCAATAATGGAAGCCATGGACACAGCCTATGTGGCAATTTATAACCTAAAATTAGCAATACTACAGCAGTTAGAGCCACAAGTTGGCGGCGTAGAGCAGTATGTGGGCGATGTACCCAAAGGTGAGGGTTTTGTGATTAATACACCCAGCGGCTTTATCAAACTGGTAAATCGTGGTGTATTTTCTACTGCAAATGTGCAAGGAAGATTGTGATTTTTTCCAAACCTGCATAAATATTTGCATGCGCTAACGACGCAAATGTTTAAGGAGAAATAACATGGCAATTGGAGTAACAAGAGTAAGCGGCGACAGTCAAATCGTAACCAATGTAGGTGACGGTACAAGTAAAAATGCAAACGCCGTAATTATCAACACTGGTATCAACAGCCCAATTCAGGCTTTTAAGATTACCACACTAGGTGTTACAGCTAACCTAGCAAATGAACTAAAAGGACCAAGTGGTGCAGGTTTAGATCCAGCAGTTCACACACTATTAAAAACTATTAGTTCAAACGCAACTGTTTTAGCATATCAAGTTGATGCTAATGGTGCAACTGCACAACTCAGTGTTATCGCCGAGCGTAGTGGCTGGAGTGCATCAGACATGCAAACTGTTATCCGTACATTGAGCCACGACGGCACCCCAGGTGCCAACATTGGTGCATACGGTAATGTGTTCCCTGCACTAGCAGTAGTAACAACCTCAAGCGGTATCAAGATTGCTTAATTGATCTTATACTAATAAAAAAAGCAGCCGAGGCTGCTTTTTTTTATGACCGCCATAAATATTGTTAGCGAAAGCAAAATTTTAGGAGAAACAAAATGGCAATTGGTCTTGATCGTAGCGCAGGCTACAATTATGCAGGTTTAACAGGTGTATTGAATGGTATTGTACACACCGAAGTAGGACAAAGTGTAGTGTTTTATGTTGTAGCAGCAGGCGTCAATTTGAGTGCAGAAGATGACGCAGCCAACGAAGCATTTGAAGCAATTATTCAGGTGTTCCCACCAGTGTTGGCATATTTTGCACATGCAACATCAGGTGTAATTAGTCTATGCTGCGACGGTGTGAATGCACCAGCTGCAAGCGTATTACAAACTGCAATCCAGGCAATTGGAACTAAAAAAGGTTCTGTGAACCTAGGCAGTGCAACAGTCACAGATGGTACAAGTTTTGTTGTTAGTTAATAACTAATAAAACAAAAAAAACAAAGGCAGACATAATTCTGCCTTTTTTATTCTATAAATATCTGTATGTATTTTTACACCGGCGTAACACTAGTTGATATAACCGCAACAGGCGTAATAAGGCATATCAACGAAAACAAACTCAAAAGAAATCAACAACGCAATTGGGAAACTGTGCTGCAATGCATAGGTATTAAAGCTCAGCCGCAATACATTGATGGCCCATATGTGAGAGATTTAGAAGTAGATGAAACATCATACTTCCCAGATATATATTTTGGTAATCAACGCTGTTGGATTTTTAGTTTTGGTGTAGAATATGAAGATGTGTTTCTAAAGGATGGGGATCAAGTAGGTGCATTAGATGAAGCATTTAGTAGAGTTCCTATTATATGTGGTTTACAAGAAACAGCTAGATTTATGTTACCAATATTTTATCCTTTTGGCGCAATAAAAAACATATATTTTATAAAAGGTAGAATTAACTTAAATACTGTTTAAACACAGGCATCATTAAGGCACCTCGTTCATGGCACACAATCTAGGCAACAGTACAGAACCCTCTAACCCAATTGGAATGATAAAATGGCAGCAAGTGAAAGAGCAAGCCTTGAAGCGCATGTGGATTTATGTGCTGAAAGATATAAGGCTTTGGAAGATAAATTAGATAGATTAGAAGAACGTATGCACACAATGGAAGAACATATTGTAATCATACGTACGAAAATATCAGAATCGGCAGCTGAGGCTACAAGTAAAAGTAGCGGGCAGTTGGTTACTGTAGGTACAGCATTTGGCGTAGCAATGCTTACTGGCTTAATTATGGTCATGGTACAACTTATTCTAAAATAAAAATGAAGATAGTAGAACTTGTAAATAAAATAAGATTATCAATCACTAACGAAGAAGCTGATGTATTAGGGAAATTTGAAGGCACAGAGAAAATAGCTAGAGAAGATTTATCACCTAGACAATTAACCGTTGCAAATCATTTAGTAATCAAGGATGTTTTATTTAGAAAAAACGAAGATGGCAAAATCTACTACAAACAAAAAATTGGAGTTTAGTCAGGCACAAGCGACATTTGCAACAGTAGGCATAAAATACATAAAAGAATGGACAAATAAACAACTTAGAACATATGTCAATGAACCCGTAGTTATACCTGTTGGTAGCTACGGGTTTTTAGTGGGTCCATACCATATTAAAGGTAGGCACTCTAGCTGTTGGGCAGTTGAACAGCAAGATGGGAAAGTTATACATAATTTTACATCCAAAATTAATGCTATACTATACTGCCTAAAAGCCATGAAAAATTATAATGCAGCAGCAGAACTACTAGAACTAGACAGACAGCTGGGAAAATTCGATAGAGATATAGATTTTTATGAGCACACTATTAGGCACACTAAAAACAAGTTCAAAGTGGAAACTGCCTTAAATAGATGTGCTGATGCACGAATGCAGCGCCGATCTGTTTCAAACATTTTGAAAAAAACTTTAATTTTGGCTAAATACTTAAAATTTGGGAACACACCACTATGAGATTAAATGAAATGGGCGTTAAGCCTTCCGCAAAAAAAATCAACAAAGTAATGGAAAGCCGCTTTGGCGTCAAGATCGATTATGACAACTTAAACTTTCCTAAAGCTTATGTGCTAGCTCAAGGTTTAACTGAAAATCTTGAAAAAATCAAGCACAGTCATGGAGTTCATGTAGCAGAAAAAAATCCTAAGTATATGGAACTGCTAATGGTTCGTGAAGGCCTACATCACTGGATGGTTGAAAATAGACAACAATTAGTCATGGAAAGCGAAATGGGCAAGAGCCAAGCTATTTTAGCTGCCAAGGACATGGTTGATAGTATTCAAGACATGCTAGAAGAAGTAAGCAAAATGCAAAACGAACAGATGCCTGCTTTACTAGACACTATCCGTGACCAAATTGGTATGGAGCAAGCTGAAACATTTAAAGGTTCAGTAGAGCCACTTTTAGCCAATATGACTCAACAATTAAGCGCGGCCAGAGGCACTGCCGACGATGCAGCTCGTGCATTAGCAGGCGAACAAGTTGCAGCTCCAATGGGTATGAGCGGTGCTCCTGCTATGGCACCAGGTGGTATGCCAGGACCGATGCCACCAGCTGATATGACCAGTGACATGGATACAGACAGCTTTGCAGCTACAGATGCAGCTGCCGGTCCTAATGCAGTAGGTAGAGAGAAGCGTTAATGCGTGTTGCAGAAGTAATCGTTGAGAATCAAGCTGTAGATCGGTATCTTGACGAAGTTCTTGAAGACGAAGCTGATGGGCGTGGTGATGCAAACTTGATGACCACGCTGGAGTTTCTACGCAACAGAGCACACGATACTCACATCCAACCAAGAATAAGAGTTGATAGTTTAATTAACTTAGTGCAAGGAACAGGCGAAACTCAATTTAATCTAGAAAATCTATTAGACGCTTACAAAGGAAATCCGGATATAAAAAATTTAATAAAAGATATCAAGGATGATTCAAGTGGCGTAAAATATGTTTACCTCCAACCATTTCAAGATGATACAGATATGCCCGCAGAAATTGGACAGAAAATCCCACAAACCGCACCAGAACGCACTGTAGATTCAATGGCCAAATCGGCACTTGCAAAAAGATCTTAATTAATCTATAATTACTTCAAGGAGAAATACTTATGTCTTATTCGGCACAGGTAGTGGATCACTACGAAAATCCACGTAATGTTGGAAAACTGGATAAAAATGATCCTCAAGTAGGTACAGGACTAGTAGGAGCTCCAGCCTGCGGCGATGTACTTCAGCTTCAAATAAAAGTAGAGCAAGGAATGATAACAGATGCGAAGTTTAAAACTTATGGCTGCGGTTCAGCGATTGCGAGTTCGTCGTTGATATCTGAGTGGGTCAAAGGCAAAACTCTCGAAGAAGCTGAGCAAATTAAGAATACACAAATTGCCGAAGAACTGGCATTACCGCCGGTTAAAATACATTGTTCAATACTAGCCGAAGATGCAATAAAAGCAGCATTAAACGATTATAAAAATAAAAATGCTTAATGTATTATTTTATCACGCCAATCTGTTAGATGCTACTAAAACAAAAAGATTTTATTTAGGAACTTCATCCTTTTTTTTGAAAACCTATTTTGATGTTCACTTTCCAGAGCTAGCGAACAAGGTAAATTGGATTACACCTATACAGGCTTACATCAATGATGATGAGCTGATTTCTATATGTAATAGAGAAAAAATAGATTTACTATGTACAAGTCATTATATATGGAATAATGAATTTTTACTAATGCCGCAATTATCAAGAATCAAAGATAAAATTTGTGCCAAGGTAATTAGTGGTGGACCTAGTATTTCTGTTCATGTTGATGACAATTTTTTTCAAAAACATCCTTATATTGATTATGCTATATACGGACCCGGAGAAAAAGCATTTGCAGATTTACTTGTAAGCCAACTTGGTAACAAAAAAATTATTTCCTTTAATACATCAAATATAGCTTTTTACGACAAAGAAAAAAATAAAACAGTAATTTCAAAATTTGAATATGTTCCGTTAACTTCTGTTAGTCCTTACTTGCATAATAAAGAAGTGTTTAGTCACTCAGTGAAAGAGTTACAAAATAAAGGATACGATGTTGCTGTTCCGTTTGACCTCACTAGAGGCTGTCCGTACTCATGTACATTCTGCGATTGGAATAGCGGACTTAGTAATAAAGTATCTAGGCGTAAAAACAGTTTCCATGATGATATTGATTTATTTCACGAATTAAACATTAAAACAATTTATCTGTCAGACGCCAATATAGGACAATTCCCCGAAGACATTGATATGATAGCCTACATGGCCAAGAAAAACATTGAAGAAAATGCCGGATTTCAAGTTGAAGGAAATCTAAGTAAGCTACGCAAAGAAAATAACTTAAAAATAATGCATTTAATGGCACAAGGAAAGCTGGTCAATAAATACGGAATGGTTTTAGCTGTTCAAGATATCAATGAGAGTATTTTAAATAATATTGATCGACCAGATGTAACTTGGGAAGTGCATAAACAAATGATCCACGAAATGCGCTTGCATTACCCTGAATATATAATGAAATTACAGTTGATACAAGGATTACCGGGTCAAACTGTTCTTGGTTGGAGAGAAACTCTAAAAGAAGTTACCAAAGAAAGAGTTTATGCATACATTTTTATCAATGAACTTTTACCTACCAGTCCGGCTGCACTAGACAAAAATTATCAACAAAAATTTCAATTCACTTATTCCACTAGCGAAAGATTTACCACACGCAAAGAAGGATACAGTTTTTATAGAGGAAAATTTCCTGCATCATGTGTGAGTTTTACTCAACGAGATTTTGTCAAGATGACTGTACTTTCTCATTTGTATTTGTGTATAATGTCTTTGAGAACGCTGTTTGACAATTACCAAGGATTTGATACAGAAAAATTAATCGATATGCTATTAGCCAGTGAAAACTGTAAAATGATAGAAGAAAATTTATACAACAATTGGACAATGTTAGATAAATTTTATTATACAATTAATTTCAGTGGGGAATCAAAAATGATACCCGGGGATAGTATGTCGGAACACATACAAGATTGGTTAGATACTAAAGAATTTCAAAAAATTTTACTTAGTAATATAACTAATGATTCCTTAAAAAAAGAAGTATTTATGTGTATAAGACAATCACAACTGTCTGAAAAAATTGTAACATTAGTGGATCAATATTATTGATGATAAATCTTACTGAATTAGCAGCTAAAAAAGTACAGCAACAGTTGTCCAAGCGAGGCCGAGGTAAAGGCATCATGATAGGCGTTCGGACCACAGGATGCAGCGGACTTGCATATAAATTAGAGTATGTAGACACTCCTCCTATAACACGAGATTGGATAGTCTACGAAAGTAACGGCATTAAAATTTATGTCAACGGCCGAGATTTGCCGTACATCGATGGTATGACCATGGACTGGAAACGTCAAGGACTCAATGAAGGATTTGATTTTATCAATGAAAAAGAACGTGACCGTTGCGGTTGCGGAGAAAGTTTTCGAATCTAAATGATTGTACAAAAATTTGATTATACTCCTCTAGCCAGAGAAAGCATAGAGGGCAAACGCCATTATGCACTACCTGATGGAAGCAGAGTACCTAGTGTTACAACCATACTTGATCGCACCAAGCCTTTAGAAGCCCAACAAAAACTACAGGAATGGAAGAATCGTGTAGGGCACGAAAGGGCACAACAGATTACCACAGAAGCCGCCAATCGCGGCACCAGAATGCACACTTATCTAGAACGCTACGTTAAGCTTGGCGATATTGGCGATTTCCCTACTAATCCATTTGCACAGCCCAGCTGGTTTATGGCCGCACAAGTTATACTGGAAGGATTGACGAATGTCGATGAATACTGGGGTTGCGAGGTACCTTTATATTATTCTGGGCTATATGCAGGCACTACTGATTGTGTCGGGCTATGGAAGGGACAGCCGGCTATTATGGATTTTAAGCAAACGAACAAGCCTAAGAAAAAAGAATGGATCGACGATTATTTTCTACAGCTCGCAGCATATGCGGCGGCTCACAATGACACATATGGAACAGAGATCCAAACGGGTGTTATCCTTATGTGTGCAAAACCTGCTGACGACAACTCGGATCCAGTATATCAGGAATTTGTGCTAGAACCCCAAGATTTTGCCTACTGGACGGATCAATGGATGCGTAGAGTAGAGCTGTACTATCTCTCAAGCTAAATACACAATAATTGAGGATTTAGCATGGCCGTTACACAAATTTCCAGAATTCAACATCGACGTGGATTAGAGCAAGATTTGCCACAATTGAGCTCGGCTGAGTTAGGTTGGAGTTTAGATACTAGAAAACTTTATATTGGTAATGGCACAATAGAAGAAGGTGCCCCGACTGTTGGGGTAACACGTATTTTAACCGAACATGATATTGCTGCAATAACCAGCGAAGTTAGTCTTGCTAATTATACTTTTTTTGGTAATGCTGCAGGTTATATTGCTCAGACCGGAGCAAGTGCAATTAGTCCTGTGGTTAGAACATTACAGGACAAATTAGACGATTTTGTTAACGTCAGAGATTTTGGTGCAGTAGGCGACGGAGTCACAAACGACACTGCTGCAATTAATAGAGCTATCCAACAAATCTACAAATCCACAGTTAGTCCAACGGAACCGAGAGCAAGAAGAGCAATTTATTTTCCAGGTGGTACGTATCTAATAACCAGTGCTATTTTGATACCGCCTTTTGCCAAACTTGTTGGTGATGGTATAGGAAGTGTGACAATACAACAAACAAATGCCAATCAAAGTATAGCCGAAACATGTGATAGCTTGTTCCAAACTGATGCTAATATAGGTACAAGTTCTGCGGTATATCCACACGATATCGAAATTGATGGATTGCATTTTTACAATTCAAATTCAAGCGTAACCTCCACCTTGCTTGGTATTGACAGTGCAAGCAATGTCAAAGTCAGAAATAGCAAGTTCACTTCTGTCGCATCTGCAGGATTTTACCCCAATTTAGTTAGTGTAATAACTTCAACAGATACATCAAGAAAAATTACATTTGATTCCTGTGAATTTAGAACTGGCGGGCATGCTTTTTTAGTAACTGGTACATCTTGTTATGCAATTAGAGTTTTAAATAGTTCTTTTGAAAATATATCCAATGCAGCAGTATTTCTTGGAAATACTGTAGGATTCACTGGTGTAGGCAATTATTACGGCACCGGAGTAAAATCTATTGTTAAAAATTCATCTAATCATGTTCAATCCTTTGGTGATTACTTTGCAGATAACAACCTATTACAAGCAGGGTTGATTCTAGGAAACTTATTATATTCAACAACTCAAGAATATACTTTGACAACTTCTACATTGGCGCTTCCGGTTACAGCAAATATTCCTTTTGAAATAACGTACACAATCAATAAAAATTCTGCATACAGATTTGGAACCGCAGTTTTTACTCCGATTGAGTCTGGGTCTAGCATTGTGTACACAGATCACTATACTGAAACTGTAACCGGAGTTGAGGCAAATCTTTCAGCAAATAACGATAGTCTTTTATTTTCTTTAACAAGTGGCACAGCTACATTAAAATTCAATTTTAAATTTTTCAATTAATGTTTAAACTTTTGCCTAATAATAGGCTAAGTGAATGGAAATCGTTTAGGAACCAGCTAAATCAAGTCACGTTGCCTATTGCAGTAAGAAAAACTCAAGAATTTTGGCAATCATGTCCTTTTACGCCTTTTTATCTAGACCCAAACAATCCCAATGAATGGCCTGATCCCTGGCAGTTAATAATAGAAAATTATTATTGTGATCTTGCAAAAACTTTAGGAATCGTGTATACTTTACACCTAACTGACTATAAAGACCAAATTTTTCCTGAATTAAGAACATATTTTGATCCAAACACCAGGCATTATTATCATATAGCCTATTTGTGTCATGGGAAATATGTTCTTAATTTGATCGAAGGTGAAGTTGTAAATAAAGAACACATTAATCAACAATTAAAATTAAAACGTTGCTACACAGCAACAGATTTAAAATTAGAACAATACTAAAGGCGTGAACAATGCAAATTCAAGTTACTAAAAGAGATGGCAGCAAAGAACAATTAGATTTAGAAAAATTACATCGAGTGGTATTTTGGGCAACCGAAGGAATAACGGGTGTAAGTGCGAGTGAAGTAGAAATTAAGAGTCATATACAGTTTTACAACGGAATTCGAACAGCAGACATTCAAGAAACACTAATTAAAAGTGCAGCCGATCTTATTTGTGAGGAAACACCAAATTATCAATACGTAGCAGGTAGATTAATCAATTATCATTTGCGTAAACAAGTGTACGGAGATTACTCTCCATGGCCACTGCTAAAACTAGTAAAAAAGAATGTGGAGTCTGGATTTTATGATCACGGCCTTCTCGCCGCCTACTCCGAAGACGAATGTAACAAATTAAACAGCTTTATTCATCACGAGCGTGATGAAAACTTTACCTACGTGGCCATGGAACAATGGCGTGGCAAGTACCTAGTACAAAATCGTGTAAACAACGAAATATTCGAAACTCCGCAGGTGGCATACATACTGATAGCAGCTACACTTTTTCAAAACTATCCCAAAGAAACAAGATTACAATGGGTGAAAGATTACTATGACGCTATCAGTTTACATGATATTAGTTTGCCTACTCCTGTCATGGCCGGTGTTCGTACACCGCAGAAACAGTTCTCTAGCTGTGTGCTTATTGAAACAGACGATAGTCTTGACAGTATCAATGCTACTACTAGCAGTATTGTCAAGTACGTCTCCCAAAAAGCCGGAATTGGAATCGGAGCAGGTAGAATACGAGCACTTGGGAGCCCAATACGCAACGGAGATGCTTACCACACCGGGGTTATACCTTTTTACAAGTTGTTCCAAAGCGCGACGCGGAGTTGTAGCCAAGGGGGTGTACGTAATGGCGCCGCTACATTGTACTACCCAATCTGGCACTACGAGATTGAGGATCTAATTGTATTAAAGAACAACAAAGGCACAGAAGACAATCGTGTGCGCCATATGGATTACGGCGTGCAATTTAACAAGTTGATGTATGAAAG
>Ga0194129_10003968_pt1 | contig 20127 bp, 18 predicted proteins | sample TA2KigCa35mmetaG_FD_150862 | JGI IMG/M metagenome (GOLD analysis project Ga0194129, IMG submission 150862) | Freshwater microbial communities from Lake Tanganyika, Tanzania - TA2015038 Kigoma Deep Cast 35m | ecosystem: Environmental > Aquatic > Freshwater > Lake | place: Tanzania: Lake...
AACGAGTTTAATTCAGACCCGACATGCTTCTTTTATTCAACCAACGCCCGTCAAATCCGATATAGGCCCATATATCTTAAATGACTATTTTCAAAGAACTATAGAACAAATATAATACAAAGATTTCTATTTGACAATATATTTATAAATATATGAAAAAAAGACTTCTTATAGAAAACGATATAGATGAACTAGAAGATTTTAGAAAAATTCTACTTTTAAATAAAAAAAAGTTAGATTATAATGATGTTGTTTTTTACAATTCTGAAGGTAAAGATTTTAGAGATATTATTGAAGTAACCGCGAATGGTTTATTGTTCCATTTTGATGATTTAGAAGAGTTTTTAAAGTTTTTCTTTCCTGAAACATACCAAGGAGGTTCTGATGGTGAATGGGATGCAGGTAACTACGATAGAATGTATTATGGTAATTGGGACTTTTATAGTGAGTGTCAAGATAGGGCGTACGACGATTGGAGTGAGGGATATACCTTAGGTTATTTTTGTGACTCTGCAACAATGAAACTAAAACAACTTGCCGAGTTTTTAGACCCATCTACAAGTGAAGATTTCAGATTACGCCCTAACAGTCGTACATATTATTATTATGGTGGAGGTCATCTAGCAACAATACTTGATAAGTTTTTTCCTAGACTCGGTGATGAAATTGACGAGATAGTTTGTAGAGGAAAAGATCGTGCAACCTCACAAGGTGCATCAGACGCGATGAAAGACACCTATTGTGATAGTTTGAAAAAATTTGGTATTGAAAATTGGGGCGGAAGAGCGGGATGTTTTAGAACCTACTTTATAAGTTGGGGAAGCCTCGTTCAAATGTATATCGATACAAGTGACTTTGAAGAACCTTTGTTAGACACAATGTTCAGAACAATTGAAAGGGGTTTTGATAATCACCCACCTGAGTATTATGAGATTGAACATCATGTTTGGGATAATAAAATTTTTGAAAGTGAAACTTGCGAAAAATTGGAAGACTTAATGGATGAGTATATTGAAAAGGCTCTTGAGGAGATTGATTCAGAATATATTAAGGTAATGAAAAAAATTGGAAGTCTTGGGTTATTCAATTTCAAAGAATTACCCGATAAAAAACATTACCTCAGAGTTGAAAAGGTGGATCCTGAAACTCTTAAAGTGACATACAGGGTTTCAACCAAAAGACAGGGTTGGGATGCAAAACTGGGTATATCTGATGTTGATAGTGTAATTGCAATGGCAACTCAGCCAGGTTTATTTAACCCGACTGAGTTTAGAATTGATAAGTTTTAATCTAAAGAATAACGGTTTTTTAAAATCTCATATAATTTATACCCGTCCTCATCGTCAATAAAGAAATTATTGTCATCATAAAAATCAGTAATTATAATACCATCTTTATCCTCAACAACATCAATTGATGTCAACTGATGAACTTTTTCATAAAATACATCTTTGTTTTCATATTCGAAATCAAATAGTGTTGAATTATATTTTATAGGTTCATTTTTAAATTCGTATTTTTTTAGACCTAAAGAACTAACCATATTCAATCCTGCTTGAATCGCTCTCTCAACGTCATCAATACAAACAAACTCATTTGCACTATGCATGTTGTAGTATCCACAAGACATGTTTATACAAGAAACGTCTGATTTTTTCTTTAGTTGCATCACATCTGTATATGGGTGAGAACCTAATGTCATTTCACAACCAAAAGCATCTTTAATGGCAGTGCAAGCCAAAGAACCAAATTCACTGTCTTTTTCGAATAAACGAACACCCGAGCATATCTCGGTAATTAAATGATCACCCGGTGCGTCATACTGACAGATGTAACCCACATCTTTTAAGAAAGACTCGTCGCACTTTGAAGATCCGTGACATCCAGTTTCTTCTGAGACAAATAACCCAATTTTAACTTTATCAAGTTTTTCTAAAAGATTCAAACAAATGAATATCCCACATTTGTCATCTCCACCAATACCTGTTGGATTATGGTTGTTGTCATAAGCTTTTAATGCCTTTACTGGAACCGACTCGAAAATTTTTCCAAAAGTAACAGGACGATAAACTTCTACTTCTTTTACATTTATTTTCGGAACTATATTGTGAACGGTATCTGTGTGTGCAACAAACATTGGGTAAAACTCACCAACATTCAATTCCCCCTTTGTAACATAGATATTATTGTGTTCGTCACAAGTAACTTTTGCTCCACTCATATTACCAATTATGGTAGTCAAATACTCGACCATCGTATCCTCATCATAAGTTTTGGAGGGTACAGAAAGTAACTCTTTGAATTTTTCTAAATCTATCATAGTACAAAAATACCTAAAAAAATGGTAATAAAAAAATTACTTATCAACTTTCTTTCTATTTTTTTTCTTGGTCTCGATTTGGACTTTTTCATTTTCTACAATCAAATTGTAAGTTTTACCTTCCTCTAACTCATCAATCAATACTTTTTCTGAAATGAAATCCTCAATGTTTTCTTGTATTGCCCTTTTTATTGGTCTTGCACCATATGTTTCGTCAAAACCTACTTTGGATATAAACTCAACTAAAGAATCTGAATATGTAAAAATATAATTTTTTTCTTTGACACGTTTTAATAAAATATCTAATTCTAATTTTGTAATTAAATCGATGTTTTCTTTATGGAGCGAGTTGAATATTACAACATCATCAATTCTGTTCAAAAATTCTGGTGCAAAAAACTTACTCAATTCTTTCTTTAAAACATCTCGTTTTTGTTCTTCTGCTACCGCAGAACTTGCATTACTTTTGAACCCAACTCCAGTACCGAAGTCTTGTAATTTTCTAACACCAATATTTGATGTCATAATGATTAAACAGTTCTTGAAGTTTATTTTTCGACCTAAAGAATCTGTCAAATGCCCATCATCCAACATTTGAAGAAGGGTAGAAAAAATGTCTTTATGAGCCTTTTCGATCTCATCAAACAAAATAACAGAGTATGGTTTATTTTTTACTTGTTCGGTTAATTGACCACCCTCATCGTGACCAACATATCCTGGAGGTGAACCAATCAATCTTGAGATTGTGTGTTTTTCTTGGTACTCACTCATATCTACTCTGATTAAGCTATCTTCACTACCAAAAATTTCTTTTGCTAATTGTTTTGCTAAAAAAGTTTTACCAACACCAGTAGAACCAAGAAAAATAAAAGAACCAATCGGTCTATTCGGATCCTTTATCCCAATTCTATTTCTTCTTATAGATTTAGAAATTTTTTCAACAGCATCTTTTTGTCCAATAACTTTAGAGTTTAGGTTGCCTGCTAAATTTATTAGTGATTTTTTCTCGTCAACATTTATTTTAGACACTGGTATTTTTGTCATGTTTGATACAACTTCGTAAACCAAATCTTCAGGGATGGGTCTTTTACTACTTGTTAAAAATTGTTCAAATTTCTTTTTTTCTTCTTCTAATTTTGCCAAAACCGCTCTTTCCTTATCCCTTAATTCCGCCGCCTGTTCATAGTTTTGTTTTTTGATAACTTCAATTTTTTGACGTTTGATTTCTGAAATTTCAGATTTTAGGTCTTCGATTACTTGTGGTAATTTAATGTCAATTTGCATTCTTGATCCTACTTCATCTAAAATGTCAAAGGCTTTATCAGGGAATTCACGATCTGTAACATATCGATCTGCCAATTCAACAAACAATTTTAATGTATTGTCGTCGTAAGTTACCTTGTGATGTTCTTCATACTTCAATTTACTTTGTTTGAGTATTTCCAAAGTCTCATCTTTTGTAGAAGGGTCAACAATTATTTTCTGAAATCTTCTTTCGAGAGCTCCGTCTTTTTCGAAACTTTTTCTGTATTCGTCTAATGTCGTCGCGCCTATACATTGAATTTCACCTCGAGACAGTGCCGGTTTAAATATATTAGACGCATCTAATGAACCTGAGCTATTTCCTGCTCCAACCATTGTGTGAATTTCGTCTATGAATATTATTATATTTGGATTTCCTTGGATTTCCTCTATTATAACCTTCATCCTTTCTTCAAATTGACCTCTGTATTTTGTACCTGCGACTAAAGCATTGATATCTAAATTCAATATTCTTTTATCCATAAGGTTTTTTGGGCATTCACCATCGTGAATCATCATGGCAAGACCCTCAACAATTGCTGTTTTTCCACAACCTGGTTCACCAATTATAATTGGGTTATTTTTCTTACGACGAGAAAGTATTTGGGCAATTCTAATTATTTCTTTTTTTCTTCCTACAACAGGATCCAATTTTCCTTGTTCAGCAAGTTTATTTAAATCTTTACTGAAATTGTCTAAAACAGGAGTTCCTGATTCACTTTTCTTTTTGTTCTTATCACTATCATCTACGAAATCTAACATATCTATTATTTTTTTTAAAACTAACAATAAATTTACCAAAAGTCCATTGTTACAATCAATTCAAAATCTCTATATTTATTGATATGAAAGTTTGGAAACTATTTGTTAACGATTTACAACTTACCGAAGAATTAGAACAGGTTTATTTTGAAATCAGAAAAATCTTTCAAAGAGAAGGTTGGACGCAAAAAGATATCGAAAGACCACCATATTATCCAAATGACTTGATGTTTTTACATTCAAAATTCCAACAATTGGTTCGAGAAACAGACCGAACAATAAGAGATTATGGTTTTGATGTTGACGCACAAGAAGTTAGCAATTATATTATAAAAAAACTTAGTCACATAGATGACATAACCCCATTAAAAAAATCAAATGGCTATAACGAGCGAAATAATAAGTGGTACGACGATATTGAATGAGGTACAGTCGTCAAATATTGTTAGAACACAGTACGATACATTAACAAAAAAAATGATTGCCGAGTTTAAAAATGGAGTAAAATATGAGTATGACGACGTACCACATCAAAAGTATACTCAATTCAGAATGGCACAATCACAAGGTAATTTCTTTAATACCAACATTTCAAAAGCTCATAAATACACGAAACTATAATTGGTAGGTATTTATTAGTATGGATAATACCAATATCATTAAAAGTTTTAAATCTCAGGACGAACTCAATTTAAAAATTTGGCAAAAAGATGGTAAGTCATATATGATGAGACCTGACATTAGAGAAAGACTTTTGGAAGTTGCCAACCTTTTTATCGATTCATTAGGGGTTGATTTAATAATCACTGATATTATTATGATTGGTTCTTTAGTTAATTACAACTGGTCAAAATATTCTGATATTGATTTACACGTAGTTGTTAATTTCGATCAGTTTTCTGAAAACTCAAAAGATTTATATCTCGAATTCTTTGATCTAAAAAAAGTAGTTTTTAATCAAAAACATAATATTACAATGTTTGGTTATGATGTTGAGTGTTTTGTACAGAAGGAAGATGAAACAACTTTTAGTAGTGGTATCTATTCTATTCTTTATGATATGTGGATGAATGAACCAAAAAAACTTGGTGTTGATAATATTGATAAGAAATTATTAAAAGACAAAGCGTCACAATGGATGAGAATAATTGATGGTGTTGTTGACAACATAGAAGATGAAAATCCTAACGAAATTAAATCTTTGGTAAAAAAATATAAAGAAAAACTTAAGAAGTTTAGAAACTGTGGTTTAGAAAAAGATGGCGAAATGTCTTTAGAAAATTTAGTTTTTAAATTACTAAGAAGAAACGGGTACATCGAAAAACTATACGATGTTCCAAATAAAGTCATAGACAAAAAACTCTCTATGAAACAATAAATCAATAGAAACAAAAATAATTGTATTTATCGATATATTTATTAATAAAAAATAATTTCTGTTAAAATAAAAAAACATGGGAGGAATAAAACCTATTGGAAGTGAAAGACTCGAAGGGATGAATAAACTTAGACGAATTATGGAAATTGCTCGTTTTAAAGAAAATATCCCACAACAAATAAATGAAACTAAATCCACAGAATATAGTATCCACTTGGCTGACGGTAATGTTTATCGTATCGAAAAAGAAAGACAAGGTTATATAATCAAATTGGCGATTAATGAATCGGAGTCAGAATACATCGAGCCTATGAAGGCAAGAAGATATTATAACGCATACTCACAAGCTCTAAAAAGATTAAATCTAATCACAAAAGAAATTAATGCACTTCATGAAAATGAAGAAGGAACCGCACTAATTGGTGAGCAAAAAAAAAAGTTCATACTAAAGACCAAAAAAAAAGTTGAGTCTCCACCTGCTCAAAGCGCAGAAGGTGGGGCAGGATTACCGCCTGTTCCTAGTGGAGAAGGCGACGCAGGATTACCGCCTGTACCCAATACAGAAGGTGGAGCAGAATTACCACCCGTTCCAAGTGCAGAAGAACAAGGATTACCCCCTGTAGAAGGAGAATTACCACCTACTCCAAGTGCGACAGGGGAGGAAGGAGAATTACCACCTACTCCAAGTGCGACAGGAGAGGAAGAAGGGTTACCACCTGCTCCGAATGCAGCAGGAGAGGAAGGAGAATTACCACCTGTAGAAGGAGAAGAGGAAGAAATGGAATTTGATGCGGAAGAAAAACCAAAAGAAAAAAAAGTATCTGATCTCAAAAGAATTCAAATTTTAGTTGGTAAATTAGCTCAAAAAATCAGGTCATATGGCGAAGAAAAAGAACTTTCTTCTCAAAATGTTAAATATATTGTTAACTCTATTTTATCAGCTCTCGATGTTGATGTTTTAGATGAGGACGACATAGAATCAATTATATCAAAATTAGAAGGTGTTGAGGGTGATGAAGAGGAAGAAGGGGAAGAAATTGAAACTGATGTTGAAGGAGAACTTCCCGAGCCGCCACCCGCACCCGAAGGAGAATTACCTGAACCGCCAATAGAGGGTGGAGAAATTCCCGCACCACCTGAAATGGGTGAAGGATACGATACCTTAGGAGGAGCATTAAGAGATTATATACCAGCAGCATACGGTAATTTGGCCATGAGTAAAATGTCGGGTGAACAAGTTGAAGAGTATGATCCTGATTTAGAAGAAATTGATTTCGAAGACGTAGGGGAGGATGACTACCGTTCCCATAGAAGAAAAAGACATCTTTATCCCGATACAGAAAGACTCTCTCATGGAACGTTTGGCGAATCAACCGTTGATAAAATACTGAGCAACTATTTTTCTGTAACCCCTAAAGAAAAAGTATTACATGAGATAAATTATAAGAATAATAAAGATAGTATTATTAAACTTGCCAAAACTGTTTCTCAATTAGATCAAGCTTTAGATTTTATTAAAAAAAATCCTAAAACTAAATTAATAGGTTTGTCTAACAAAAAGAATTTAATTTTCAAACAAGGAATCAACGAAGTTAAAATTACTGTTAATGGATTAATTTTATGAATTATTTAATTTACATAAATGGTTTAGGACCTAACTATAAAGGAGACAACATTTATGAATTTATTTATTCGGACAACATTGAAGTTTTTGGAGAAAATTGGGAATCCAAACCATCAAATGGATACCCTTCTCCTCCTGACATCGAATACATAAAAAAAGTTGGAACTTTAATTAATGAAAATGTTGAGTTTGATTTAGTTCAAAATTCCGATGTGTTTTCAATGATCGACTCTATGGACGGAGTGATTGCTTTGGGTTGGGAAAAAGAAAATGACGATAAAGATTTTTCTTTAATAAAAAGATTGGTATTTCATTTCGGAGAGACTGAAGAGAATGTAAAAAATAAATTATACGAAAGAGATATCGTGTTACAATTTGAAAAAGAAGTGGTGTATGAAAACTAAAAAAAATATAATTTTCCTCATCGAAAACGGGATATCGTCAACCACGATAAATAAGATGACTGATCGACAGATCAATGTTTTGGTTGAAAAGTTTAAAAAATTAAATAAAAAGGAAAATAAGGAGCAAGTACAACAAACAACTACTGTTGGACCTAAGGGTGGTGTTGTACCTTTAAAACCCGGTCAAACACAAGTAAGTTTGAAACCAGTGGCAAATGCCGAACCAGGAACTGTTGAAGTTGTTGAAACTGAAATGACTGAAGATCAAACTGATAGTGTCACATCATCAAATGCGTTAGGTAAAATTGCAACACAAGCTTACACAGGGCAAGAGGCACCTCACGACGCTAATGACATGGCGGATGATGGTATGGACAATGATTCAGGAAATAATCGATCAATGATGGGTATGGCGGAGTCTGAAATTAATGAAAAGTTCGAGTCAAAGGCTCAACAAGGTTTGTTTTGGGCACGTTGTAATAAATGTGCGTCTAAAAATTGTAAGTGGTGTAAAATGGCAAAAGAGTTCTCGGACTCAACCTCTAAAAAACAATACAAAGATATGCCCGAGAAAAAACACCCCGAAAAAACGGTAGATTATAAAAAGAAGAAGAAAACAAATGAGGATTTACAAAGTTTTGTGGAAAACACAATAATAGAAATTTTAGAAGATCATGTTGACGCACACATGACAAAAAAAGATCTGATTGAGGCAATTCGAAAAACAAAAAAAGAAAAAGACGAATCTTTTATTATTCGTAAACCAAAAAAAGTTACTATGTTTTCAGATGAAGCACCTATGGAATTACCAATAGGTAAAATTTTTTCTATTGGTAAATCTAAAAAATAACATTTATGGCTCTGTCCAAAGAACAAGTAATGGTCGAGTATGTGAGATGTCTTAAAGACACTCCATATGCTCTTAGAACATACCTCCAAACATACGATAACACGGTATCCAAATATGTACCTTTAGAATTATTTCCAGATCAAGTCTCATTACTACACGATTATGAAGAACACGAGGAAAACATCGCTTTAAAATATAGACAAGCAGGAGTCTCAACTGTAACGGCCGCTTGGATTTCCAAAAAATTAGTTTTTGCTAAAAAAACACAACCCGAAAAAATTCTAATTATCGCCAACAAACTTGATACATCTCAAGAAATGGCAAACAAAATCAGGGCCTTTATTGATCAATGGCCTACGTGGGTTGGTGCTGGTTTTGCACCTGAAAAAAATTCACAAAGACATTATAAGTTGAATAATGGTTCCGAGGTAAAGGCGGTTGCAACCTCTAAAGATGCTCTACGTGGTTTTACACCAACAATTCTTGTTTTTGATGAGGCTGCGTTTATCGAGGCCGATAATGACTTTTGGGCTGCTTGTATGGCCTCTCTATCTACTGGGGGTAAAGTAATTGTAATCTCAACACCAAATGGTTATGACCAAATTTATTATGAAATTTACGATCAAGCTTTGAAAGGAATGAATCAATTTAAAATTTCAGAAATGTATTGGTATAGAGATCCAAGATATTCAAAAGATCTATATCTTGTACCTACAGATGATTTAGTTCATTACTTAATTAATAGAGAGGATTTTGACGAATCTGTAAACATATCTTTTGGGCATGTTGATCCATATGAAAGGGATTATTCTGAATTACAATCTTATTTTGACAAAGGTTTCAAACCTTGTTCTACTTGGTACGAAAAAATGGTTAAAAAACTCAAGTATGATAAAAGAAAAATTAACCAAGAGTTAAATTGTGAATTTTTAGGTTCAGGGGATAACGTATTTGATAATAAAGATTTAGAATACATCAAAAATAATTTGTTGAGTGAACCAACAGGTAAAATGATGGGAAACTCTTTATGGATTTGGAAAGAGCCTGTTGAAGGTCATAAATATGTTATGGGGGTCGACGTATCGAGAGGTGATAGTGAAGACTTTTCATCAATACAAATTATAGATTTTGACGAAAGAGAACAAGTTTTTGAGTATGTTGGAAAAATACCTCCTGATGCTTTAGCAGAAATCGCTTATAAATGGGCAGTAATGTACAACTCATTTATTGTTGTCGATATTACAGGTGGTATGGGAATCACGACCGTTAGAAAATTACAAGAATTGGGCTACAAAAATTTGTATATTGACGGTGTTGACACAACAAGTATTTGGTCGTATAACCCAAAAGCAATGGATAAAATTCCTGGTATAAACTTTAATTCAAAAAGAGTTCAAATTATTGCCGCGTTAGAGGAGGCCGTTAGACATAAGTTTAAATTGAAAAGTGTTAGACTTTATAATGAGATGAATACTTTTGTGTATGTAAATGGAAGACCTGATCACCAAAAAGGACAACATGATGACTTAATAATGGGAATTGCTATGGCAATTTACGTTGGGGAATCTTCTTTTTCTAAATTACAAAAGGCAACAGAACACACAAAAGTAATGATAGAATCTTGGAACGTCGCATCAAATGAACAACTCACACAACAATTACAATTCAATCCTACAATGCCAAATGCAAATATGATGAATGACAGATTCAGAAATAATAATAATGGACCTTCCAAAGACGATTATATGAAATATGGTTGGCTATTTGGAACAAGAAGATAATTATATGTATGGGTTTAAGTTTTCGAAGAAGATCTGGAAGAATTTCTGACGGTTCAAGATTAATTGTACCAGGTCAGATAACAACTGGCGTTAAAGTATTCCCAAACTCTTTTGAATATAAAAAAGGATCGAAGAACGAAAATTTGGGGCCTGGTGTTGAACAAAAAGTTGATCCAATTAAAACTCCTTATAACCCATGTTGCTTAACAGATTTGTCATTACCTTTTCCAGGACAATCTATAGTTTATAATGGGGTTACTATAAGTGCGATTGGTTCTGGTGACCTATCTATTTATTATAATGGTGTTTTGGGTAGTTGTTTATCGAATATAAATCAAAATCAACCACCTACAATTGCAGGAGGAAACTCAAATATACCAAATAACTCATGGGTTTACACATTAATATTCTCAATACCCGTGAATAATGTTAAACTACATCTTTACGGAAGTAACTTTTGTACAAACCCGTTATATTGTAATGGCGCTATAGGGGCAACTTGTCAGGAAAGTTTTACATTCACTACTAACAATAATAACCTACAAATTCTTACTTGTGACTCATGTTGTTATGTTGTTAATAACAACCAAATAACTTCGGCATATGTAAATAGTCAACAGTGTGGTACAAATATTCCTTATACAAATATAAATGGGCCGGCTAGTGATGGATATTTTGAATTTTCTAGTGTTAATAATTTTACAACTTTGACTATTTCAGGTCAAAGTGCTCAATATTGTCTTGGGACTTCTATTTGGTTGTGCGATTTGAATACAAACCCACCTTGTATTGGTAAATGTAACGTTTTTATTAACGCAAACAAATCAGGTTTAGAAAACATACCAAGTTTAGTCTACAGTTACAATTTAACAGCTAACACAATATTCAACATAAACCAAGATATAACAGGTCCTTTGCCAATATCATCGGGTGACATTGCAAATAACACAAAAAATTTGTGGTTATTTGAGACGGATCCTCCCAACAGAATTTTTGAATATGGTATAACTTTGTGTCCTTTCAGTGCGGTATTTAATAGATACATTGACACAACAGGAATTTATAAAGGATTATGTGCAACTACAATACCAAATGTGTTACTATCATATAGTCACCCATACGTAAAACGAATTAACATATCAGGAAGTATTGCGAATGAAACAAATTTATTTTCACTACCATCAAACAGGCGACTATATGGAGACCTTATGTACGTACCCGCAACAAATAATTCAGGTGCTAAAGTAATATTTACGACTGTTTTGTTTCCTCAAGTTGGGTTTTATCCAAAATATTACATTACTCAATATAGTTATCCAAACGGACCTATCGAAATGGAAACATCTTTATCACCACAAATTGACCTACCTGACGGTATTTTCGAAAGAAACTCAAAAATTTATGTTATCGACTTTTACAACGGTGAATTATATTCAATTTCGATTAATCCGCCTTACCAAAGAACATATGTACAAACAATACCTTTGAGTCAATTACCCTCATTTAAAGCAGGAGCTTCTACCGATCCAAGTTGTAATACAGTTAGGTTTCAACCAATGACACCAATATCAAGTTTTCCTGGTACAACGGCAATCCAACAAAACATTGCTTGTGAGAATTGGTCAAATCCGTCTGATAGAACTACAATATTTTTGAACCCAACAGGATTAACATTAGAGTATACAACAAGATTATACAATGACCCTGACTTCACAGATCCAATACCTGAAGGATATTGGGTTTCGGACGGTGAAATGGTATATCAAGTGGGTGAGGATGGTTTGGTAAAAAATATTGAGGTCTGCACATGATTTCGTTTGAACTATTGAAATATTTATATCTATAGTTAAACTTTTAAAATGGAAAATAATAATCAAAATCTAACTGTTTGGCAAAGGTTATCCCAAACTTTTGGACCTAACTCTTTGTTGGGGATGGGACAACCATCCTACAAGTTAGACAAAAAAGAGCTACTTAAAACAACAAGTAAACAAGAGTACGACAAAGCAAAACTCCAACAACAACAATCTTTATTTCTCAGTAATCAGTGGGGTAAAATTGAAAATAATCTATACACTCAGGCGGTCTATTATGAACCAACAAGATTGGCGGCATTTTATGATTACGAATCGATGGAATATTGTTTGGCGGGAGACACAAAAATTGCAACTCCAAATGGTTTTGTAACAATTAAAGAGTTATCCGAAAGGGGCAAAGATTATGAGTTTATAACTTACGCCTACGATCACAATCTTAAAAAAGTAGTGCCTGCGATGGCAAGAAACGCTCATTATACTCGAGATGAAATGACATATAAAATCACATTTGATGATGAAAGTTTTATCATTGCAACTTGGGAACACCAATTTATGAAAAGGGATGGTTCGTTTGAGAGAGTCATGAATCTAAAATCAGGTGACTCAATGATGCCGTTTTATCGTAAATCTTTTTATAATAATCAAAAATATAATTGGGTTTACACTTGTAATTCAAAAGAAGGACATAATGGATGGATTTCAGAACACAACTTAATTGCGGAGTGGTTTTACGATGTTAATGTAAATGATGATGAGGAAGTTCATCATGTAAATTTTGATGGTAAAAATAATTTACCTGAGAATTTACAAATAATGAAAATATCAGAACACAGATCATATCATGCTAAAATAAATAATGAAAAATTATGGTCAAATCCTGATTATAGAAAAAAAATGTCAGAGGTTGCAAAAAGAAAAGGAAAACTAGTGTGGGGTGGAAGACGAATTGGAGATAAAAACCCTGCTTTTTTAAAAATTGGTTGGGATAATATCATCGAAACCGCAAGAAAAATAAAAACTTTGAAAGGGACCGCCAAAGAATTAAATGTTTCTTACCGAAAACTACAAAGAGATGTTGTTTCGAACGGGTATCAAGATTGGAACACTTTTTTAACCGCATATGGAATTCAAAAATCACCATACTCAACCGCGAGGGCAAAAAATGATGTAATTAATTTAAACCACAAAATAGTGTCAATTGAACCTCATGGTATTGTTCCTGTTTATGACTTAACGGTTCCTGGATATAAAAATTTTGCAACGGACTCGATCTTTTCACATAATACCCCTGAAATCTCAACCGCATTGGACATATATGCTGAAGAATCTACAACACCAAATCAAGATGGTTATGTGTTACAAGTTTATTCAGAATCAAAAAGAATAAAATCAATATTAGTAGACCTCTTTCTTAATAGGTTGGATATCAATACAAATTTACCCATGTGGATTAGAAACATGTGTAAATATGGTGATAACTTTGTGTACTTAAAATTAGATCAAGAAAGAGGTGTTATAGGTTGTTTACAACTACCAAACATTGAGATAGAAAGGGTGGAAAGAGGTATGGAAACAAGAACTTTCTCTGCGGTTCCAAACATTAAACAAAAATCTTTAAAATTTTCTTGGAAAGAAAAAAATTCAGAATTTAACACTTGGGAGGTTGCACATTTCAGACTTTTAGGTGATGATAGAAAATTACCTTACGGAACCTCGATGTTAGAGAAAGCACGTCGTATATGGAAACAATTAGTTTTGGCTGAAGATGCGATGTTAATTTATCGTACATCAAGGGCTCCTGAAAGAAGAATATTTAAAGTTTATGTTGGAAACATGGACGACAAAGATGTGGAGGCATACGTACAAAGAGTTGCTAACAAATTTAAAAGAGAACAAATCGTTGATAATAAAACAGGAAATGTAGATTTAAGATTTAACCAAATGGCCGTTGATCAAGATTATTTTGTTCCTGTACGTGACCAAGCAGCACCTGACCCAATTACAACACTTCCAGGTGGTACAAACTTATCAGAAATTGCCGATATTGAATATATCCAAAAGAAACTTGTAACCGCACTTAGAATACCGAAGGCTTATTTAGGGTTCGAAGAACCTGTGGGTGATGGTAAAAACTTATCTTTGTTAGATATTAGGTTTGCAAGAACAATCAACAAAATCCAAAAAAGTGTAATTGCAGAAATGAACAAAATTGCAATTATTCACTTATTTTTAATGGGGTTCGAAGATGAGTTAGAAAACTTTACTTTATTACTTAACAACCCATCAAAACAAGCAGATCTATTGATGATTGATGTTTGGAAAGAAAAGGTTTTATTATACAAAGATTTAGTTGCCGAAGTTCCAAAATCCATACAAGCAACCTCCGCAACCTGGGCTAAAAAACATATATTTGGTTTCTCTGATGAAGAAATTAAAGTTGATGTACAACAAATACGAATGGAAAGAGCGGTTTCTGCCGAATTAGACAACACGGCCACAATCATTACTCACACAGGTTTATTTGATAATGTTGATAAATTGTACGGAACAATTACGGGAGACACTAAACCGGCTGAAGGTGGTGAAGCACCTGAAGAAGGAGGAGGAGCCCCTCCACCACCTCCAGGACCAGCTCCTGAACCTGCACCAGGACCACCAATCCCTGAGAATGTAGAGGTAAATAAGAATCTTAAAATTTTAACAGAATCAAAAGAAGAAGAATTTTGGGATTTTGAAAAGGGAACTCAATCTTTTGGGGATCTAGATGAACAATTATCAAAACTTTTGGGTGACTAATTCGAAACAATCTATATTTATTAAAAAAACGAAAAAATGAAATTTGGTGAATTAAAATCTAAAATTGAAAAATGTCTAACTGAGTCTTATTCTAAGAATTCAGTTAAAAAAGATCTCTTTGTATTCAAAGAGTTGGTATTAAAAAATAAAAATGTTTCAAAATTATTTTATTTATACGATGAGTTGTCTTCAAAAAAAGGATTAAACGAAGAAGTTGCAAATGAATTTGTAAACCAATCAATAACAATTTATGAAAACACAATAAATAAAATTTCTAAAAATGATTTAAAAGAACTTTCTTCATGGGTTGGTCATATCAAAACAAATAACGAATATTCAAATATCGATGACTTATTTTTAGTTGGTTTGTTGAACTTAGAATCAAAAATAAAAAGTAAAAGAATTATAGTTGAAAACTTAAAGACAGAAGAAATCAAAAGAAATATTGAGGTTATCAACGTCCCTTTAAAATCTATGGCAAGTGTTGCAAATAAAACAATTAAATCTTATCTTTCCAATTTGAATGAAGGCGAACAAAAAGAAATTTTAAAAATTTTAAATACACCGAAAGAAAAATTGGTAGAACAATATAATAACACAAAACAACTTGTTTTGGAAAAATTAGAGAAACAAAAAGAATCAAGCGATTTAGAAACAAAAAGAACAATTGATGAGGTTGTTAATAAATTAATGAACGAAAATTGCGATGAGTTAAACTACTTCAAACTCAAAACTTTGTCTGAAGGTCTTTAAATATTGTTTTTGTATTTTTGGATGTGAATGGCTTTTTGAAGAACCTTTCTTTTTTTAACAGATTTCTTTTCAAATTCTTTTCTCTCAAACAAAATCTTACTTTGTTTTGTTCTTATAACTTTTCCCTTCAACTCCTTGAGAGCTCGTTCAATATTTCCTTTATTGTCTACTTTTACTACTAACATAATTTTGATTGGTTGATATAAATATAATAATTGATTAAAATTACTAAAAATAAACCTATGAAGTATGAAAAAATTACATGAAAAAAGGAAAAACTTGCAAAATCAATGGATTTCGTACATTTAAGTCACTTTATGGGACTATAGATTCACAAACATTAAAATCAATTTATTTAAATTTACAAACATGGGTAGAACCAAAAGAAGAAATAGAAAATTGGAATCGAGTAGTTTTGAACATGACAAGAAATGTTAAACATTCTGTTTACGAAAATTTAAACAAAGATTTATTCGACGACAAATTTATTGTCGATTTGGACCTAAGAACAAGTGGTCTACAATTAAAAAAGAAATCCTTTATGAATTTAGAAATAAATTTATATCTCACAGAACCCATGGATTTCAAATCTACAAAATTAAAAAAAGTTGTAAAAAATTTGATAAAAGAGATTTATGGGGACGTTTTCTCAAAAAATGAATACTTTAAATTTTACCTTACTAAAAATGGAAATCTTAAACTAATAAAAAAACAAACTGAAACTGTTTAGTATTTATAAATAAAATATTAGATGATCGATTTAAAAATATTAGGACCAAGAGATACAGGTCGTGGAATTCTTGTTGAGTACGACGCAGGATACATAGATCCAAATGAAAGAAGAAACTTATCGATGATTAGAGAAAATCGAGATATGTTAGACCATTCGAAACCATTTGAATTTTATGCGGTACTTCAAAAATACGATGTACCAAATAGAAATGGAAGAATATATCCTGAAAAGATATTAAAACGAGAGGCTGAAAATTATAAGAAAATGATTCAAAAAGGAACTGCTCTTTCTGAGTTAAATCACCCTGAGTCTTCTCTTATAGATCTAGATCGTGTATCACACGCAATTACAGATATTTGGTGGGAAGGACCTGTATTATTAGGTAAATTAAAATTACTTACATCACCTGGGTTTCATGAAAGAGGTATTGTATCAACAAAAGGTGACTTGGCAGCAAACTACCTACGTCAAGGAGTTACATTAGGTATTTCTTCTCGTGGCGTCGGATCTCTTAAAAAAGTCGGCGAACAAAATGAAGTTCAGGATGATTTTGAATTAATTTGTTTTGACTTGGTATCATCACCATCTACACCAGGGGCTTATTTGTTTTTGGATCCTGCGGACCGTGTTAACTTTGAAGAAAACCTCGATGAAGAAAAACAAAGACAAGTTGAGCGTCATGTTGGTGAAACTGGAAATGCATCTCTTGACTTAATGAAAAGATTGACCGATTATTTAGATAAATAATAAAAAAATGGATGAAAAGTATTTTATAGCAAAAATTAGTACTGACATGGTAGATAGTGAGTCAGGAAAGATAAAAAAAAAGAGAGAAGAAAAATTAGTTATAGGTTATTCACCAACAGATGTTGAAGCCAAAGTAACTAAAGTTTTTGAAAATTACTCAATGGATTGGAGAATCACGGCAATTATTGAATCAAAAATTGATGAGGTAATTGAGTAATATTTTTATTGGTTAATTTAAAAATAGGGGACAAATAGTTGTCCCTTTTTTTATGCCTTTTAATTTTTTTTTTGTTGAGAGGGGTAAAATAATAACTTTTTTTAAAAAACTTAATATTTATTTGAAAACCTAATAGAAAAAGAATGCAAAAAAACAAAAACGTAGTTGAAGATGCTTTGTTTCAAATTAAAAATTTGGAAGAGGCTATTCAAGAAAATGCAAAAGGAATACTTCATTCTACAATGAAAGAAGAAATCAAGCAATTGGTAAAAGAATCTCTGAACGAACAAGATGACGATGAGGTTGAAACAGTTTCAGGTGACGAAACAATCAGTACAGGAGAGGAAGGTGATGATGAAATGTTAGATGACGAAGATTCATTAGAAGATGTGTCAGCAAATTTACAAATGGGTGATGAGGGTGACATTGATGATGAAGAAGTAATTAATATGACAAAAGCGCCAGATTCTGAGGTCTTAAGAGTTTTCAAGGCTATGGGACCGGATGACGGTATAATCGTACAAAAAGAAGATGATATGATAAACATAAAAGATGGTGATAACGAATACATGATCAAATTAGCAGAAGGTGAAGAAATGTCCTTCATGGACAAATTCAAAGAGTTAGACTCAGAAGAAATAGGTGAAGATTCTTCATTTGAAAATGATTCAAAAAAAATTTACGAAATTGAAGTTGGATCTGATGATGACGATGATGGAGATGACTTTAACATGTTCGACGATGATGATGACGATGATGACGATGAAAATGAATATTTTTTAGAAAACGCATCGGTTGATGAATTTAGAGGAGCTAAACATAATCAGAAACAAAATACTGAAATGAGTGAAGACGATGAAAGAACATACGAAATCGAATTTTCTGATGAAGATGATGAAGATGATGAAGATGATGATGAAGATTCTCAATTTTCTTTTGATGAAACAATGGAAGGTATGTCTGACGAAGACGACTTCAATTATCCAGAGGAAGATGATGATGATGATGATGATTTTACTTCATTGGATGATGCGATCATGGAAGCTATCAAAAAATCTGCAAAACCTAAAGGTGTGGGAATCGGAAGTGGACCTAAATTCAAGTATGGTAAGACAACAGACTATCCAACCAAAAAACAAAAATCTGCTTTTGGTAATGATAGTGTAAAAGCTAAAGGAACTGGCAAAGCCAAATTCGAATACGATGAAGAAGTGAACATGGACGGTTACTCAGAAAAAAAACCTAAAAGAAGTGTTAAAAAGGTAGAAACTAAAGAAGCGTCAAGAACTTTAGGGGCTGGTAGATATTGGGGAAAACCAGGTTTACCAAAACCAAAAGCAGCACCAGCACATTTAAGAAAAGAATCAGTAGACAGAGAAGTTAGTTTGTTAAGAGAAAAAAATGATGAGTACAAAAAGGCTCTTGATGTTTTCAGAAATAAACTTAACGAAGTTGCGGTATTCAATTCTAACTTGGCTTACGCAACAAGACTTTTTACAGAACACTCAACAACTAAACAAGAAAAAATCAATATCCTTAGAAGATTTGATTCTGTTGAAACTTTGAAAGAATCTAAAAATTTATACAGAACTATCAAAGACGAATTAGGATCTACTTCAAAAGGTAGCGAAACAACAATTAAAGAATCGTTCGAAAGAAACGTAGTTAAAACTCCATCAACAGGATCCTCTACAAATCTAATCGAATCTAAGACTTATGAGAATCCTCAATTTATGAGAATGAAGGATCTTATGTCAAAACTAAAATAAACAATAAAAAGAAAAAAACAAAAAAATGGGAGCATTATTAGAATCAGGTCTTGTTGGTAACATCGGTCTTAAGCACCTTAAAGTTATCAAAGAAGACACTATTAACAAATGGGACAGATTAGGCTTTTTAGATGGTCTAAGAGGTCACTTGAAAGAAAACGTGGCTCAATTATATGAGAACCAAGCTTCTTACTTAATCAACGAAGCAACTTCTGACGGATCTTCAAACGGAGCGTTCGAAACAGTTGTTTTCCCGATCGTAAGACGTGTATTCTCTAAATTGTTGGCTAACGATATCGTTTCTGTACAAGCAATGAACTTACCAATCGGTAAATTGTTCTACTTCGTACCACGTATCCAAGGATACGCTAACGACGTACAAAATGATGGTGGTGCAGTTCACTACGCACCAATCGGTTCACCTGAAGCTGTAAACGCAGGTCAGAACAATCCAGGTCAAGGTTATCCAGGAGCACCTTCACCGAACTACCCTTACGGTAAAAACCTTTACGACTTGTTCTACGAAGGTAATGAGGCGGCTTTAGATCCTCCAGGATTATTTGACTACTCTAAAGGTAGATGGACTGCTTGTACTACTGAAACTTCAGTACAAAAATGGGTAAACGGAGAGTTAGTTGACGCTCTTGATGATGATCCTGTATATGTAGGACCAAACGTAAGAAAAATCTTAATGAAACTTTGTGGATTTACTTCTACAGGTGCTGGTAAACTTATCGGGCCTGACGGTCAAGAAATGGACACAGAATCTTTCCTTTCTGACTTAGTTATCACAAAATTTACAGGTTTTGTACAAGCCCCTAATTCACCATGTCCTGTAGGTTCTGGACCACTTCTTTTCAGAGTTGTGACTCAA
>Ga0194129_10003971_pt1 | contig 20123 bp, 20 predicted proteins | sample TA2KigCa35mmetaG_FD_150862 | JGI IMG/M metagenome (GOLD analysis project Ga0194129, IMG submission 150862) | Freshwater microbial communities from Lake Tanganyika, Tanzania - TA2015038 Kigoma Deep Cast 35m | ecosystem: Environmental > Aquatic > Freshwater > Lake | place: Tanzania: Lake...
CCTGTGGAACGGCCCTGCTGCCGGTTGCCGGTGATGCGGTAACCCACCTTGCGGAAGCGGACCAGCTTCTTGACGTCGATGTGAATCAGGTCGCCCGGTGTCTGGCGCTCATAACGCTGCACCACAGGTCTGGGCTCCAGGTTCCGAGACCGCCCCAGGCCCAGGCGGTTAAGGCTCCTGGCCACGGTGGAGAAAGGAGCGGCCAGCAGCCTGGCGATGTGGCGCAGGTGCAGCCGTTGATGGCGTAGCTCCAGGGCACGCTGGAGGCGGTTCGGATCGAGCGTCCGCCGCTGGGTGTGCGAACACTGCTTCGATCCGCCAGCGAGGCTGGTCCACCTGAGCGGTAGCATGCCAGCCACTTGTAGGCACAGCGCAGTGAAATCCCTGCTTCTGCGGCCAGTTCTGCCAGGGGGCGATGGTCGTTGAGGTGTTGAGAAACCAATCGGAGCCTGCCCTTCTGCGTCAGACGGGCGTTGGCGTGTGTATGCATGGGACGTGAGGTCTCGGTTGGGCGGTGAAACCTCAACCGGTAGCGACCTCACACCTCATTGGCTACTGAACAACCTGCTGAGACAGAACAGCTAGCCCTCAAAAAGGAAAGAAAATGAGGCGGGTCGGGTTAATAGAAGCAGTGTTAACGGAAGGGCGGCAAGCCTGGATTAAAGTTATAACCAGCGAGCAATTAAAAAACGTAGAAATGGCTGTTCTGACGATTAATCAGCCGGAAAAGAGGTGATTAATTGTCAGGAGTAAGAATAATATAGAAGTGTGAGCTAATTAAAGGGAGAACTTAAACGCAAGAGCAAACGAAAAGAATTAAACTATCAGGATAAGGTGCGAAGCCAGAATTCCAAAGAAGCAAATTTGCAAAAATAGTAGTAAGTTAATCCATCAGAAGCAAAGTTATTGCCAAATAGATGATTATAGACATCGTCGTGGACGATCCCCATGTCTAGCAAAAGACTATCTGCACGCAATGAAGCAGCATATTGCTTGTGAATTAAAAAGTAGTATTTCATGTAAGGCTGGCTGAAGCATTTCTTCTCCTTTTGAATAAACTGGGAGGGCAAGTTGGCTTGCAAGCAACTAGACAAATAATACTTAGGATATTGAAGTGGGTGCTTATTATCAGAAAATGACATCTGATATGCAACATCACTGGAAAGCAGAGGATGCCGAGCCTCGAGGGAAAAATTCATACTCAATGAGTCTCCCATTCGAAGAGAGTTCGGCTCTAACCAATACTGACATGCTAAACCAAGTGTTGTAGCATAAGAGGATGGATGTAGCTGAGGATATCTAAGCTCACAGTTCAGGGGACGATAATTATGCCATTTGCGTGAAGCGTGAGAAGGGGAAAGAACTGTGGATATATTTCTTACATAAACTCTGTGATCAGGAAGTGGTTCGTAAAAAAATGAAGAAGAGCCAAGACGATTAAGTGTATAAGATCGGAAGAGCCACTCATAGCCCATGAATAACTCATCTCCACCATGGCCCATCAAAACAACCTTGTAACCAAACTCCTTCACCTTTTCATATAAAGAATAGTAGCCAATCCCTGCCATGTCCGAACTTGGCAAATCTCGGGCTTCGGCCTGCGATTTGAACAAATAGGGGACTTGGTCATCCTTAATGATAACTTTAGTATGAGGTATGCCTAAGTAATGGGAGACTGCCTCAGCCTCGGCAATTTCATCAGTACCGCCCTGGGACTCATATCCTACAGTAAAGGAGCGAGAGATGTTTTTATGAAGACTCGAAGCGATGAGACAAGAATCCTTTCCACCACTAAGACCAATAGCAAGTGGAACGTCGGATAGGGAGGACTGATCAATATAGCGAGAGATGAGATCGGTAATCGACACATTAGGATCGGAAGAAGGTACTTTTGTTGCAATCTCAGATTTCGTGATAAGACCGTTTTCTATAGAATAAGAAAGTGTAAAACCAGCCTTTACAGAAAAAATACGATCTGTTAGAATAGTGGAGACAGGATAACCAAATAACATATAATCAGCGAAAAAGGATTTATCAAAATAAGGAAAAGAGGCCTGCATTGCGCTGTAAAGACTTTTAAAGGATGACGAAAAAACGACAAGATCATCCGCCTCGTATACGAAGAGTGGCTTCTCTCCAAAGAAATCACGAGATAAAAAAAGCTTATTTAAATTAGAGTCTGCAACAGCTGATGCGTACATTCCCCGAGCAAGGCTAAAGGGATAATTAATGTTTTGTGAGATTGAATAAAGCGCGCCAATAATTTCACAGTCTGAACGAGTTGAAAGAATATTGTGTAGTAAGTGTTCATGACCAATCAAAGCATGATAGTTATAAATTTCACCATTGATGGATGAAGCTATATCTGAACTATGGCGAAAGGGTTGATTTCCTCCGCTGAGATCATTAATAGATAATCTCGTATGACCTAGAAAGAGGTTGGGAGATAGAAGTAGAGTGTCACTAGAATCAGGACCACGATTATGGAGACTCTGCTTGAGTATCTTTAAAATTAATTGTCCTCTGGAGGATTCTGAGAAATAGGGTGTGAGGGAAAAAAGCCCATAAATACCACACATGTCAATCAGAGAGAGCAGAAATGAGCTTAATAGTGAGGGAAGAATAGGAATGCTGTAGAAATATACGCTGTTGATTGTAGTCAAGCACTGGTCTAAGTAGAGAAAAGTCCGTAGAGAGAACTTTAAACACCAAATCTCTCCATTGATTCAATGCGGGTTTTAAGTTGCTGGATGAATGACCGTCTCTATCCCAGAGACGAGTGGTTGTTTTAAGGCCCATATACACGGACTCATCAAGACCTCCAGATGGGATAATGACAGGTAGACATCGTGCGGCTTGCGCTTTAAGGGATAGTGTAGAGCAGTTCTCAGGGAAAACACAAGGGTACAACCACAATGATGCTTCGGACAATTGTTCATTAACATCTGAATGACTAATACGACCGAGATGCTTAATACCTGGCTGGAGCATAAGGTGAGAGATGTAACTTTTAAATTGAATCATCTGTTCTTGAATAGAAGATTGTGTGCAACGCTCAATTTTCTTGTCATATATGTCCCAACCATAGCAAATATGAAGTGTAAGGTCAGGGTTAATCTTTAGCATTTCAGGCCAAAGCTGGAGAAGATAGACTAATCCACGATCATAATCAGAGCCATAAAAAACTCTATTGGGAAGCTTCGAATACTCTGAGCGTGAAAATTCAAACGGGAATACGCCATTAGGCAGAAAAATTGTTTTGGGGGTTTGCAGAAGTGGATACTTACTTGAGAACCATCTACTTTGGGAAAGGGCATAATCAAAATATGACAGTACCTTTTTTAATTCAGGCTCAGGCATTTGATTTACGACTCTAACTATGCGATACTTAGAAGAAGGTATAGTGGAGATATACAGTTCAATATCAGCAATAGTGTCTGTCCAGAAAATTACAGTATGAAAGTATAGATCCTTAGACATATGAGAGAGTGGTCGCCATTGCAAACGCCCATTATGATAAGATCGGGAAGTAGTTACGTTCGTAAAAACAGTCACAAGTATTCCTTGCCTAACAAGTTCATCGGTCATATTGATTAGTGTTTCTTCGGCACCAGGGATGCCTTCGTTTTTTAATTCTAGATAAAAAGGTATTTCGCAGAAGGTTGAGGGCCTGATAAAACAGATTTCCATGAAACGATTAAAGGAGTAGTAATCTTACAACAAAAAGTTTGTGAGCTTGGACAATGTGCGTGGATGCTAGGAGAATATGGATATAAAAGTTGTTATTTAAGAAACATGATATAAAAGGGGTATTATGAAAAGGGTGAGAAAACTGAAAAATGGAGAGTGGGCGAATGAGACAGGATTTAGTTTGTAAAATCTTATGATATGAGGCAATAAAGCACCTTGTACAACAGTTACCTGAAGTATAGTATAAATAAGAAGTAAAGGCAGGCTGGAGTATCAACGCAAAAGTAAGTGGGCTACATAGATTTAGAAGTTGACAGAGATGTCTGGTGGTAACTTATGGGTAGTATGGAAAAGTTGAGAAGATAGGGAATTAGCTGTAATCCAAGAAGTAAGGGATCTGGGCAAAACAAAACAGAACGACGATTAAAATGCGAAGGATAATATGTAATGTAATAGAGAGTATCGACAAATGTAGATTAGGAGCCTAAACGGGCACAGGTGCTTATGATCAAAAAGAGGTGAAACGGCTATGGCCTGGGATTAAGTAAATGCCAAAAAAATCGACGTTAAACAATATATTTGGGTAAAACACCCAGGTGAGGCAACTAATAAATTAGAAAAAAATACATGAAAAATATGAGATTAGAGTCTGGGGGTAAAAATAAGAGGTATTGTGTGGCACTGGACGCAAAGATAGTTGAGATAGGTTGGTGGAAAGAAGTAAAATAACAAAAGGATTTATCATATCATGTGGATGACTCTGGTGCTGGAAAGAAAGTAAAACAAATATTAATAAAAAGTAGGGCTAAGTAGGAACAACAACATGCGTAATGGATTAAGCTAATATTGTGAAAAAACTAAGCATCGGGTAAAGTCTAAATACTGATTCGTTGTGTAAGATGATAAAGTTGGTGGTCAATATTGGAATAGTATTTCCTTATGTGGTGAGTAAAAAAGAATTCATTCTGGATTAAGAAACTTACAGTGTATCGAAATTGAACTTCTTAAAAACGCATGAAAATGCTTAAGGAGGGTGAGGATAAGAAGTGTTTAAAATAATCGGTACATTTAGTAGGTTTTTTAAACGGCAAAATAAATTAGATTATGAAGAGGATAGAATAAAAGTAGGTGCATAGAATTAAAACTTGTGAAGTGAGATATCACTGAAAGGTATTGAATTAAATTGATAGCACTGGACGATGCAAATATACAAAGACAAGAAAAATGGCGAACTAAGGGAGTAATTTTGTTACTAAGGCTGGCTAAACGGGTCACAAGTGCTATTATAAAATTATATGATTAAGACAGATGGGACTGCGAAAAAACATTTACTTAGAGATCTATAATTGGCTACAAACCTTTCCTGACAGCTGGATAACATATGTAGAGAACCCACTTACTCCTTATAGCCCAAACTTTCTGCTGAAGTACTGCATAGTAATACATCAATATTATGCACTACCGAATCGCACAGTATATGACGAAGAGTTCATACTAGTCTCACCTACAAATAACGTTCTGGATAGTTCACCAGTTTATAGAAAAGCTAAGGCAATTAAGGGTACATATTTGTATATATTAAAATCGAACGATCCTGCAGGGAACCCTTGGTTAACATACGGTAATGAATTGCTATCAAATGAGCCGAAGTTTTTTTGTGCTTGTAAGCCAAATTATGGGCATGCATTATTGGATTTTCTGCCTGAATACGCTGCACTTAATAAGTTGATTGGTGAATTAGAAGGGTCATTCTACATTGGATCATATCCGGATGGGTCTATAAATGACCTTTTAGATATACTACCCCCGAAAGGAAGTATAATTTCATCAGGTAAGCAAATTAATTCTAAAGTACCATTTCCCTATGTCGTATATCTTGCTAAGAATGTAATTGTTTCGTCACTTCGGTCAAGGGCAGAAAAGGTAGAAAGTATTAGTCAGAGTTTTACCCCAGCCCTTAAGCTCTCAGATATGAATGAAAAAAGTGGAAATATCATTGTGAATAGAAAAGATAAGCCTCGAATAAGCATAAGTTCGTCAGTAGGGCAGTGGCTGTTGGAAAATAAATTTGTATATGTGGATCTAGTAGGTAGACCACTCAAGGATGCAGTTGCAATCTTTTCAAATGCAAAAAATATTATTCTTGCGATGGGCGCAGAATCGTCAAACTTAATTTTTAGTGATGAAGACACAGTGGCTCATCTACTCGTTAATTGTGAACAGCTAAGATCACCTTATTATATGAACGCTATAACAGATACTGTACTGCCAATAACAAGGTCAAGTATAAATATTGTACCTCTTCAACCGCTAGAGGGGGCATGTCGAGCAGGGTCTATGACTGATGCAGCACTGAATTTCAATACGACAGATATTATAGGAACATATGTACAATAGATATACAGTTGACGAAAGCTCTTTTACCAGAGTAATTGATTCGGTTTCATTAAAAAGCGCACATCTATGTTATCCTGAACAAAATACTGCTATAAGACCTCTATTTTCAAACTCAGCCGGCTATTCCAGCGAATGGCTGCTATCGCATCATTACTCATGGAAAAATAGAGATCTGAAATACAATCGAAGCCCTAGAACCCTATGGTACGAGCTGGAAACATGCACACTAAGTTACCCTTTCTACGAAATCATAGTAGATAATAAAATAGTGTGGGAATCATTTCATTCTCAAGAAGCATTTACGAGGTATCTTTTTAATCCGTCCTCAGGTAAATATTATTTTTTAACAAGTACAAAGCAATCAGAAGTCATCAGGGAAAAGAAGGTTTTTTGCTTACCAACGCGCTGGTATGACACAAATTATTATCATTGGGTAATTGAGTGCCTCCCACGACTTTTTATTTTCAAAGACCTAAAACAGATTTATCCAGAACTGAAACTAGCGCTACATCAATTTGATAAGGGATCTTTTCAATGTCAATGGCTGGAGATACTTGGTATAAAAGAGGATGACTGCCTAATTCTTGAAAAATATGTAAACTATATTTTTAGTTCAATGATTTACGTTCCCATATTAGGTGCTAATTTTGTGTCAGGAGCATCAATATCTAGACTTCAATATACAATAAAAGGTTTCTTGCAAACTTACAAACCTACTGCCTTATGTGAAACTCCAAAGAATGTCTATATTGCTAGGAAGACTGGAATGCCTCGTTCAATAGCAAACGAACAGGAGCTAAAGAGTGTTCTTACAAAATTTGATATTACAAAGATTTATTCAGAGGATTTTTCAGTGGCGGATCAGTTATATATATTAGCAAATGCTAATTATATAGTTGCAGACCATGGGTCAGGGATCTCGAATATAGTGGGATGTATGCACTCATGTTCAATATTGGAAATAATGACGCCATCAGGTATAAATCCATGTTTTTTTGATCTTGCTCAAGCTCTTGGCTTAAGATATGGGTACACGATAGCCTCCTATATACCAAACTTTGAAAAGAGGCAAATACTTTACCTAAAGCCAATTCACCTGTCCGATGGACTCTCAATGCTTTTTACTGATGAGCATAAGGAGTTAAAGAAAGATTAGCTAGGTTCTGGATAATATTGATTTTTGAACGTGTAGGGCCGTCAACAAGATAAAAATTGTTATTACATTGCTCAATATTGTGACGATAATATAGTGAGAATTCATTTGAACCATGCCCCGTCATGACAAGATTTAAAGATGGAACTCCAGCCCTCCTTCCAGCTATAAGATCAATAGTCTTGTCTCCTATTATAAGGCTATTCGACAAGTCAATAGGAAGTTCACTTAGGGCTTGAATCAGCATACCTGGGTAAGGCTTTCTAAAATAATTATCATCTACAAAACTGTTAGCATATATTGCGGTAAGTAAATTCTCTTCTCCTAGCATATAAAGCATCTTGCTGGTGACGGAATCATAGTCATTCCAAGTAGAATAGCCCCTACCAATGCCAGATTGATTAGTAACAACAACAGTGTGATAGGAATATTCTTTGGCTAAAAGCAAAAAATCAATGACACCAGACTCTAATTGAACATGATCAGGGTTAGATATATAGTGTACTTCTTTAATCAAGACACCATCTCTATCCAAAAAAATACATGGTCTTAAGGGTAAAGGGTGGGATAAAAGGATTGAGGATTTTATGCAAAGCTCACTTTTAGGTGACATTTAGGCTAGGAGAAAATGTGAGGACGACAAGATAAAGGGGGGGACGTATCTAAAATAACAGTCAGGATGACTATCAATGGGGAAACAACATTTTTTAAACAAACGTTTGAATACTCATTTGCTGAAGTAATTTTGTCTTTTAATAGCTAAAGTTTTATAAGTAGACGTAGGTAAATATTTCAGTCGGAGATTACAAACTAAAGTAGACAAGGTGGAATTAATAAGCAAGAAATTGGGGAAAAAGAAATGAACTAAGGTAGGTATGTTAAATAGGGCAAGTTTGAAAATTGCAGATCAGGGGGAATCATACTATATGAATGGAGGCTTATAATAAAAAAGGGCCGGGCATGATTGTGGAGTATAATAAGTACTCTATATATTAGTGGTGTACTTTTAAAATGTATAGTAGACGAATTGGGAGATTTTAATGTTTTCATTGGAAAATTGGCCGTCTTGTGGGCATATAGCAAAATTGGGAGATACTCTATTGGTACGCAATACGGTCGTTGAAAAAAGGGGACTTAGTAGTAGGAAATAAAATGGGTATAAGTAAAATGCTTAATAGAGGCAGGTTTAGCCAGTTGACGAACCGTACCATGATTAGATTTTGGGGAGTATAGGAAAATACGGTATGTAAAAGTGGGGTAAAGGGATTTCGTAAAGACAATAAATATAACATATACAAGTTTAAAATGTCGTTAAAGCAAACGGGCATGGCAGGTTATGATTATTTGCAAAGAATCTGTAGCCGAAATAGCTAAAGTGTAAAAGTGTTTAAGGACTTAAGGGGTCATAAGAGAATGCTATTAAAGAGCAAAAGCACCAAGTATTAAGGGCTTAAACATAGCGAGAAGAATATGGCGAAAGATGTGGTAGAGAAAAAAAATTCAGTAGATGATGATTCATGCAAAGTTTTGAGTAAACAATAAAATAATAGTTGGTCAATTAGGAGCTTGGCAGAGGTCAAATATGGAGAGGGGGTAAACAGGGGGAAGATAAATATTTTCTTGTGGAAATTTAATTGGGTTGAATTAAGAGATCTGTCAGGTGTGACATTAGGAAATAAAGATTATATGGTACTAAAAAATGCAATATGAGGTATCAAGGCCGCGACAATTACTCTTGGTGAATCCGTAGGCTATTGGGTTCGTCCATGGTGTAGAATGCTTGTGTTTCGAGTTTGTCCATGGGGTATTTTGAAAGAGACAAGATGCTACAAGGAGAGAAATTGAGAATATATAATGATATATGCAAGTTAGTTCATAAATATTATGCGTTGGGTAAGGAAAAAGGGCAAAATTTTAGGCTGCACGAATCAACTATAGACGCAGACACCACGATCGCATTGCTCAATACAGTATTAGATGGTCAAATAACGATGGGACCACTAAATACTAAATACGAGATAGATTTTAGCAACTATTTAAATGGAGGATTAAGTCATAGTTGTAATTCTGGATCATCTGCAAATCTTCTTGCTATTTCCGCTTTAATTGAAGCTGGTAAATTAAATAAAGGAGATAAGGTAATTGTACCAGCACTTTCATGGTCTACGACAGTTTTTCCTATAGTCCAAGCGGGTCTTATTCCAGTATTTATAGATCAGAGTGATAGTGACTACAACATTGATCTGTCACATGTAGAAAAGAGATTAAAAGAGGGGGGCATTTCCGCGGTCATGTTGATACATACATATGGTTGTCCAGTTGATATGGATAGATGTATGGATCTTGCCGAGAAATATAATGTTGAAATTATAGAAGATACGTGCGAGAGCCTAGGTGCAAAGTGGGGAGATCGATATGTAGGAACGTTCGGCATTTGTGGTACATACAGTTCTTATTATTCGCACCATATCTGTACATTAGAAGGAGGAGTTGTAGTTACTAGTGACAAGAACATTTCAGAAGTAATAAAATCTGTACGATCACATGGATGGGTAAGGCACTTAGATGAAACTAACGAGGTTATACGAGGCAATGACTCATTTGACAAAGACTTTTTGTTTATCCACAAGGGGTATAATTTAAGGTTGTCTGAACCACAGGCTGCAATGGGAATAGAGCAACTTAAGAACCTTCAACAATACATACATATAAGACAAAGGAACGGAAAGATTTATGAAGAGATATTTAATGGGTATAGTCAATATGTAGATATTCAATCCTATTCAAGCAAAGGTGTGCACAGTTACTTTGGATTCCCCCTAGTGCTTAAAAATGATGCGGGTCTAAAAACAATAGAAAAAATCAAAGGTTATTTAAAGCATGAAAAGATAGAATCGCGACCGTTTCTAGCAGGTAATTTCGCAAAACAGCCCGTCATGAAGTCGATTGAATGTGAAGTACCATACGCTCTTGGTATTTGTGATAAACTTCAAAGGAACTCATTTGCTTTGCCTTGTCACCAAGGCTTAGAAAAAGAGGACATAGAATATATAGCGAACAAAGTAGTAAGGGCTGTAGAATTGTACGCCTCATGAAAATAAATAAAAAAGTACTGATAACCGGCATTACTGGCATGGTTGGGTCACATCTATTAGACTTTCTTCTTGATAATACTGATTGGGATATATATGGATTGTGTCGATGGAGAAGCCCATTGGACAACATTGAACATGTTATACATCTAATAAATAGTAACAAGAGGGTCTTTCTTCTGTACGGAGATATTACAGACATCGTATCTCTTCACAAACACTTCAGTGAGCTAGAGTTTGATTATGTTTACCATCTAGCAGCTCAAAGCTACCCTCTAACAAGCTTTAATAGTCCGTGTGATACTTACAATACTAATATAATGGGTACTGAAAACATCTTAAGATGCTGCTATCAATACTGTCCAAAAGCGGTAATACACGTATGCTCTTCATCAGAAGTATTTGGAAGAGTTCCTGTTGAATATACTCCAATTAACGAGGACTGCCGATTTCATCCGGCATCTCCATACGCGATTTCAAAGTGCGGTACTGACTTGATAGGCCAGTATTACGCTGAGGCATATGGTCTAAATATTCAAATAACAAGAATGTTCACACACACTGGGCCACGGAGAGGGGATGTGTTTATGGAATCGTCATTCGCGAAGCAAATTGCTCTTATTGAAGCTGAATTGCTTGATCCAATAGTAAAAGTGGGAAATCTTGAATCATTAAGGACTATAGCAGATGTAAGGGATGCCGTTGAAGCTTATTATCTTGTGACTACAATCAGTCCATCGCCTGGTTGTACATATAACATAGGTGGTAGGGTATCAATGACAGTCAGGGACGTACTAGAATACCTGATCTCCCAAAGCAGACGCGACGATATAGAGTATAGGATTGATCCAGGGAGATTAAGACCAATAGATGCTGACCTTCAAATACCAGACACATCAAAGTTTGTTGAAAAAACAGGATGGATCCCGAAATACACTCCAGAACGTACGCTAACTGATTTGTTGAACTACTGGCGTAATAAAGTGATACAAAACAACAACGGTTTTTTACAGCGCTAGAGTGGTGGGTTATTAGTAATGTTAGTTTGCAGAACTCCATACCGGTTGTCATTCTATGGTGGGGGATTAGACTATCCAGAATATTACAAAAATAATAATGTTCGTATATTAACAGCAGCATTAGACCACTATTGTTATCAGACAATAAGACGGCTACCCCCTTTCTTCGAACACAACTACAGGGCAGTTTATTCAAATATTGAGTTAGCAGAAAAAATTGACGAGATAAGTCATCCATCCATAAGAGAATGTTTGAATAAAATCGGTGGATTCCAGAGTATTGAGATAACTCACATAGGGGATTTACCGGCACGAAGTGGCATTGGTAGTTCATCTGCATTCACCGTCGGACTAATTAAAGGACTATTAGCTCTAAAAGGTGTGTATATCAGTTCAAATGAACTCGCAAGAGCAGCAATTGAATTAGAGCAAAACGAAATGGGTGAAACTGTAGGTATCCAAGATCAATGCGCCTCTGCATTAGGCGGATTAGTCTACATAAAAGCAGACAGAAATGGGATATATCCAAGGAGATACATAGCAAGAAAAGCGTATATAGATTATTTATGCGAAAATTTACTTTTGGGTTTCAATGGTGTGGCAAGGTTTTCGCAAGAAGCTGCCAAGAGGGTTGTGGGCGAGATTAAGAGGGGAGCAAGGGATGAGATGTTGAAAGACCTTGCTGGATTCTCAGAAGCGGGTATTAAACTATTTAGCAATGAAGCAGACATCAATGAACATGCTGCTGTGACAAAAAGTTGTAGGGATCTGAAGCTTATGTTGAATGGTGATATCGATAATAAAAACATACAAGCATTAATAAGAGAAACTGAGGAAGCTGGGTCTCTTTGTACAAGGGTTTTAGGGGCAGGTGGTGGGGGTTTCATTTTGTGTTGGGCGCCCAAACATAGACACGATCAGATAAAAAGCTCTGTTAATATTAAGACATGGGTAGATGTACGTATTAGTAGTGTAGGCAGTGAGATTGTATTTTATGCGTAAGAATTCTTGTTTAACTAACTATGTACATCAACTACAGAGGGCACTTTGTAACTCGCAGATAAGTTATTTAGAGCAGAAAGTAGAGCTACTATCTAAGTTGATCTACGAGACACACACTTCTGGAAGAATTACTGCTATTTTTGGGAATGGAGGTTCCGCAGCAGACTCGCAACATTGGGTTGGGGAACTCACTTGTACATATGGGAATTTGAATAGAAAACCAGTATGTGCTTTGGCTCTTACATGTAATAGTTCTGTGCTGACTGCATGGGCTAATGACGTTTCATATGAAGATGTATTTGCGAGACAAATACGGTCGATTTCAAGTTGTGTTGGTCTGGTAATAGGAATTAGTACTTCAGGGAAGTCTGGAAATGTACTTGCTGGCCTTCGTGAAGCAAAAGAACTAGGTTGCACAACTATTCTCATATGTGGACAGTCCAAATATGATCACCAATATATTGATCACAAGATCGAGGTAAATTCGAATTATACACCGATAATTCAGACAATAACTCAGATCATATACCATTCGTCTTGTCAAAGACTTGATGATATATTAATGGGAGATCATAAATGAGATATACAATTGTTGTGTTAACAGGAGGATACGGGACACGGATATCAAGTATGTTGAAAGGTGTACCTAAAATAATGGCTCTGATTAACGGCAAGCCGTTTGTAGATTACTATATTGAATGGTTACGAAAATGCTGCGGGAATAAGCCTGATATTATTTTCAGTGCTGGGTATCGTGGTGATGTGCTTAAAAGTTATCTTGACGTAGAAAGTAAAGATATTAAGATACTAATTGAGGACAGGCCATCGGGCACCTTAAATGCAGTCGCTATGGCATTAGATCATATTGAGGATGAGCACATTGTTGTATTAAACGGAGATACGGTTTTCGATTTTGATGTGAAAGACTTGTTACGTGTGTATAAACTATTTGAATATAAGCGGACTGTTTTATGTCTGACAAAAAAGGGGGGGGTGAGAGCCCCAGAAGGATATAAAATTCACGGAGACATGGCATTATATACGGATTCGGATGCAGATTACATGTCTCTGGGTGCTTTTATAACATCAAAGAGAAATTTTATGAGGACCTACGCCCGAATTGTTTGCCATAGCATGGATACTAAAAACCTAGATCAATATTTTTTGGCGTCAGTAAGTGCATATGCACTGATATTAAAACCAAGTTACTTTATAGATATAGGCACACCGGAAGATCTAAAGAAAGCACAGACTATAATGCCAGAATTAAAGATGAGGAAGTACTGCTAGATGAAATATCCAAAATATTCATCTCTAGTTGGCTCCAAGACAATATGTCGTATCCACAGTTGTAGTATACTGATATATCAAGAGAGAATATTCCTAGAGAGACGATCAGATAATGGACTATGGGGTCTAATAGGAGGAAGAATTGAGATTGGTGAATCACCACAGGATGCTGTTATACGCGAAGTATTTGAGGAGACAAACATAGTTATTAATAGCAAAAAGTTAAACTTACACGGTGTTTATGGAGATGTGAAGGATGGTCGGATAGTTGAATATCAGGATTCATCATCACACGTAATAGATATAGTCTTTACATATGAGCTAGACAGTAAGCCAACAATAACAATATCAGATGAAAGCCTTTGCGTTCATTGCTTTACGTATGATGACATTCCGTGGACAACTCTTATCAAACCAGCAGCTAAGCCATTATACGATTTCATAGAAATGGCGAAGGGTGGAAGCAAATGTCATAGAATTAGGCATAGGGAGAATACTGAGCAAAATAATGACATGCTCAGTGAGCTTAGTTGATGAGATACGAGTACGATGTTTTAATACAAGGTATAAAAGCTAGAATGGTTGAACATGGTTTACATAATAATGACATGCATCCAAAAGCGTGCTCTTGTAAATAGACTGTGTAGACTAACTATCTTATACATCAGGTATCAGCAATTGACAGGTATATGCCGTTAGAAATCTATTTTGATAGGCTCAGGTATTGAGTGAATCATCGCTATGCAGACGATTCTCACCATTCCAAGAAATTGTTCTGCTAGGGGTAGTGAAAAAGAGAGTAAGAAGCGCACATCCTCATGCGGGCCAGCATGCGCTTTTAACAACTGGGAAGAAAGATACACTTCAATGTTAGTTAGAGAGATCAATACCGCTGAATAAGGGTAATGAGCGGCAAGTATTAGAATTTAGCAATGAGAAATCATCATCTACTATGGTGGAAGCCAGATAAAAACGGTTGTGATGAACTTACTCGTAGAGATAATGCAAATTCAGTTGTCGGCGATGGTATTAAAGTTTAAATGCATTGCCGAAGACGTGACAGGATGTCCTCAATGTCAGGCTGCAACACAATGTCTGAAAAGGTACCAGCGTACGCTTGTAGACTCTTAAGCGGTAGATCGTTGCTCGTACATAAGATAGTAAACATATTAGGTAACTGTGACGTCGCACCCCCGAACAAATTACGACAGGCAGAGCTTAAAAAAAGTACGCTAGGATCTCAAGACGGCGCTTACGTAGCTTGGTCAAGCCAATCGTGGCGAACTTGGATAAGTGACAATCGGTTCTGCGATAATAGTGAAACAGCAGGAAGAGAGTCCTGGGTAGGATTTTTAAGGACTAGTCAGTAGAGTGTGTACTAGCACTTGGTTAAAATTGGAACCACGCTATAGTCATGGTGTGGCATTAGTTACAAACAGAATTAAACCAAGAAATTCTAAGGAAGATATTTTCATCTCCTGAATGATAGATCGCCAGTCAGAAGCGGACTGATCATCACACTATTGCTAACACGGAGAATGATGCGTTGATTAGTGTAGCATTAAAACATGAGAGGAGTCGAGGGGATATTACTCTAAATTAGGGGATACTTGAAGGTATTCGGTTAAGGATTATCTTTTACGCCATCTGGGTGAAGAGTTTCGTGATTAGAACCAGTCAATGCCTTGCAGCGCAAAGGCACAGATTTAAAATGGGCTTGTGTCCTGAATATGATTCATTTTCTATCTTGTCGAGATAAGCTAGATAGGTGAAAACAGTATGGTGCGACAGTACATTTGATGAGGTCCTCAATGTCCCAGTCAGGGGGGTCGTAAACCGGAATGTCTTTAAACCTGTAATGTGGTGGTTCAAGAAGATAAACAGCTAAATCCTCTATTTCTTGCACAGAATTTACCCACAGTAGATCCTGCCTTAGAGCCAGATACTCACGATCGCCTAAAATCTCCGGTGAACCAAGAATTATCTGGGGTGTTGAAGCGCCCATGCATTCGAAAATACGATGGTTGAGGTCATTGTTCAAAGGAATATTAAGAACCAATGCATGCTTTGAATAAAGGTCACTTGCTTCTGATGTAGAAGAAGTTGTAGCGTGTAGAAAAGGTATATTTTTACGCGCAATTAGCTGTTCGACAATAGATCTTCTATCGGGATGATATTTTCCTATACTGCCCACGTGAAGCAGGACGGGCGAAGGTTGCAAAACCTTTGGAACCTTTGGATATCTAAAAAATGAGGGGGGGAGAAACCTTACAGGAGAGGTTGTCATAAGCCTAACTGTATTAAGCATGGAGTTGTTACATAACAGGAGGATGCCATCATATCTTTCTACATTAAGGTATTGATGGAGCGTAATAAGGGGGTGGTGGCCATGATGCAGATCTCCACAGACAAGGATAGACGGAGATGGCCAATACTTAATATTACTAAGAGGCTGAGACCTTAAGTAGAAATTATCTGTGTAATATATAAGAGGAGGTAATTTTTTTGGATATAAAGGTTCTAACAGAAGCCGAAGGGATAGACAATCAAGATCCTGGACAACAAGCCGGTTTATTCCAGAACCAACATTAGGTCCAACTTGGAGCATGCCATCCCGAGTTAAGTATTCATTAAACTGACCATGATGGACGATAATGTGATTCATGCTATTAGTGGCGGATGCACGGAAATCTTTGCTTGATAATCTGCGTCATTTTGAAGATGCATAAAGAGAGATCAATCGCAGAGCATTCTGAAGCCCAATTTTCTGGTGAAATCGAAAGAAAACTAGAGACATTCTGATTGACTGGGGTCTGTCCAAAGAGATCTGTTATTTGGAAATTATTAGTAACGGAATCGAACGTAGAGAGACTAGAACAATCTTGCAAGTCGAAAGAAATAACATTGGGTGCCAAAGAAATACCATAATTAAAGGTAAGAGTTTTGCCTATTTCATCCTTAAGGCTTATTGAATATGATGGACAACCATGTTTGGGATAAGAGAAACCATAGGGATGTAAACCCTGAATCCAGCTGAGGGATGGACGCAATGAATAGAGAATGGACATGAAATGTGGAAGAAAGTCTTCTAAAAACGAAAAGCCTCTATCAATTAGTTTGGCACTGAATAAGGAAACGTCTACTGATAATGATGCGTCAAACAAAGTAGAGAAGTAAAGTAGTGAGTGTGGTTCGATGTGGCGCCTTATATATGGATAGTTATAAAACGGATAAATCCGCGGTCGCATTCCGTCGGATAAAGATGTAAATAGATTGTAATGAGAATAAGATAACAAGACAGGCTTCTCAAGCCATAGGTAAACTGAAGGCGAATTATTACTCGAGAGAATACAGTGGATTATATTAAAATGATATCTTGGGCCGCAACAGGCAAAGACTGTTAACTTTCCAGCTCTACCTCTAGTAATCCATTTCTCAAAAAGAATATGATGAAACAACGGTTTATCAGCTCTACAGAAAAGATGATCCGTATCACGACAATCATCAAGGGTAGTAATGCCAAGGGATGAAAATACTATATATTTATGCTCCGCATTAATATCAAGAATAGCCTGTATCTTCTGAGACCAATAACCATTGCCTACGACGCAGATGCGCGCTTCATGGAAGATATTCGACAGATGCCCACTCATATGTGTATTGAAGGCCTTTTTCAATAGGAACTGAGGCTTCATAGCCTAGGTGATGTGCTGCCTTGGAAATGTCTGGACAACGACGCAATGGTTCATCAGCAGGGTAAGAATCAGGGTATTCAACATATTCATAGTTAATAGGCTTGTCGATTAAGCTCTCTGTTAGAAAAAGGAGGTCTTTTACTGAAAGTTCAGGGTTACTTCTGCCGATATTGTAGACATTACCTGGTTGGCCAAGCACGCATGCTCTAAGGATTCCATTAATTGCGTCATCAATATAACAATATGTTCTTGTCTGCAAACCATCCCCATAAATCTGTAGAGTTGAGCCTTCGACCAAAGCTCTCATTAGGTTTGGTATCATTCTATAATCGTGTTTACTCATTCCAGGTCCATAAATATTGAAAGGCCTTATAGTTATAGTTTTAACGTCGTAATATTTGTGATAGACATGGCACAAGGTCTCCCCCATTCTTTTGCTTTCATCATAGCACGATCTAGGCCCTCTGCATGATACGTATCCATTGTAGTCCTCAGGAGTAGGAATATATTGAGGGTTGGGATTTCCATAGATCTCGGATGAAGAAAAGAAAACAAATGTAGCTTTCCATTCAAGGGAGCGCTGCAGTAGAGTGCGAGTTAAACTAACAGCAACGTCAATTGTTTCGAGGGGGTATTTCTTATACTGTGCTGGACTTGCCAAGCCAGCCAAGTGAAAAATAATATCAACATGCTTTATAGAAAAATAATCAAAGGTAATGGCATTATTGGAAAAGTAAGTAATGTATGGCTTGTCGGGGAGAGATTGAATGCACGAGGTAATTCCATTGTCAATACATATAATGGAGTGATTAGTGCTTTCGCCAGCATTATAAGCAGAGTCGAGAATGGCGCAGAGTTGATGAACAAGACTCTTGCCAAGAAAACCATTACAACCTGTAATAAGAATGGTCTTGTTATGGAAGTTAGTGGATAACCCGATTGGAAGAGGAATCATTGTTGGTGAAATTAGTTCAATTTAGTGATACGGGGAAGAAGCGTATAAAAGTCAACATTACTGATGGAAGATGAGTTAAGATTGACAATCCGGTCGTAGAGCTGATGAGCTATGTTCCAAGCAAAGATTATGATTGCATACTTCTGACCACTGATCTTAGAACTGTCAAAGATGTTTGACAAATTGGCAAGTTCGACGATTTCGAGGTTTGTTCCTGGAATATACTTGCCTTGTTTGATGGGGGAGTCATCCACAACAAAATCTATCATATCGCGAAACTGATAATCAATGCAAGATAATATTGTGGTTGCTTTTGCGGGCGCACTGTATCCTATTATTCTGTAGTTTAGCTCCTTAAGTCGTAGCAGAAATGACTCGATCTCGTTGAAAGATTGACGAAGTTCATGAAGAAAACTGGAGACTCTCGGCCTTACGCCAGAGGGAAAAAATTTACTTTCTGCTTCAAGGTAAACGCTTACAGACCCATCAAAATCTGCAGGGGTGACATTTTCGGTTGATTTACAGAAGATGCGTAGACTGCCCCCATGGGTAGAGACTCTAGTTACTTGGGTAATGCTAAGTCCGTGAGCCAAAAAGAACTTGACAAGGGGAGTTATATGATGATAAGAAGTATGCTCATGATAAATCATGTCAAACAAATTGGAATCAATTAGATCTAGTAGGTATTGCACCTCGATAACAAAGGTACCATTTGGCTTTAAAAGATCTTTTGCAGCAGTAGCAAATTCGGCGAGGTCAGCAGAATGGGCGAAGACATTATTCGCAGTGATTACATCGAATTGTGATTTAGCAATTAGCAATCTACTAGTAGCCGCTGTGAAGTAACCATGATGTGCAATATGACCGTTTTCTATAACAATTGGTATCAGATTGATTGCCGGGTCAACCCCAAATGTCTTCCAACCAAGTTGCTTCATGCAATCTAACAAATAACCATCATTGCAACCAATATCTAAGATTGTTCTATCTGAGTCATCGGATAGAGAATTTAGAGTTTGAGCGTACTCCTGAAAATGATCACGGAAAGACAGGGAGACAGAGGACATATAAGCATAATTGTCAAAGAGAAGTTTGCAATCGACAAGATGACTAAGTTGAACGTGCTCGCAATCGTTGCAAACAGCAAGCCCGAGATCGTACTCTGCATGTTGGGAGTTATTCCGTGATTTAGTCTCAAGGTTGTTCGCTAGACAGCTTTTACTGATATTCGGAAAATAGGTTAAGTCAGAGGAATCGCATAGAAAACAACGCCGTGGAGAATTTGCATTAGGATTGTTGCTCATAAATCTCCTTGAGGGACTCTACGCGAACGAGGTCATTTTCGTAATCTACCATAAGGCGTGTTCCTCCAGATAATGTCACAAATATAGTCTTCTCAGGGAAATACATACAATGCTCTACCATGGGTGGGGTGTAGAACATGTCACCAGCGATATATTCATATTTGGTTGGAGGTTCTTTTGAGCCAGCGGGCCTCTCGTAATAAATGATTTTACCACTTATAATGTAGCAATAGTGATAATCGTGCTTGTGATAATGATTTGCACGTTGAACATTGGGGATAGTATCTATCACAACAATTGAGCCATTATGTTCATTTAAAAGGGTTTGTATGAATCCTCGTTCATCAGCAAACCTTGTTGGCAAATCTATTTTTGTCATTGAGGGAAAGGATGAAATTTTTTTAGTATAAGAGCTGAAATCCCTGAACACAATTATTGTAATAATGCTTGAATATATACAAGGAAAACCGCAGCCAGGAGGGAGCGTAAATAGGGGGGTAGATCAAGTTGTTGAGTCAAAGATTTC
>Ga0194129_10003973_pt1 | contig 20120 bp, 11 predicted proteins | sample TA2KigCa35mmetaG_FD_150862 | JGI IMG/M metagenome (GOLD analysis project Ga0194129, IMG submission 150862) | Freshwater microbial communities from Lake Tanganyika, Tanzania - TA2015038 Kigoma Deep Cast 35m | ecosystem: Environmental > Aquatic > Freshwater > Lake | place: Tanzania: Lake...
GCGGGGCGCCCCGGTTGGTGGACATCCCGGCCAGCACGCCATCGATATAGACCAGCGATCGGCCGGGTTCCCAGGTGTGGACCACCTGGTGCCATTCCTGGCTGGGGACAGGCTGTGAGGTGGCGACATTGGCCCCGGAGAAGTAGCAGTCCAACCGCACCTGGGGAGGGCTGGCGTACTGGAGCACCACCTTGCCCTGGGGTTGCTCGTTGCCCCAGCCCAGCAGGCGCCCATTGGGCCGCTCGGCCCGGAACCAGGCCTGCGAGGTGTGGGGCGAGGCTCCGGCGGGATACCGGTCCGAGGTGGCCCCGCCGAAGACGCCGGCACCTTCCCGGAACCGCCGAGCCGACCCGATCACCCCGGCCGCCCGTGCGGTGCCCCGGTCTTCCGATGCCAACGTCCCGCTGGAATCCCGCACGGAGTCGCCCAGGTGCCAAACCCCGAGGTGACCGTCGGTCCGCCGGAAGACCGCCTCGCCGCGCGACCCGGAGGCCGCCGTCGGGTGCCCCCAGTGGACCCGCAATTCCTGGCGCTCCTGGCCCCGGATCCGCGGGATGCGCACCCAGACGGTCGCCGTACCCGCCCCGGGGTCCCACGACTCGATCTCGAACTCCAGCGGCTCCCCGGCCGGCGTGGAGAACCGGAGGTCGTCCCCTCCCGGACGGGCCTGGGCGAAGTCGAACCACGGACGCTCCAACCGGACCAGCAGCGGGAACGACTCCAGCGTCGTGCCCGCCGGCAGGTCGGCCCCGTCGGGGGTGGTCAGGATGAACAACGAGCCCGAATGCTTCCAGGCGGGCACGAAGGGGTGGGAGGCCACCGCGCGGGCCGTGGCGGCATGGGCGGTGGTCATCGTCTCCCACACCTGCGCCATGCGTTGCACGCGCTCGGGATGTCGCGTCGCCAGGTTGGTGGTCTCGGAGCGGTCGCTGGCGAGGTCGTAGAGTTCCCAGGCCGCGTTGGTGCCGGCGGCGACGATCTTCCAGTCGCCGTCCCGCAGCGCCCGGTTGCCTTCGTGCTGCCACCAGAGGGGTTCGGCCCGCTGGAGGTCGGTGTTCTTGGCGAAGGTGGGCGCGAGGCTGCGGCCGGGCGGCCGGGGCATGCCCGCCGGCGGGGCCTTCGGCGGCCAGTCCAGGCCGGCCAACTCGAGCGCTGTGGGCACGAGGTCCACCAGATGGCCCGGTGTGATCCGGAGGGTGCCGCGATCCGGGATGCCCTTGGGCCAGTGGACGATCAACGGGGTGGAAATGCCGCCCTCATGGACCCAGGTCTTGTGGCGTCGAAACGGCGTGTTGGCCAGCGATGACCATCCGGGTCCGATGCTCAGGAAGGTCGCGCCCGTGCCGCAGAGGGCATCGGAATGGTGACCGTCGCCGCGCACCATGATCTCGGCGCTGGCCCCGTTGTCCGACAGGAACAGCAGCAGCGTGTCCTCGAGGCTCCCCATGGCCTTGAGTTGGCCCACGATCCGCCCGATCTCCTGGTCCATCCGGTCCACCATCGCGGCGTGCACCGCCATCTTGTCGGCCTGGAAGCGTCGTTGGCCGGCCGACAGGGATTCCCACGCCAGCGGCCGGTTCACCTCGTGGGGACCAAGGGCCCGGATCGCCTCCAGGAAGGCGTACGGCGGGCCGATTTCGCGCTCGATCGACGCCAGGTTGCCCGTCACCAGCTCCAGGGACCGGATCCGGCTCCAGCGCTCGCCCCGGAGGATATCCCATCCGCCCAGGTACCGTTCCCGGTGGCGCGCGACATCCGCCGCAGGCGCCTGCACCGGGAAATGTGGGGCCGTGAAGGCCACGAAGCTGAAGAAGGGTCGGTCGGTGTGCCGCTCCGCATGGTCCCGCAGGCAGCGGATCGCATGATCGGCGATGGCCGTGGTCGAATAGTAGTCCCCGCCGGCGGGGACAGCCTTCAAGGGCAGGTCGTCTTCGAAATGCAGCCGGGGGGCGAAGTGCCGGTCATGGTCGTCCAGCCGGTAGGACCGGTCGAACCCCTGGCCCAGCGGCTGGCCGTCCACGTGCCATTTGCCGGAGTGGTAGGAGCGGTACCCCCGTTCCCGCAGGTAGGACGGCAGCAGCCGGGCCCAGGCCGGTCGCACCCCGCCGCCCCCGCTGGCGACCCCGGGCACCGTGTCGCGCCGCACCTGCTGGGCGTAGAACCCCGTGAGCGCCGCCGCTCGTGACGGCCAGCAGCGGGCCGTGTTGTAGAACTGCGTGTACCGAAGCCCCCCTGCGGCCAACCGGTCCAGGTGGGGCGTCGGAATCTCCCCGCCATAACAGCCCAGGTCCGAGAACCCCAGGTCATCGGCCAGGATCACGACCAGATTGGGGGCCCGGCTTGGGGCCTGGTTGGCAGCCCGGCTTGGGTTTGGGTCCGTACGTCCGGCCTCTGCCGCCCTCAGGCCGCCTTGGCCGACGATCGAGCCTGTCCCCAGGACCGCCAGGACCGCCAGCAGCCACCCCAGCGACCATACCCAGGCCCGCCTTGCCCGCTCCGATCGGCACGCGGACCGCCGGCATCGTGGGGACAGGCTGCGCGGCATGGCAGGTTCCGGTCGGGAGTTCATCGGGGCCTTGGGTTGAGGAGGGGTGGAAGGGGAAGGGTTGGAAGGGACAGGCTTGCGTTCCGGGGGACAGGCCCGGCGAGACGCTTGGAAACCGGCGGCACGCCTGCCCTCAAGGGACAGGCTCGAATGGATCCTTTGGGGACAGGCTCGGGGAGACGTTGGAGACAGGCTCATCTCGGCAGGTCGGCGCGGAGGGTATGGAGGGGAGAGTGATTGAGTGGATGGGAGACGATAACGGTATCGAATCACCGTTTACGCTCGATCGGCACGGTTCCGGCCTCCAGTTCCGGTCGCGCCGGATCGTCCTTCAGGGCGGCAATGGGGTAGTTGGTGGTCCATGGATGGTGGCGTGCGTGGCTCACCGCCAGCCTCAGGTTGGGGCGGGTTTCGCCCAGCGAGAAGAGCAGGGCGACGCGCTGTTCGGGCAGGGTGAAGTGCCCGTCGGCGTCGGTGGTGGCGAAGTCCTGCCGCAGGACCAGTTCCTCAGCTCCTTTGAGAAAGCCCCCGGTGGGGTGCCGGTGGGTCCACAGGGTGCGTCCCACGGTGGCCCTGGGGACAGGCTCGCCGGTGGTCGCGTCGACCACCGTCCCGGTGACCCGGGGCGCGATGAAGGGCAGGGAGGGTCCGCCGAGTTGGCTGCAGCCGCAGGCCAGCCAGCCCAGGACGACGGGCATGGCGAACGGGACGGCGCGTCGAGTCATGTCCGGGCGATTCGGCCGGCCCCGGGCGTTCCATGCAAGGCCAAGTGCGCCTCAACCGAAGTCCCCCCCCCGAGACCCACCGGCCGGCCGGGCCGGGTTTCCTGGGCGGCTTGGGGCGTCCCGGGGCGGCTCTTGCGGCTCCCCGGGGTCCGTGAGCTTGCCACGGGGCGCCCGGTGTGAACCCAAGAGCGATCTTCCTATTTTCCCGACCCATCCCTACGCTGCGCGGCCGGTTTCCGGGGTGGGTTCACCGCCGGGGGCCGCCCACCATGACGTCCGCCCAGATCCGCCAGTCGTTCTTGGACTTCTTCCGGTCCAAGCAGCACACGATCGTCCCCAGCTCCAGCCTCATGCCGGACAGCCCCAACCTGCTGTTCACCAACGCCGGCATGAACCAGTTCGTGCCGATCTTCCTCGGCGAGCGCAAGGCCGACGTCTCCAAGTGGGCCGGGTCCATCCCGTCGCTCGACACCCGTGCGGCCGACACCCAGAAGTGCATCCGCGCCGGCGGCAAGCACAACGACCTCGATGACGTGGGACTGGACACCTACCACCACACCTTCTTCGAGATGCTGGGCAACTGGTCCTTCGGCGACTACTTCAAGAAGGACGCCATCGACTGGGCATGGGAGCTGGTGATCGAGGTCTGGAAGTTCCCCCCGCAGCGCGTCTACGCGACCATCTACCAGCCTAACGCGGCCAAGAACGACCCGGCCGAGCGCGACCAGGAGGCTTGGGAGTTGTGGGCGGCCAAGTTCCGCTCGGTGGGCCTCGACCCGCAGGTGCACATCGTCAACGGCGGCAAGAAGGACAATTTCTGGATGATGGGCGAGACCGGCCCCTGCGGTCCCTGCACCGAGATCCACGTCGACCTGCGCCCCGGGCCCCGCGAGACCTCGCCCAAGGAGCAGGCCGAGGGGGCCACGCTGGTCAACGGCTCTGACGCCCGTTGCATCGAGATCTGGAACAACGTCTTCATCCAGTACAACGCCAATCCCGACGGCACCTTCACGCCGCTGCCGGCCCAGCATGTCGACACCGGCATGGGCTTCGAGCGGGTCACCTCCATCATCCAGGGCACGCGCGGGCTGACCGACTTCCGCAACGCGAAGATCTCCAACTACGAGACCGACATCTTCCGGCCCATCTTCGACGAGATTGAGCAGCTCAGCGGGCGTAAGTACACCTCCACGCTGCCGCGGGCGGGCAGCACCGGCGACACCGAGCAGGAGAAGGTCGACGTCGCCTTCCGGGTCATCGCCGACCACATCCGGACCTTGAGTTTCGCCATCGCCGACGGCATCCAGCCGGGCAACAGCGACCGCAACTACGTGCTGCGCCGCATCCTGCGCCGGGCGGTGCGCTACGGCCGGGCCTTGGGCTTCCGCGAGCCGTTCTTCTTCAAGCTCGTCGACGTGCTGGCCCGCACCATGGGCGATGTCTTCCCGGAGATCCGCGCGCGCAAGGCGCAGGTGCAGGACGTGCTGCGCCTCGAGGAGGAGGCCTTCAACCGCACCCTCGACCGCGGCATCGAGTTGTTCGAGAAGGAGGCCGCGCAGGCCGGCCTGGCGCAGATCTCGGGGGCGTTCGCCTTCCGCCTCTACGACGAGCAGGGCTTTCCGCTGGATCTCACCGAACTCATGGCCCGCGAGCGGGGGCTCTCGGTCGACCGCGCCGGCTTCGAGGCCCTGATGGAGGAGCAGCGTGCCCGGGCGCGCGCCTCGCAGAAAAAGCAGGTCATCGAGCTGTCCCAGATCGAGACCAAGTCCGCGACGCGATTCCTCGGCTACGACCACCTCGAGACCGGGGCGACGGTGCTCGAGGTCGTGGGGCTCAAGGACCGCACGGCCGTCATCCTCGACGCCTCGGCCTGCTATGCCGAGATGGGCGGGCAGGTCGGCGACACGGCCGAGATCACCGGATCGGGCCAGCTCTGGCGCGTGTCCAACACCCAGAAGTCGGGCTATGTCTGGCTGCACTTCATCGAGGGCGCCGACGAGGCCCCGGCGGTGGGCGCCCAGGTGACGCTGCGCGTCGATGCGGCCCGGCGTCACGCCATCGAGCGGCACCACACGGTCACCCACCTGCTGCACTGGGCCCTGCACGAGGTCGCCAGCCAGGAGGCGTCGCAGAAGGGCTCCAACGTCACCCCGGAGAAGCTCACCTTCGACTTCAACAGCGCCGCGCTCACGCCCCGGCAGATCTCGGACATCGAGCGCCTGGTCAACGAGCGCATCCTCGGGAACGCCCCCGTCGGCTGGGTCGAGGTGCCGCATGCCGAGGTGAAGCATCGCAAGGATGTTCTGCAGTTCTTCGGCGACAAGTACGGCGACGTGGTGCGCGTGGTGCAGATTGGCGGCCGTCCGTCGCAGCTCGACGGCTATTCCATGGAGCTTTGCGGCGGCACGCACACCCGGGCCACGGGCGAACTCGGGATGTTCCGCATCCTGGCCGAGTCGGCCGTCGCCGCCGGAGTCCGTCGCATCGAGGCCATCGCCGGATTGCCGGCCCTCGACAAGGCCCGTGCCGACGAGGCGCTCATCCGGTCCCTGGCGGGCAAGCTCAACAGCCCGCTGGGCGAGCTGGAGAAGAAGCTCGACGGTCTGATGGCCCATGCCCGCGACCTGGAGAAATCGCTCAAGGCCGCCGCCCAGCGCGAGGCCGCCGGCAAGGCCCGCGACCTGCTGGCCCGGTCCGAGACGGTGAACGGGGTGCCCGCCCTGATCGCCCACCTGGGCGAGGCCGACGGCGACACCCTCCAGACCATCGTCGACGCGCTCAAGTCGCAGTTCTCCGGCGTGATCCTGCTCGGCGGGCACGCCGCCGGCGCGGTGGCGCTGGTCGCCGCGGTCACCCCGGAGTTCACGGCCAAGGTGCAGGCCGGCAAGCTCATCCAGACCATCGCTCCCATTGTCGGCGGCAAGGGCGGCGGTCGCCCCGACGGAGCCCGTGGCGGCGGCAAGGACGCCGGCAAGCTCGACGAGGCCCTGGCCAAGGCGCGCACCCTGCTCTGAGGCCCCGGGCGTGGCCCCGCACCCCCGCGCCGCAGGGCCAGCGAGGCCGTCCTGGATGCCCAGGGTTCGTTGCCCGGGGCATCCAGGCCCTGGCCCTGGCGGGTCAGCGCAGTTCCCAGCCCTCGCCAAAGAATCCTGCGGCGGAGATGCCGCCCGGGGTTCGGGCGTTGGGTGCCTGGCGCAGGTCGATCACGGCCCAGTCCGGCAGCTTCGGCGTCTGGCGGGCGTTGTTGAGGTAGTCGTACTCGCGGAAGGTGAAGCCGCTGTTGAGCACGACGTAGCGCGACGGGTTGAGCGGGTTCGGGAAGATCAGGATCGGCGCATAGGTGTCCGTGGCGAAGGACTGACGCCCGACCACGATCCGGTCCTTCTCCCAGCGGATGGGCAGCGACGGGGCGATCTTCGCGAGCAGTTCATTGCTCGATGGATCCCCCCACAGCACGAGGTGATGGTCGCGGAGGTCCGCCCCGGACACGTCCCGGTCTGCCTTCTGGCGGGCATCGCCCCGGTAGTGCCGACGCCAGTGCTCGATGGCCCGTGACGACTCGCTCTTCACCCAGTCGCCGACCTTGGGGTTGAGGGGAGTGCCCGTCGGCATCACCATCAGGAAGGAGTCCATGAAGGCGTCGTCGATGGGGCCCTGCAGACCGTGGCGCTTGCGCAGGCCGGCAGACACGTCGGGCCCGGTGGTCCAGACCCCGTTCTTCCGGTGGAAGCTGGCCTTCCAGGATCGGTCCGTCCCCGGCCGGGTGGAGTCCAGGGTCACCGTGCTTCCCGGTCCCTCGAAGGCCACCTGCACCGGTTCATTCACCGGGAAGGGAGCCTCCCCGGGTCCGAACTCGAGGGTCAGCGCCTCCACGCCGCCCGCCTCGATCCGCAGGAGCCTGTCCCCGCGGGAGCCGCTAGTGTTTGCGGGCAAGCGGGCCAGCACCCGGCCCGGTTCCCAGTGCTCGGTCAACGCGTCCACCGTGACCCAGGCCATGCGCGGGTAGCGCAGCGAATGGGTCACCATCCGGACCTCTTGCGGCACGCGCACCCGGCCGAGCACGGCCAGCGCATCGACTCGCCGGTTCAGTTCCGCCTTCGCGCCGGCCTCGTACTTGTGGCCGGTCCGGGGTCCGATCAGGTGGGTCAGGTCCATGCCCTCGGCCCGCAGCGCCGTGCGCATCGCCTCGGCGGCCTGGATCTGCCGGTCCTCCTCGCCGCTGTAGGCGATGAGCGGCACCATCGTCACGTTCAGCGCATTGGCCGTGGCGTCGTGCAGGCGCCAGAGCTTCTGCTCCCAAATGGCCGGCCGGAGTTGCTCCTGCTGGAAGACCCGCAGGAACTCGGCCGTCTCGCTGAAGCCGGCGCCCGGGGCTGCGGCGGCCCATCGCCAGGCGTGGTGCACCGCGAAATGCCAGGCCGAGGCGCCGCCGAGCGAGAATCCCCGGACCACCAGACGATCCTCGTCGATGGGGTAGCGCCGCTGCACCTCCTCGAGCGCCTCCCAGAAGTCGGTCTCCCCGGCGAAGCGGCTCCCGTTGCAATAGCGCCCGTAGAGGTGGAGCACGAAGGCGTCGGCCGGCGCGAATTCACCGGGGTTCTTCATCCGGTCGGCGACGAAGGCCAGCTCGCTGAGGGTCTCACCCCGCCCGTGGAACCAGAAATCCAGCCGCCATTTCCGTCCGGAATCGGCCCGCCATCCCTTGGGGATCATCAGGCCGAAGGGCTGGACCGAGCCGTCGATGCGCGACACGTAGCCGCCGACCGTCGGCCCGGGCTGGTCCATCCATGGGGCCTGTCCCTGGTCCAGCGACTTCAGGCGCTCGGCGCCGGCTTTCAATTGCAGGCGCGCCGCCTCGAACTCGTTGGTCTTGAAGAACTCCTGGTGCCGCACGGCCCAGTCGACCGCCTTGTGCAGCACGGCTGCATCGGCTAGGCGGCTCGATGCCCGCGCGTTTCCGGCCGCCCGTTGCCGGGCCACCGCCAGCTCGCGCCCGAGGGATTCCGCGCCGGTGGCCAGTTCCGCGCGCACCGCCTCCGGGATCACGACGCCCGCCGGGGGCACCCGCCGCACCTGGTCCGGAAGGTTGTCCGCCGGACCATCGGCCAAGAGGTTGCCGTGCAACCACCCGGCCACGAGGCAGGGGAGCCACCACCCCGGCCCCAGCCGCCGCCACCACCCCCCTGGGGCTGGTCCGATGGGCGCGACCGGTCCCCGGGGCGACGACGGGTGTCCCTGGACGCTGGAGGGTTCGGGCATCGCGGCCGTGGCGACGACCTGGAAGGCAGGACAGGCAGGCATGGGAGTGGCCAGAGGAGACCCTGATCCGCCACCGGGTTTCAAGCGCCCGATCGGTGCCATTCCGTTCCCCCCAGGTCATCGACTCCTTCCCCGCGCCATCGGGAGCGCATTCCCCGCCTTCCGCCGTCGACCACCATCGCCGACGTGACAAGCCGCAACGACGCCCGTGCCGGCGCCCGTGCCAGCGCCTGGTGGTTCAACGGTCTGCGGCCGTCTTGGGACGATGTTTGGGACCAGCCTCGGGCATCGGGGCGCCCGGGTTTTCCGGGATCGCCGGGGTGCCCGGAGTCGAAGTGAAGGCTGCCACGACCTCTGGACGCACCCAGGGAGCGAGGCTGGCCCACGGCAAATGCACCACGTAGTCGCCCTCGGCATAGGAGCCGGCCTCGTACTCCTCGAAGTGCGCGAACACGCCGGCCGACGAGGCGGTGAACCGGAGCGCATCGAGGTCTTCATCGTCCAGCTTCAGCAGGGCGCCCTGGAAGTCCACCACGACTTGAGGCGGTCCCTCTGGCAGGGCCCACGACGCGCCTTGGCGGCGCAACTCCTCCAGCAGCCGCCGTCGCACCTCGGCGTGCCACACCCGGGGTCGGGTGAAGAGCGCGCCGAAATCGAGCGACTCCACGCCGGCGGGGCCATCGATGACATTCGAGGTGGATACATGGCGTCGGCCGTGGGCTCCGCCCGTGTATTGGTCCTGACCGTGCAGCACGCTGATGGCCCTGGGGCTGTGGTGGTAGACCACCTGCCACAGCTCGCAGGGCCAGGTGGCCGACGTCGCATCCGGCTTGAGCCACTCGAGCCCCGGCCGGGCACCATGCTGCTCGCGCAGCCCATCCAAGAACTCTGTCCAGGCTTGCGACTCCCAGCGTTCCGAGTCCTGCTGCACTCTCCGGTCCAGCGCGGTGGCGGGAGTCCATTCCGGACGCCGGGCCGACCAGGTCGCCGCCACGCCGCGCTCGAAGAGCCGGAACCCGGCGTGGGTCGCCGCCGACCGGAGTCCGGTCACCGGTTCCGGCGTGAGCACCGTGGCGTGGGCTTCCCCGGAGGTCGCGCGATACCGGAAGACCTGGCCATCCCAGTGCAGCTCGGCCTCCCGTTCCTGCTGGGTCTCCGGGGTGTGCACCCGATAGACCCACCACGCGCGCCCGGCCTGCTCGAGATCGGGGAAGAAGCGGACCTGTGGGTGGATCGAGCGCACCGCCAGGGCCTGCCGACTCTGATGCGGCCCAGGCTCGTCCAGCTCCACCCACGCCGGCCCGACGCCTGGCACCGTGATCCGCGCCAGCACGCCACCGGCCGGCGCCGCCGGCGGTGCCGACGGCGGCACCGACGGGACTGGTTGCAACATCCGCACGACCACGATTTCCAGCACCAAAGCCACAGTCGCCACAGTCGCCACCACCGCCAGGCCGAGAATCCGCCACGGCCTTCGGCCTCGCCGTGCGGGAGACGATGAGGGTGTCTGGGACGACCGAAGCTCAGGCGCGTTCATGCAACCGCTCCCGCGTGGGGCCAGCGGAGTCGGCCCGCGCATTCCACCGCCCGCCAGTGTTCCTGTCGATGGGGCGTTCTCCAGCTTGAACCCTCACCCGGCGGATCCCGCGAGGGTGAATCGCACGGGTTGGCCGGGGCGGCGTTGGACGAGGCGGGGGAGGTCGATGGGATCGATCCAGGCGATCTTGGGGTAGCCGCCAAGGGTGGGACCATCGTGCAGGGTGACGATGGGCTGGCCGTCGGGCGGGACCTGGATGGAGCCCGGCAGCACGGGCTCGGAGATGAGCGATCCGCCGCTCCAGGCGAGGCCGGTCGACACCTGGGATCCAAGGGAGGGTTCGCCCGGTCGATGGGGCGCGCCCGAGGCCTGCCCGTTTGAGGTGGTTGCCGGTCGGTCGACCCGGCTCCGGGCGTCGTCCCGGTCGCTTCGCAGGCGGTAGCCCACGCGGTCGCATTGGCTGGTGACGCGCCACGCGGTGTCGAGCAGGCGTTGCCGGGTGTCGGGGTCGAAGCGTTCCCACTGCGGTCCGGGCCAGATGCGCACAGGGGCGTCGTCGTTCCCGGCAGTCCACGGGTCGGGCGCGACCCAGCGGGAAGCCACGCCCGCCGGGGGAGTCCATGCGAGGGTGGTGGGGTGTCGCCGCAGCAGGTCTCCCGGCCGGATGGGCTGTCCGATGCCCGCGCGGGGGTTCGTGCTGGCGCTGCCGAGAAACCTCCGCCCGGCGAAGCCGCCGGGCACGGCCACGTGCGTCCACACGCCCGAGGCACCGGGGCCGAACTCCAGCACTTGGCCGGCCCGCACCCGGAAGGCCCGACACGGGGCCTGTCCGCGTGGATGCCCCGGTCCGCCGATGGCGATCCAGCCGTCGCGCAGCGCCTCCAGGCGCTGGCCCTGCAGGCACAACTCCAGCACGGGAGCCTCCGGGGGATTGTCGAGCAGGCGGTTGGCCGAGGCGGCGGCGCCCGGATCCATGGCGCCGCCGGCCGGCACGCCGAAGCGGCGGAAGCCCGGCCGACCGCCGTCCTGCAGGCCGATCCCCAGCCCACCGTCGAGCACCCGCAGCACCGGGTCGCCCCGCAGGTCGGGGTCGGGGTCGGGGTTTGGATCGAGACCGGTGGGATGCCCCCGATGCGCCGGATCCAGCCGACCCGCGGGATCCGAGTGAGCGGCACGATCCGCTCGATCTGCCCGGTTTGCACGATTTTCGGCCGGGGTCGTCCCGGTGCCGAAGGCGGGTTCCCATCCGGCCCCGGTGGATGGGCTCGTCCCGGCCCCGGGCCGGGCGACCGGCACGAAGCGCACGTGGTCGCCAGGCCGCAGGTGGAACATGCGGTCGAGGTCGGGGGCATGCGGATCGAACAGCGCCGTGGGGGTCCGCCCGATGAGGTTCCAGCCTCCGGGGCTGGCGATGCTGTAGATGCCGGCATGGTCGCCGCCGATGCCCACGCTGCCGGCCGGCACCTGGGGGCGCGGGCTGGGCAGGCGAGGGGTGGCCAGCGCCGGATCCAGGCCGCCGAGGTAGGGGAAGCCCGGCGCGAAGCCGAGGCAGAGCACGCGGTAGACGGCCTGGTGATGCCGCTCGATGACGGCCTCGGCGTCCAAGCCCGCCTGGCGGGCCACGCGCTCGAGGTCGGGGCCGCCGTAATGCACGGGGATGTCCACGGTGCGCTCGGGTTCCGGGGCCGCGGCATCAGTCGACGCCCGGGCGATCCACGCCGGCAGGGCGGCCGCATCCAGCGGCGGGTGCCCGGGGTCGAAGTCCAGCAGCAGCGAAGTCGGCGCGAGGATGATCTCGCGCAGGCGGGCAGGGCCCAGCGTGTCGAGGGTCCGCGACAGTCCGGCCGCGAGCGATCGACCCCGCAGGAAGGCCGCCTCGTCGGCGCGCTCGGCGAAGCGCACGCCCCAGGCGTGGGGACCATGGGCGGTCACGGTCGGCACCATGCCCATGGCTTTGGCCTCCGGGCCCGGGGTGCGTCGAGCGTTTTGTTCTCCGCCAGGTTGCCCGGTGGCCTCGCCCATCGTGCCGTCGGACGCCGGGCCCGGGCCCGAGGTTTCGCGGCCGTGGTTTCCTGCTTGTGCGGGTCGGGCCCCTTTGAAAACCCTCCGGGACGCTCCCGCGGTCCCCGCTCCAATCCCACCTGCTGTCGCCCCATGAACCGATTGCTCGTCCTGCTGCCCGCCGTCCTCGGCCTGATGGCCCTCCCGCTCGCCGCCGCCATCCGCCTGCCGGCGGTGATCGGTTCGCACATGGTGCTGCAGCGGGGCACCAACACCACCCTGTGGGGATGGGCCGCAGCGGCGGAGACCGTCACGGTGTCGGTCAGTTGGAGCACCAACACCTGGAAGGCCACGGCGTCCAACGGCGGCCGATGGGCGACCGACATCCAGACCCCGCAGGCCGGCGGGCCGCACACGATCCGCATCCGGGGCGGCAACGAGATCGTGCTCGAAGATGTGCTGGTGGGCGAGGTGTGGGTCTGCAGTGGGCAGAGCAACATGGAGTGGTCGGGCGACCAGGGCTTGCGCCAGTCCAAGGAGGAGGCCCCGAGGGCCACGAACTCCATGATCCGGTTCTTCTACATCCCCAAGGCCACCTCCGAGACGCCGCAGGATCACCTGACGGCCCGCTGGGTGGTGTGCTCGCCCGAGGAGATGATCCACTTCAGCGCCGTCGGCTATTTCTTCGGGAAGCACCTGAACGGGGCGCTCGGGGTGCCCGTGGGCCTCATCCACAGCAACTGGGGCGGCACCCCGGCCGAGGTCTGGACGCCGCGCGGCATCGTCGAGGACGACCCCGACCTGCGCGCGGCCGCGGCCAAGCTCAAGCCCTTCGCCTGGTGGCCGCATGAGCCTGGCTTGGCCTACAACGCCATGATCCACCCGATCACGCGCTTCCGCATCGCCGGCGTCATCTGGTACCAGGGCGAGAGCAATGTGCCGACCCACGGGACCTACCGGAAGCTCTTCACCCGGATGATCGACGGTTGGCGTGCGGCGTGGACCTCCGAGCTGCCGTTCTACTTCGCCCAGATCGCCCCGTACACCTACGACGACCCGACCCGCGCGGCCTTCCTGCGCGAGGCTCAGACGCTGGCGGCCGCGCATCCCAAGACCGGCATGGTGGTCACCAGCGACCTGGTGGACAACGTGAAGGACATCCACCCGCAGTTGAAGCGCGAGGTGGGCGATCGCCTGGCCCGCTACGCCCTGGCCGAGACCTACGGGGTGACCGGCCCGGAGCACCGCAGCCCCACGTACCGGTCGCACCGGGTCGAAGGGGCGTCCGTGCGTGTGGAGTTTGACCGTGTGCCCACCACGCTGGTCTCCCGGGGCGGTCCGCCCACGCACTTCCGTGTGGCCGGCGCCGATGGCCGGTTCGTCGAGGCCACGGCGGTGATCGACGGCAAGTCGGTGGTCGTCTCCAGCCCGGAGGTCCAGAGCCCCGTCGCCGTCCGCTTCGCCTTCGCCTGCGACGCCATCCCCAACCTGTTCACCGCCGAGGGCCTGCCGGTGAACCTCTTCCGCACCGATCGCTGACGCCGCAGGGTGCGGATCGAACCCGTCGCCGCAGCGCGTCCGGCGTCGTCCGGGGGCCTCAGGCCCGGACGCCGATGGCCTCGCCGCGACGGACGGTTGACTTCATACCATGCAGAGCTAGGTATCATCTGGTGAGGGTTTTGATTCACAATCGTCGATGGAGTCCCGGGGTAGGTCGGGCCTGCCGGGACCGGAAGGGCCGCCGCGCCTTCACGCTCATCGAGCTGCTGGTGGTCATCGCCATCATCGCCATCCTGGCCGCGCTCCTGTTGCCGTCGCTGTCCCGGGCCAAGACCGCCGCCCTGAGCACGCGCTGCAAGAGCAACCTGCACCAGGTGGGATTGGCGCTGTCGATGTACCGCATCGACCACCGGGTGTTCCCGCACACCGTGGACGCCAACACCACCAACACCTGGTTCACGGCGATCCTGCCCGACCTGGCCCGCAGCACCAACATCCTCAAGTGCCCCACCTTCAAGGGCCAGTGGCCGATGGAGGAGTCCATCGTCTGGTCCTTCGGCAACGCCTACATGAGGGGACCCACCGGGCCCGACAAGGTGGTCGGGGTCAGTTATGGCTACAACGGCTTCGGCATCGGCTCGGTCAACAAGACCCTGTGGTATGAAAATCTTGGGCTGGGGTTCGTGGTGAGCCCGGGACAGGAGGTGCCCCAGGTGGCCGAGGACCGGGTCGCGGCCCCGTCGGACCTGATCGCCGTCGCCGACTCCATGCCACAACCCGGGTACCTGCAGTACTTCTCCTTCCTGCTGTCGATCAGCAGCGTGCCCACCAAGGATCGGCACAATGGCGGGGCCAACGTGCTGTTTGCCGACGGGCACGCCGCCAGCGAGCGCAACCCCCGCCTGGTCGAGGACACCGAGGCCAACCGACGGCGCTGGAACGTGGACCACCAGCCGCATCCCGAGGTTTCCTTTTGAGCCCGGATCGGGCTGGATGAGGCCCGTGCATCCCCGATCCGAACGCTTCCCCACTCACCGGGCCTCCGCCGCCCTCGCGCTCCTCGTGCTGCTGGCCGGTTTCCTTGCCGGCCCCCGGGCTGCGGCCGATCCCGAGCCGGCCAACCCGGCCAAGTTGCCGCTGTGGCCGGACAAGGCCCCGGATGGGGCCGGCGGTTGGGGCAGTCCCGAGAACTCTGGCCTGACCATCCACGTGGCTCCGAAACCCAACGGCATGGCCGTGATCATCTGCCCGGGCGGGGCCTACAGCGGGCTGGTGACGGGCCCCGAGGGCCATGGGATCGCCCGCTGGCTCAACCAGCACGGCATCCTCGGGGCCGTGCTCGAGTACCGCCTGCCGGCAGGGCGTTCCAAGGTGCCGCTCCTCGACGCACAGCAGGCCATCCGCACCATCCGGTCCAACGCCCGGGCCCTGAAGATCGATCCGAAGCGGGTGGGCATCCTCGGGTTCTCGGCCGGGGGGCATTTGGCGGCCACGGCCAGCACCCAGTTCGACCCGGGCAAGGTCGAGGCCGGTGATCCGCTGGCGGGCCAGAGTTCCCGGCCGGATTTCACCCTCCTGGTCTATCCGGTGATCTCCTTGGGGGACCTCACCCATGTGGGGGTGCGGGACCATTTGCTCGGCAAGAAACCCACTCCCGAGGAGATCCGGCGGTTCTCCTGTGACCTCCAGGTCACGGCCCAGACACCCCCGGCCTTCTTGGCCCATGCGGTGGACGACCGTGGCGTGCTCATCGACAACAGCCGGCTTTATCATCAGGCCCTCCGGGGCCAGGGAATCGCCAGCCGGCTCGTGGAGTTGCCCGACGGCGGGCATGGCCTCAACGGGTATCGCGGCAGCTCCTGGGACACCTGGCAGCGTGAGGCGATTCTGTGGCTGAAGTCGCGGTGAACGGCTGCCGCCCCAGCCGGACCGCCGCCCCGGGTTCAATGTCCCGCCCCGATTCCAGACGTGCGCCCTCCCCCCACCGGGGGCTCCGGGCGTTCGTGGGCATCCTCCTCGCGGTCCTCGCGATTGCCGGGCTCCGCGCGGACGAGCCCGGGGTCCGGGTCACGGCGCTGCCCGCCCTGACGGGCGCCCGGTCGGGGTTCACCCTCATGGACCCTGCCACCACCGGGGTGACCTTCACCAACCACCTGGTCGGTGACGCCTACTTCACCAACGCGGTCGCCCACAACGGATCGGGCGTGGCCCTCGGCGATGTGGATGGCGATGGCCGCCCGGACCTCTACCTCTGCGGCCTGAACGGCACCAACCAGCTGTATCGCAACCTGGGCCAGTGGCGCTTCGAACCCATGCCGCTGGGCGAGGCCGCCTGTGTCGGCCAGATGTCCACCGGGGCGGTGCTGGTCGATGTTGATGGCGACGGCGACTGGATTTGCTGGTCAACGGCATCGCCGCGGGCACCCGGCTCTTCCTGAACGATGGCCGCGGCCGCTGGACCGAGAAGCGCGACAGCGGCTTGGATCGCCACACCACGGGCACCTCGATGGCCCTGGCCGACATGGATGGCGACGGCGACCTCGACCTCTACTGCGCCCATTACATCGACGTGATGCACCTCATCGATCCGAACACCCGGTTTTCCATGCGCCAGCAGGACGGCCGCTGGGTGGTGGGCCAGGTGAATGGCATCCCCGCGACCGATGCCCGATTCCGGAACCGCTTCGAACTGATGCCCGATGGCGAGGTGGTGGAACTGCCCGAGGCCGACGCGTTGTACCGCAACGAGGGCAACGGGCGCTTCACCCCGGTGCAGGACCAGACCGGGGTCTTCGTCGACGACCAGGGCCGGCCGATGGCCGTGCCCCGCGAATGGGGGCTGGCCGTGGTCTTCCGCGACCTCGATGGCGACGGGGATCCGGACCTCTACGTGTCCAACGATTTCGCCTCGCCCGACCGCCTGTGGTTCAACGACGGCCGGGGGCATTTCCGCGCGGCCCCGGCGCAGGCCCTGCGCCACACGGCCTACAACTCCATGGGCATCGACGTGGCCGACGTCGATCGCGACGGCTTCGACGACATCCTGGTCGTGGACCTCCTGGCCACGCGGCAGGAACGTCGATTGCGCCAGTTGGGCAAGACCCCGCCCGATCCGCTCGCCCGCGAGAGCCTCACCGGCCGGCCGCAGTTCAACCGCAACATGCTCTTCCTCGGGCGGCCCGGCGGCCGGTATGTCGAGGCGGCTCTGGGCGCGGGCCTCGCGGCCAGCGAGTGGAGCTGGTGCCCGGTCTTCCTGGATGTCGATCTCGACGGCCACGACGACCTGCTCGTCTCCAACGGGTTCGAGTACGACCTGATGGACCAGGACACGCAGGACCGGGTGAAGGACCCGCGCCACACCCTCTCGCCGGAGCAGCGGAAGCGCTGGATGAAGCTCTGCCCGGAGTGGCGTACGGCCAACCTGGCCGGCCGCAACCGGGGCGACGGCACCTTCGAGCCGAAGTCCGCGGAGTGGGGGTTCCGGGAAGAGGGGTTGGCTTTCGGCGTGGCCTTGGGCGACCTCGACCAGGACGGCGATCTCGACCTGATGGTCCACCGGATCAACGCGTCGGTCGAGATCCACCGCAACGAGGCCACCGCTCCCCGCATCACCGTCGAACTCCACGGCAAGGCCCCCAACACGGCGGGCATCGGGGCCAGGGTCCGGCTCGTCGGGCCGTCTCTTTCCCAGAACCAGGAAATCGTCTCCGGCGGCCGGTACCTCTCCGGGGATCAGGCGATCCGGGCCTTCGCCGCTCCGACGTCGATGGCGACGGGTTCGAGGATGTCTTCCTGAGCCAGAACCGCTCGGACCTCCTGCCGGAGTACTCGCGCGACGATGCCGGGAGCGGGTTGTGGTTGCGGGGCCTGGGCGATGGCCGCTTCGAGGCCCTCGACCCGACCGTGTCGGGCATCCGCATCGACGGCGAGCAGCGGGCGGCGGCCTTGGCCGATTTCGATCACGACCGACGCATCGACGTGGTGGTCTCGCAAATCAACGGGCCGACGACGCTCTGGGCCAATCGGCGGGCCCGGCCCGGCCTGCGCGTCGTGCTCGAGGGTGCTCCGGCCAATCCCGAGGCCCTCGGGGCCCAGGTGCGCCTGCGGTTCGCCGACGGCCGGAGCGGCCCGGTGCGGGCCATCCAGGGCGGCAGCGGGTTCGGCTCGCAGGACTCGGCCCAGGTGCTGCTCGGCCTGCCGCCCCAGGCGACGGTCTCTGGCCTGTGGGTCCGATGGCCCGGAGGTCGCGAGCAGGTGGTGCCGGTGCGCCCCGACTCGACCGAGGTGCGGATCCGCTGGGAGAAGCCCTGAGGCCCTGGATTTCGATCGCCGGTCGCCCAACGCGGGGTTGAATGAGCCGCGCTGGCTGGGCACCGTCCCTTCATGGCACTCCCCGCGTTGTCCGACGAGCAGGTCCGTACCCTGAGTCGGTCCCAGAAGGACCAATGGTGGCTGGACCATGTCTTCCGCGGCGACATGCCCCAGCTCACGGTCCGATCGGCACTCACGGGATTCCTGCTGGGCGGCGCGCTGGCGGCCACCTCGCTCTACATCGGGGCCAAGACGGGCATCTCCATCGGCGTGGGCCTCACCTCAGTGCTCATCACCTTCGCGCTCTTCCGACTGCTCGCCAGGACCCCGCTGGGTGGCGGCTTCACGATCCTCGAGAACAACTGCACCCAGTCCATCACCACGGCGGCCGGCTACGTGGTGACGCCGCTGATCTCCAGCTTCGCGGCCTACATGCTGGTCACCGGCAAGATCCTGCCGGCCTGGCAGATGATCCTCTGGATGATCGTGATCTCGGTGTTGGGCGTTCTGGTGGCCTTCCCGCTCAAGCGGCGCTTCATCAACGACGACCAGTTGCCCTTTCCCGAGGGGCGGGCCTGCGGCGTGGTGCTCGACGCCCTGTACACCGGTTCGGCCGAGGCGGGGGTGTTCAAGACACGCCTCCTCGCCATCACGTCGGTGGCGACCGCCTTCCTGCAGTGGCTGATGAGCGACGGTTGGATGCGCCTGCTGCAGTTCAAGCTGTTGCGCCTGGACCGCTGGGCGGGCTTTCGCGAGCCCTGGCACCTGCATGAGCGCATCGACACCTACTACTACACCTGGGCCGCGAAGTCGTCGGGGGCCATTCCGAGGATCCTGGGCACCGACATCCGTCAACTGGGCCTGCGCGTCACGCTCGATGGGGCGCTCCTGGGCGTGGGCGGGCTCATCGGCATCCGCGTGGCCAGTTCGTGCCTGCTCGGGGCGATCGTCAACTTCGCGGTGCTGGCGCCGATCATGATCCAACGCGGGGAGATCCGCAGCTACACCAACGCCGCGGGCAAGGTGGTGGAGATCTCCCGGGCGGAGATCGTCAACCAGTGGTCCCTCTGGTGGGGCGTCTCGATGATGGTGGTGGGGTCGCTGGTGTCTCTGCTGGCCCGGCCCGATCTCTTCAAGGGCCTCTGGCGCATGGTCCGCCCCGGCATCGCTCCGAAGGCTGCCGCCGGACCGGACCCGCTGAGGCATCTCGAACTGCCGCTGTGGCTCTCGTACGTCGGCGTGCCCCTGTTCGGGTTTCTCGGCGTGTGGATGGGGCAGGCCTTCTTCGGCGTGCCGTGGACCTCCGGATTCCTGTCGCTGCCGCTCATCCTGGTGCTGTCGGTGATTTGCACCAACTCGATGGCGCTCACCTCGTGGACCCCCACCGGCGCATTGTCCAAGATCACCCAGTTCAGCATCGGCGCGCTCGACCGGTCCAACCCGGCCAACAACCTGATCCCGGCGGGCATGACCGCGGAGGTGGCCTCCAACGCGGCGAACCTGCTCTCGGACATCAAGCCCGGCTACATGCTGGGGGCAAAGCCCCGGCAGCAGGCCCTCGGCCACGTCATCGGCATCGTGGCCGGATCATTGGCCGCGACCCCGTTGTTCTACCTGCTCTTCCTGCGACCCGACGCCTCGGGAGCCCGATCGACGGCCACGTTGGTGACCGAGCAGTTCGCCATGCCGGCGGCCGTGCAGTGGAAGGGCGTCGCGGACCTGATCGCCAAGGGACTGGGCAGCCTGCCGCCCTCGGCCATGGTGGCCCTGAGCGTGGCGGCCGTGGTGGCCGTGGTCTTCGAGGTCCTGCGGATCCGCTCGAAGGGGCGCTTTCCGCTGTCGGCCGTGTCCATCGGGCTCGGGGTCGTGCTGCCGCCGGACGCCTCGCTGGCGATGTGGCTTGGGGCGTTCGTCTTCTGGTGGATGGGTCGCAAGGCTGTCGCGGGCACCCGGAAGCACGACCTGTGGGTGGAGGGCTGCGAATCCATTTGCGCCGGCCTGATCTCGGGTGCGGCCCTCATCGGCATCGGCAACGCTTTGGTCAACGCCTTCCTGCCATGAACCGCTTCTGCGGTTTGGGAAGAGGCCACGGATGTGACGTGACCTCGCAAAACGGATCCAGAGGGAGTGAGAGTCTGGGCGACCAAGAAAGGGACCAGACCATGAAAGGAAAGCGACACACGACAGAGGAGAAGATCCGAGCCTTGAGGGAGGCGGACGGCGGGAAGCCGATCCGCGAGGT
>Ga0194129_10003974_pt1 | contig 20117 bp, 15 predicted proteins | sample TA2KigCa35mmetaG_FD_150862 | JGI IMG/M metagenome (GOLD analysis project Ga0194129, IMG submission 150862) | Freshwater microbial communities from Lake Tanganyika, Tanzania - TA2015038 Kigoma Deep Cast 35m | ecosystem: Environmental > Aquatic > Freshwater > Lake | place: Tanzania: Lake...
AGGCCCGTGGCGCGTGCGTGAACTGCCACCTCACCGAGCCGAGCGGACGCCTGCTCACGACCTTCTCGACCGGCGAGCTCCAGCCGCCAGCGTGGCTCCACGGCGCCGCACACACCGCGGACTGGATCGAGCGGCACAAGGGGGTCGCGGGCGCGAACAGCGAGCTCTGCGCGACCTGCCACTCGAACAACTTCTGCACCGATTGCCACGATGGGCGGGTTCGACCGCGCGACGTCCACCCGAACGACTGGATCTCGATGCATCCGCAGGCGGCGCGACAGGACAATCCGCGCTGCACCTCGTGCCATCAGCAGACGACGTTCTGCGCAGACTGCCACCGCCGCGTCGGCGTCGCGCGCGACTCGGCCAGCGAGAATCGAATGGCGGGTCGTCGCTTCCACCCGACCCCCGACGTCTGGACGCAGGCGCCACGGAGTCCGCTTCACCACTCCTGGGAAGCGGAGCGAAACATCAATGCCTGCGTGGCATGCCACAGCGAGCGCGACTGCGCGACGTGCCATGCGACGAAGGGAGTACGCGGCGGCGGCGGCGTGAACCCGCACCCGCCCGCGTTCGTCGGCGAGTGCCGGAACGCCTTCCAGCGAAACCCGCGGCCTTGCCTCGTCTGCCACACCGGCGATGACTTCCGTCTCGGAGCGTGTCGATGAGCGGGAAAGCACCAGGGAATGGCCGGAGCGCCGGAATCTGCTTGCCCACGAGCGAGGTGGAGGATTATAGCCTACCGTCCGATTCCGAAGCCTGGAGGGCCCCGCATCGTGAAAGAGCTCATCGGTTATCTTCTCGAAAATATGCAGCTCGACTTTCAGGGCGACGTGTCGTTGGAGACCGTTCGCGGGTACCTTCGCGAGGACGACAGCCGGGAGGCGCGGCGGCTGCTTGCCAAGCTGATCGAGGACGAGGGTGTCGACTCGATGCTGATCACGCTCGCCGATTGCCTCCGGGAGTACCTCCGCGAGGGGATCAACGAGGAGACGGTCAGCGAGCAGCTCAACATTTACGCCGACTCCTGACGGCGCCGAGCACCCTTCCCTTCGTCGCGGCCCTCGGCCTCGCCGCCACCGCCGCGGCATGCGACCTCGACTCTCCGCGCGAGAATGCGCGCTCGCGGGCGATCGATAGCCCGCCGCTGCAGCTGGGCACGGTCGTTGCGACCACGAGCTACGTGAAAGGTCAACCTCGCCGTACGGTGCTGGAGGAGTCGAGCATCGTCGAAGGGGTCCAGACCTCGGGCTCCTTCGAGCTCTACTTTGACCGTTTTCTGTGGCCGAAGACCGTGTCGCGTCAGGCGGTGTGCTTGCACCCGTCGTCTCAGACCGTGACGCGATTCGACGAGTGCGTCGAGCCGGCGCAGCCCTTCACGCAGCCCGCGTACAACCCGGTCCGACGCGCCGTGTCCTACCGCTTGCCGCCGGGAGCTCGGCTCGCACCGGCAACCCAATACCGGCTCACCGTGTTTCCAGCCGTCGCCGACGGGGAGCCCGGATTTCTCGCGTTCGATGGCGCCCCGCTCGCGCGGAGCTACGCGTTCGACTTCCGGACGAGCGCCGAGACTGCGACGGCGATCGACGAGCCCTCCCCTTCGGCCGAGCGCTACTGCCAGGCGATGACCTGTGCAAAGGCGTGCGCCGTCGAGGAGAAAGCCTGCAAATCGGCGTGCAAAAAGGCGTGTGCGTCGGACGCCGACCCGGACGCGTGCGAGTCCCCCTGCCTCGCGGGCTGCCAACAATCCGGAGCCGCGTGCCGTGAGCCATGCGGCTGCCTCGATGGCCCCGCGTGCGTCGGTGACGGTGACTTGATCGGCGACAAGCCGCTGATCTTCCGCGCCTGCGGCTTCGCGCCATGCCACTCCGCACGCGTCGATCCCACGCCGGATTTCGCGGCGGTGCCCCCCCTCGGCCTCGACCTGTCGTCGCCTGGCGCCCTTGCCGCGACGGCGCTCGGCGTCACGGCGCACCTGTCGCAACACGGCGAGGCCGCGACCGAATCGGATCCGAGCGGAGCGCGCTTCGGCCGGGCGATGCCGATCATCGACCCGGCGAATCCAGGCAACAGCTTCCTCGTATACAAGCTCCTGATCAACGGTCGAAACTTCGGGGACATCGAGCTCGGGACTTCGCTCGAGAGCGAGATTGACCGCCTTCGCGCGGGCGCCATCGCCGGCATTCCGATGCCGGGACCCAACGGACCGGACACCAACCGACTCGAGCTCGATGGCGAGACCTCGCAACGGCAGCTCCAGCTGATCAGCGATTGGATCGCCGCAGGAGCGGTCCTGTCTTGCGAGTGAACGACGCGCTCGCCGCCGGTGCGCTCCTCCTTTTGGCCGGCTGTTCGGCGCTCCGAGGCGCGCCCCCGGTGCTCCTACCAGGCGAGAAGGACACGCCGGGAATTCCCCTCGCGCTGCGAGCGTCGCGTTCGCGTCCGCGAATCGCCCTCCTTCGTCGCACGGGTGATCCCGAGGGAGCCGTCGCCGTCGCGGTCGCAGCCCCCCGGGTCGGCCCGCAGGCGACCTGGGAGAACCTCGCCCTTGCAGCGCTGCTCGATCTTCGATTGCGCGGCGGCGGTTTCGAATCGCGGAGCACCGCCGATGGCGCTGGTCTCCGCCTGGCCATCACCGTCCGCGATGCCGAACATGTGCGTCGGCTGATTCGCTCGCTCCCCGCGATCGTCTCGGCCGAGACTTCCGAGCGCGAGGTGCAGCTCGTCGTGGCCCGGCTCGAGCGCGAGAGCATTCCAAGAATTTTCGCGCCCTACGCGGCGCTCGCGGCGTGCTCCGGCGACGGCGGACTTCTGACCTCGCACGGCGTGTTACCCACGGTCACGAGGCAGACCCTCGACGCACTGAGGGTCGAGTCGCTCCGGACGGGTGCGGTCGCGCTCGGAGTCGTGGGGCCCGCTGACCTCACCGAGGCCGCCTCCGACCAGCTCGAGTCGGCGCCCGCGTGGCCGCTCCGCGAAGAGCCGTTGCCGCTGCGGGTGCTCGAGAGTCATCACGCCACGACGGTCGCAACATCCGCCATCCCCGTGCCAGCCCTCGAGGTCACGTGGCCACTCGACGACCCGCGGCGAGCCCTCGCGGTCGCCGAAGTGGAGCTGCGACGCCACTCCCCGCTGCGCGCACGGCTTGCGCTCTCGGGCAGCGAGTTCAAGCTCGTGGAGGTACGAGCGACGGCGCGTCCCGATGGAGGTTGTCTGAGGATGCGCTTCGAAGCGCAAGACGTGTCGCGCGAGCGCTTGCCCTCGGCGGCCGCCGGCGTGCTAGCTCAGGCTGACCTCCTCGTCCGCGAACCCCTGGATGCGGATGCCGAAGAGCCGAGGGTCGCGCAACGCATCGCGGCAGCGGAGAGCGCGCGTGAGGCTGCGGAGCTTGCCGCATGGTGGACGCTCGCCGGCGGCGCCACCGCACCCGGAGTCACGGGCGAGGCGAGCAGCGTGCTCGTGATCGCTCCCCACCGCGATGACGGGGAGCAGACGTATTCCGAGCTCGACGAAGGCTACCGCAGCGCGATCGCGAGGCGACCACGGGGCGCACGCCCGGAGAGGGGCGCCGAGGCCGCGAGACCTTTCTCCGCCAGCATCGAACCTGGCCAGGGCGAGTCCTGGCTGCTCCTCGCCAACGACTGCGCTGCGACCGAAGAGAGCCGATGGGACCAGGGTCGAGGTGCCCTCGCGGCCCACGTGGCGGCGGCGTTCCCGAGCGAGCGTGGCATCACGGTCGAGCCCTGGGTCCGAGCGGATGGGGTCGGCCTCCTCGCGCATGGACCGCGACACGAGAGTGAGTCCGCGGAGGCAGCAGGTCGACGCCTCGGCCGCGTCCTCGGCGCGGCCCTGACGAGCGTCCCCTTCTCGGACGGACGGCTCGCGCGAGCGCAGGCGACTCTCCTGCCCGACCTGGCGACCGACACCGCGCGACGCCTCGAGGCCCTGCGAGATCACCCAACGCTGCGCGTCGATGGCGCAATCCACCCCCATGGGGGTCTCGCCCGCCTGCTCGCGACGACTTCGAGCGATGCCGAAGAGCGATGGCGCGCCCTCCTCCGCGGCACCTGGCGCGGCGCGATGATCGCGAGCGTCGGCGCTGCAGAAGTCACCGTGGCGAGCCGGGAGCTCTCGCGCTGGCTGCCAACCTCCGATCCGGCCTCGTGCCCTCCGCGCCGAGCGGCGGGAGGCTCCGTGACCGTCGAGCGCGTCGACACCCCGATGGCGGACGCCTTCGCGCTCATCCTGGTCGAAAGTAGGGCAGCGAACGAGTGGCGAATCGTCGAGACGCTGGCCACGGCGCTCGAGCTCGACCCTCAGCGTGCTGCCTCGACAGCAAGATCGAGCAGCGCCTCGAGCCGGATCCACTGGCTCGGCGGAAGACGCGCCCCCACGCTCGCGATCGAGGTCAGTGGCTCGCCGTCTGCCGTCGAAGTCGGGGTCGCATCTTGGCGCGAACGTCTCGATGCCCTGCGAGGCCAGGGCATGTCACGGAGCGCGCTCGATGCGGCCATCGAGAGGCTTCGACGGACGCGAGCACTCGAAGACGGAACGACCCGTGGACGCGTCGAGCGGCTGTGGCTCGGAGCGGAGCCCGCGGAACCGAGCCTCGACGCGATGACGCGTTGGCTTCGAGCGAACCTCGCACCGACCGACATCGACGTGCTCGTCGGAACACCCTCGCCGCGTTGACGCGGGCGCGGAAGAAGCCCGCGAAACCGTCAGGCCGCGCCGCTCGCGACGATCGGGTAGCTCCGGCCCGCGACCGCGAGCGTGACCGGGTCGCCGTCGACGAGCAGCGGCTCCATCGCGAGCTGAGCGAGCCTCGAGAATCGCGCGCCAGCGCGGCCCTGCTTGACGAGGCAGCGGAGCGTCCCGTCCTCGTCGATGCGTACCGTGGAGGGGTCGAGCACTTCCTCCGTCCCGTCCGACAGCTTGATCGTGGGACCATTCGCTCGGTCCACGCCCACGACGAAATACGCGGTCGCGAGCGGCGTGAAGTAGCACCAGTCATAGCCATTCGTGAGGATCCATCGGCCATCGTCGGGATGAACCGCGACCCACGAGAAAAACGCAGCGACGAGACCTGGATGCTCGACCGCCTCACCTTCGTGAGACCACCGTCCGTGGACATCGAGCACGATGGTGCTCTCTCGGCTTCGGCCTTCGGGAGCGGGGAACCGATAGAACTCGGGATGATCGCCTGGCTTCACGGGTCGGTGCTAACCTTGCTCTGCTTGAGCGAACTACAGCACCCCGACGACCTCGCGGCAACGCGCCGGTACTACGACGAATTCGCGGCGTGCTACGACCGCGCGCGAGGCGGTCACGTCAAGGATGGGTACCACGACTTGATCGACGACCTCGAGGTCGACTTCCTGAAGCGCTTCGCAGAGGGTCGTGATGTCCTCGAGGTCGGCTGCGGGACGGGACTGCTCCTCGAGCGCATCGCTTCCTTCGCGCGACGGGCCGAAGGAATCGATCTTTCGCCTGGCATGCTCGAGCAGGCACGCAGCCGTGGGCTCGAGGTGCACGAGGCCAGCGCGACCGCCCTGCCCTACCCCGATCATACCTTCGACGTGACGTGCTCCTTCAAGGTGCTCGCGCACATTTCGGACATCCGGCGCGCCCTCTACGAGATGACGCGCGTCACGCGCAGCGGCGGTGTCGTGGTCGCGGAGTTCTACAACCCGCGCAGTCTCCGCGCGCTCGCCAAGAGGCTCGGACCGGCCGGCAAGATCAGCGACAAGACGACGGAGGCGGCCGTCTATACGCGCTTCGACTCACCTGACGAGGCACCACGCCTGCTCCCCCCTGGGACGCGGCTCATCGACCGCCGCGGCGTTCGGATCGTCACGCCCACTGCCTCGGCACTGAAGATTCCGTTGCTGGGCTCGTTCTTTCAGGCGGCCGAGTGGCGCCTCTGCGACTCCGCCCTCGCCGAGTTCGGCGGCTTCTGGATCGGCGCGTTCCGCAAGTCGTGACGCGAAGGCTCCGGCGTGCCTCAGAAAGCGGCGGAGAAGCCCAGCGTCGCGCCACTCTCGACCGGCGTCACCACCGGGTCGATCTTCAGCGGCGCAGGCGATGGCGGCCTCGAAGCTCGACGCTCCGGGACGAGCGTGACCTGGGCTTCCACGATCCCGGCGACGACGAGCGCCGTCGTGATCCCCACCGAGATCCAGTTCGCGGCACGCGTCGCCTCGAACCCGCTTCGCGCGGCGCCACAATCCTCGACCCGGCAGTCGGCCGAAGCGAACCGCTGCGCCGCGATCAGCGTCCCGAGCGATGCCAGCGCGCCGAGCCCCTCGGAGACGGCAAAGAACGTCCCGAGCGAGCGGTTTCCGTTCTGGAACTGCCCGACGCCGAAGGGCACCGCCGCGACGAGCCGCGAGCTCCGGACGACGTCGAACTCCCGCACCTCGACCCGCGTCGGCGCCGGTGCAACCTTCGCCTCTTTCTCTCGCTGCTCACGCAAGATGGCCTCCTGGCGCTCGCGCAGAATGCTCTCGCGCAACCCCTCGAGCTCTGCGGCATGGCGCGACGAAACCGTGAGGAATCGCTGCATGACGGGCTCCGGGAGCTGCCCCGCTGGCGGCTCATAGAACGGGTCGTCGCGGAACTGCTCGAGGATCACTTGGTCGGCATCGCTCGCTCGCCCGAGCGCGACGAGGCTGGCGGCATAGAGCGGTCGCGCCGCTTGCTGGATCTCACGGAGCTTGCGTGCGTCAGGGGAGCGCGGATCGACCGGCGCGGCGAGCAGCGCAGCGAAGGTCTCGACGGCACGCTCGTAGTGACCGTTGCCAAAATGACTTCGGCCAAGCTCGAAGTCGGCGCGCGGGTCGGCGCGTACCGAAGACGCGATGCATGTCGCGATGGCGACCAGGACGACGGCGATGGCGCGGTGCGACACCGGCTCTATGCGTACTGCAATTTGCCTCGGGTGCCTACGACGACGTCGGCACGCTCGAGAGCCGCTCAGCGACGGGGCGGGTCTGCGGCGGCGACCAGGCAAATCTCGCGACGATTCGAAGGGAGGTGGCGCAGGCGCACGTAGCGGAATCCGAACGATTCGACGCGCCGCACGAGCTCCGGCAGCTCGGCGATGAACGCCCAGTCGTTCAGCTTGAGCGTCAGGATGGCGCCCGCGAGCGAGCGGCGGAGCGGCGGCATCAAGCGGGCGAGCTCGTGAAGGACGACCTGCGGCGCGAGGTTCATGTCGGCGAGCAGCCAGTCGATGCTGCCCGGGAGCGACTCCCAGCGCAGCGCGCTGACCTTCGTCGCGAGGTGATGCACCCGCGCGCCGCCGGGTCCGCGATAGTCGAGCACTGCCGGGTCCATCAACGCGGGGTCGACCCCGTAAACGGTGACGCCGCGCATCGCGAGAGCGAGCGAAGCCCCCCCGGGCGCGCTGCCGACCTCCAGCGCGACGTGGCCCTCGGCCACCGGCAGCCGACTCCAGACGAGCGCCTCTTCGAGCTTCGCGAAGGCGCGCGACGGCGCCTCCGCCGGAATCGGCACCTCGAATACGCCGCCGGGGCTTCCCAAGTCGTCGTCACGGTGAACGTGAAGACCGAGCCACGCTGGCTCCCCGTCCGCGACGACGACGTCAGCGACGAGATCGCCAGGGAGCGCATCGTTGGAGGGAGCCAGCGACTCGACGGCCTTCGACCAGGGGCCGAGGGTCGACGGCTGCTCCGGATCGCGGGCGAAGACATGACAGCGAGCCAAGGGCAGCGAGGCCAGGATCGCGCGAGCGGCTTCCGGTGTTCGCGCGGCACCGAGCGACGCGCCCCAAACGCGCGCGAACACGCTCCCGGGAAGCTCACCGGGAAGAATGGGTCTCGGCGACTTGAAGGTGACGAGACCAGGGCGCGAGTACGAGAACCGGAGCTCGGGGCGCCGCCGCGCGACGTCGAGCTTCAGCGCGCGCTCGAAGCCCGGCTGGCACGTCGCAAACGCGAAGTCAGCCATGGTTCACCCAGGCCATGGCACCACCACGAGGCCGCCGGCCGCGAGCTTGACGGATTGCTTCCTGCCGCCCGGGACGAAGGTGCACGTCGTCTTTCGCTCGACGTCGGTCATGCGCACCACGCCGGGCTGTCCGCCCCCGAAGACGAGACCGTTGTCGCAGGAGACGTGGGCATTCGGCGGAGCCCCCGAGAGCGACACCCGCGCGTCGTTGAAGCCGAGTGCCACCGAGAACGACTGCGCCTGGTCGGGCTCCTCGCGAGGCGGCTCGGTGACGACGATCGAGAGGCTGCTCCGCGTGCAGCATGCGTTGTTGTCGGGCATGTACCCGGTCACCTCGTGGGTCCCCGGACTCAGGTCGAACGAGCTGCCAAACCAGCTCACGTCTGCACCGTCGAGCCGTAGACGCGCGCCAGCAGGATTCACCGTAAACCGGACCTTCCGGCGGGCAGGTCCACGGGCCATCGCGGCGCTGCTCGCGCTCGGGGTGCGCGACGAACTCCCACCGCCGTTCGGCAGCGCTGCGACGCGCGCCTCGCTCGACGGGACGGAGTCGAGCGCCGGTGCCACCGCTGGGTCGGCCGGTCGGGGTGCCACGGAGGGCACCCGAAGCTCGGGCGAGGGTGCGGAGGTGCCGAGGGTGTTCGTCGCCTCGACGGGCCGGTCCGCGCGCGCCCCCACGGAAGCGCCACGCACGAGCCTCGCGACCCCGAACGACGCACCGCCAAGGACGATGGCGCCGGCCGTGATGGCCCCGAGGCGTGCGAGCCGCCGGGTCCACTCCCGGGCCGCGGTGACCGCGTTGAGCCTCTTGATAATGGTCAAATCTTCGGGCCGGAGCGCCAGGGCACGGTTGAAGTCTGCGGCAGCTCCGTGGACGTCGCCCCGCTCCCTGGCCGCCTCGCCGCGGGACAGGAGCTTCGGGACGAGCGCGGCCTCGTGGCGCTCGGCAAACTCGGCGGGCTCGGCGAAGTACGCGTCAAGCAGCTTTTTCGGTTCGTCGACTCCGAGCGCGGCGAGTTCGTCCTCGAGCGCGTGACCGAACTCGGCGGCCGAAGCGTAGCGATCCGCGGGGTTGAGGCTCAGCGCCTTCGCCACGAGCGCGGCCCAGCGCCCGCCGACCTGAGGACGCGCCGAGTCGGCCGGCTCGAACTCACAAGCGAGCACGCGTCGAAGCACCTGGGCGGGGTTCGAGCCCTGAAACGGCAAGTGCCCAACGACGCACTCGTAGAACAGGACGCCCAGCGCGAACACGTCGGTGGTGGCGGCGATGGTGCCGCCCTCGATCTGCTCGGGAGCCATGTGCGCCGGCGAGCCAAGGATCTGCCCGGTCGAGGTCACACCCTGGGCATCGAGGACTTTCGCGATCCCGAAATCCGCAAGCTTGACGCGAACGCGATGCGCTCCCGAGCTCGACGCACCTTCGCGGGGGCTCGAGGGGCGCTCCGAGCCGAGGGCGCGGTCGATGAGGACGTTCTCGGGCTTGATGTCGCGATGGATGACGGACGCGTCGTGCGCATGCTGGACGGCATCACAGAGCTGCGCCGCGATGATCGCGCCAATCTCGGCGGGCAGTGCGCCGTTGTCGTCGAGCAGCTTGCGCAAGGTCGTGCCCCGGATCAGCTCGACGACGAGGTACCGCTCCTCGTCGGCGTCGCTCGAGACGTCGTAGACGTCGACGATGCCCGGATGGCGGAGCTTGGCGACGGCCTTCGCCTCGGCGACGAAGCGCCCGCGGACTTCAGCATTGTCACGCAGGTGGTTGTGGATGACCTTGACGGCCACCTCGCGCTCGAGCCGGAGGTCCCGCGCGCGGTAGACGGTGGCCATGCCACCATGGCCGAGCTCTTCGATGAGCTCGTACTTGTCGAGTCGAGGGAATCGGTGCGTGGGCGCACTCGCGCTCACTCGACCACCTTGACCTGGATGGCGTTGGTCGTGCCGGACACACCGACCGGCGCGCCGTACACGGCGACGAACGAATCACCGGGCGCGGCGATCCCGTTGGCGAGGAGCAGCCCGTGCGCGCGCTGCACCATCTCGTCGGAATCGCGCAAGTGCTCGACGTAGAGCGGAACCACACCCCAGAGCAGGCACAGCTGCCGGAGCGTCTTCGCGTTGGGGGACATCCCGATGATCGCCGCGGAGGGGCGCGCGCCGGAGGCGAAGCGCGCGGTGAGGCCGCTCTCGGTGAAGGCGACGAGCACCTTCGCACCAACGGAGTTGGCGATGTCGCAGGCGCCACGCGCCACGGACTCGGCGACCCGCGCTCGCGTGGAAAACCCCTTCGACACCGTCGGACGGTAAAAGTCGCTCTGCTCCGCCTCGACGACGATTCGGTGCATCATCCGCACGACGAGCGAGGGGTGGTTCCCCATCGCGGTCTCGCCCGACAACATCACGGCGTCGGCGCCGTCGAAGACGGCCGTCGCGACGTCGCTCGCCTCGGCGCGCGTTGGCCGCTGCGCCGTGACCATCGACTGCATCATCTCGGTCGCGACGATCGCGGGGCGCTGGTGCTGACGTGCGAGCCCGAGGATCTTGCGCTGGATCACGGGGACGTGCTCGGGGCTGAACTCGACGCCGAGGTCACCGCGCGCGACCATCACCGCGTCGGAGGCGAGGATGATCGGCTCGAGGTGCTCGATCGCCTGCGGTGTCTCGATCTTCGACACGATGGGCGTCGGGCGCCCCCAAGCCTCGCAGATGTCGCGGACGAGACGAACCTCGGCGGCGTTGCGAACGAAGGAGAGCGCGACGAAGTCGACGCCCTGCGAGAGTCCGAACGAGAGGTCGTGTTTGTCCTTCTCCGTGAGCGACTCGATGCGGAGACGCTCGGCGGGGATGTGCACGCCGACCTTGTCGCGCAACGTCCCGGTCTGCGTGCAGCGAGCCTTGAGCTTGCCACCGCCAGCCTCGATGATCTCGATGATGACGCGTCCGTCATCGAGGAGGAGGACGTCGCCGACGCGCAGATCCTCGGCGAGGCCGCGATACTGGATGAGGACGGTGCCCGCCGGAGCGAAGGTGTTGGCGGAGTCGGTCTCCGCGAGCGCGATCTCGGCGCCGGCCGCGACCTCGAGCTTGCCGCCCTCGAAGCGGCCCGTCCGGATCTTCGGCCCACACAGATCCTGGAGGATCGCCACCTGTTTGCCGCAGCGCTCCGCCGCCTCGCGAACGCGTCGAATTCGCTCGGCGTGCTCCTCATGACTCCCATGAGAGAAGTTCAGCCGGGCGACGTTCATCCCGGCCTCGATCAGCTCGACCAGCGCCTCGGGTGAGTCCGAAGCCGGTCCGAGCGTACACACGATCTTCGCGCGCCGAATCGCCACGGGCGGAGGATGGCATAGCGACGGCGGGGTCGAAAGGGATGTTGCGCTTGACCCGGTCTGCCGGGTCCGTCAAAAGCGCGCCATGTTCACCCGGGATCCGGAGGGCCGCGCGCGGCTCGGAGGCCGATCGATCGACGAGCTGCTTGCGACCTCGGGAGCGCATACGCCTGCGTATGTTTACGACGTCGGAGCGATGACCCGCGAAGCGGAGGAGCTGGTTCGCGCGCTCGGTGACCTGCCCCACGTGGTGGCGTACGCAGTCAAGGCCAACTCGGCCGGTTCGGTCGTCCGCGCGCTCGGGCGCGCCGGCTGTGGCGCGGAGGTCGGCTCGGCCGCCGAGCTGGAGGTCGCGAGCCAGTCCGGGATCGCCCCCGAGAAGACGCTGCTCTCCGGGATGGGCAAGACGGGCGAAGCCATCGATGCGGCGATCGGTGCAGGCGGCCTGCTCGCCATCCAGATCGACTCGGTCGACGAGATCGCGCGGGTGGCAACCCGGGCGCGAGCCGTCGGGCGTCATGGCCGACACCCACGAGGCAATCGCGACCGGACACGACGACGCGAAGTTCGGCATCGCCATGGGCGACCTCGCGCCGGCGCTCGATGCCGTCGCGAGCGCGGGCGAGACCGTCCGCCTCGTCGGGGTCGGCGCGCACGTCGGGTCGCAGCTCACCCGCATCGAGGACTACCTCGAGGGGGCGCGGGTGGTCGTCGAGGTCGCACGCCACCACGCGGCGCGGTTCGCTCCTCGAAAAGCCGGCGTCGCCGGCGCGGAGTTCGTCGACTTCGGTGGCGGCTTCGGCATCGACTACGGCGACGGTTGCCCCGTGCGCCCGGCCGACTTCGCGCGCGAGGCCGTGACGCTCGTGCGCGAGGCCCTGCCCCCGTCGACCACGCTCGTCATCGAACCAGGGCGCTGCCTCGTCGGCGCGCATGGTGTGCTCGTCGCGAGCGTCGTCGCGGAGAAGCACAGCGGAGCACGGCGCTGGCTCGTCCTCGACGCGGGCATGACCGACCTGCTGAGGCCGGCGCTCTACGGCGCGCGCCACCGGATCGAGTCGCTCGACACGCCGCCACGCGAAGCCGGAACCCACTGGCGGGTCGTCGGGCCCGTGTGCGAGTCCACCGACGATTTCGGCGAGTTTCCCCTCGGCGAGCCGGCCCCGACGCGGGTCGTCATTCGCGATACGGGCGCGTATGGCTACACCATGGCGAGCCATTACAACGGGCGAGGCTACCCGACCGAGGTGTTCGTGCACGCCGATGGCTCGGTGACGTGCAGCCGCGCCGGCAGCGCCGCCGAGTGGGTGGCCGAGCGCCACAAGGCTTGACGCAAATCAATCCGGTGGACTCGACACGGCGAGCGCCACAAGGGTTGACCCAACTCAATCTCGGGAACTCGACTCGCCGAGCGCCGGCGGGCGCCACGACAGTGGCCTTCGGCCCGAATCGCTTTGGCGAGGTGGCGGTGCCGTCGAGCGTCGCGCCCTCATCACGGGCTCCTCGAGCTGCACCTCCACGCCGAGCGCGCGGCAGCGTCGCGCCACCCGCTCCGGCTCGATCCCTGGGGCGACGAGGAGCCCGCCCTCGGGAGAAGGCTCGAGAAACAAGTCGGCCGTGCCCTGGCGCGTACGGAGCAGCTCGCGCAGCTCCACGTCATCGACCCACAGGAAGCCGGCCGCTGGCGTGAACGTTCCGCGACCAAGGACGACGCTCGCCTCCTCGAAGAGGCGCACGGCGGCGGGCGACAGTGCGGCGAGGACCTCGACGCGACGCCGCATGTCGGCGGCATCGAGTCCCGCCGACAGCCCACGGCCCAGCGAGGTCGCGGAGATCTCGACCTCCAGCCGCGCGTCAGCGGTCACGAGGTCGACGAATGCGGCGAGGTCGAGGACCTCGGCCACCCGCGCGGCGCTGCCGATCCGGAGCTGTAGGTCGGCGCCGAACTCGCTCGCGGCAGCGCGCCCGGCGGACAGCGAGGTCTCGCGTTCGGGGCCATGGCGGGCGACCGTCACGAGCTCGCGACCGCGGGAGTTGAAGCGCACGGCCAAGCCGTCCAGCCCAACCGCGACCGTTCGATCGGCGACAGCACCCCCGACGTCGACGAGCCCGAGTGCGGGCAGCGACTCGAGCAGGATGCGCTCGACGAGCCAGGACTCCGACGGCGGCTCGAGCACGACTCGCTTCGCCCACCGCTCGAAGAGACGCCGAAGCCCGCCCATCCGAGGGTCGGCCTCGATGTAGTCGGACAGTGCGCGAAAGGGGACCCACTGCCCCTCGGCGAGATCGACGAGCGCCTCGAGCACGATCTCGCGCAGCACCCCGACCGGGCTCGGATCTCGGGCATCGGGAGCGAGCCGGAGCAGCTCGGCATCGCTCCGAGCCTCGTCCCAGGCGCCGCCGCGCCGCCACGTCTCGAAGAGCGTGTGCTGCAGCTCACCGACGCGGAGCGTGCCCGGGCGCGCCACGAGGGACGACGCGCTCGCATCCCAAAGGCCGGTGGCCCGCGAGAGCGCGACGAGCAACCCCGTCTCTTCGGGAACGCGACCGAACCGCTGGGCGAGCCGGCCGACCAGCGATCGGGGCGTACCGAGTCCAGGCTTGAGCTCGCCCGCGGCCGACGCTTCGCGAATGGCGAGCGCAAGGCCGAGGACGAACGGCGCCGGATCCGCGGAAAATCGGGCGCGCCGCGGCAAGTGGTCCTCGTCGACGACCTGCTCTCGGATCCGCTCGCGTCGCTGCTCACGCTCACCTCGACGCTCCGCTCCGACGAGCGCCGCGACTTCGGTCGGGAGCACGTAGCGGTTCGGGTGAAGCGGAAACAGAAAGCCGCGCTTTTCCAATGAAAATGCAGCCCCGCGCCGGCCGGCGGTGACACCGTACGCGCCGCGGATCCGCATCGGCTCGCGCTCGAGATCCATCAGCTCCTGCGTGTCGACCTCACCACCGACCTGCTCGAGCTGATCGAGCAACCTGCGCTCCTGGTGGGAGATCCGCGAGAGCTCGAGGGGGAGCGCGGCCGCGTCGCCGAGGACCTCCCACGCCGGCTCCAGGGATAGCGCGATGGGCGGCGTGCTCGGGCGCCCGAGATAGTGGGTCGCGACCGCGCTCGCGGTCTCGAACGGCGCCTCGGCGAGCAGCGCCCGCAGTGACCTCGGGTCATCGCCCTCGGCGGCCTTGAGCTGCACGAGGAAGGCGGTCGGAAGGACGAGCTCCAGCACATGGCCACCTGCGCGGGCGCCATGCTGCCTCCGATGCTCGTCGGCGATTTCGTCCTCGGCGAGTCGCGCGAACACGAGCCCGCGCCGAACAAGGGCATCCAGTCCCGCCGGGACCGAACCGACGAGCAGCGCCCCACCCGCCTCCGCAATGCGCCGTAGGAGCGTCGCGCTCGCCGGCGGAAGGCGGTCGAGCTCGCGGATCTCGGGGAGGCGAACGAGCGCTCGCGCCACCTGGGCGGGCTCGTCGAGCCGCTTCTTCGGGTCGACCACGATGTCGTTGCGCTCGGCGAGCGCGGCGAGCTCCTTCGGCGGCAAGCTCCGCAGGATGGTCTCCAGCCGTCGCTCGGCACGCGGGCCCAACGGCAACGGAGCGGCGTGCGGCTCATCCTCTTGCAGCGTGGGGACGAGGGGCGGTGTGGAGCGACGCGGTGCCGCCCCGAGGGGCAATTTCGTTCGTCGGGAGCCGCGCTCGGTCATGTCGGTCGGGAAGGTCGGCGGAGCCTCGTCAGACAACGGGCGCTTGGAGGTGGGTCGAGTATCTTAGCCCCTTTCCTCGGTCACTCAAGTCACGTCGTCGCATCCGGAGGCATCCAAGGACCCTATCGGCGCGACTTCGCGTCAGAGGCAGGATAACCTGCAATCCTCGTGCTCCTCCGTGACCCGGTCCATGGGCTCATCTCCTTCGAACAGGAAGAGGAGCTGATCATTCCCCGCCTGCTCGAGGCCCCTGAGGTCCAGCGGCTGCGGCGGATCCGGCAGCTCGGGTTGACGAGCCTCGCGTTCCCGGGCGCGGAGCACACGCGGTTCTCCCACGCGCTCGGAGCAGCGCACGTCATGCAGCTGTTCGTGGCCCGCCTTCGGAAGGTGCACGACGAGCTTCCTTTCTGGCAGCGCCTCACGAGCGAGCGGGCTCGGGACGCGCTCGCCGCCGCTCTGCTGCACGACGTGGGGCACGGCCCGCTGTCGCACCTGTTCGAGGACGCGGTCGCGCATGCGACCGGCACCTGCCGGGCCCACGAAGACTGGACCGAACAGGTGTTGCTCGACGAGGGGACCGAGGTCCACCGCATCCTCGCACGCGACGATCCCGAGCTCCCGCGGCGGGTGGCCGGGCTCGTTCGCGGCGAGCATCAACTGCCGTACCTCGCGCGCGCCGTCAGCGGCACCTTCGACGTCGACCGCTGCGATTATTTGCTGCGTGACGCGCACGCCACCGGCGTCGGTTACGGCGACTACGACCTGCCCTGGCTGCTGCGAAGCCTGCGCTTCGGCGAGAGCAAGGATGGCTCTCCGCCCGGCCTCGCCATCGACGGACCGAAGGGCATGAACGCCATCGAGTCGTTCATCCTCGCGCGGCTCTTCATGTTTCAGCAGGTCTACTTCCACAAGGCAACGCGCGCCGCCGAGTGGATGATCCGTGCGATCCTTCGTCGCGCCATGCACCTCATCCAGGACGGCGTCCGGCTCCCGGCGACCCCACCGGCGATGCGGGCCTTCGCAGCCGGCGACACGCCCTCTCTCGGCGACTACCTGGCCCTCGACGATCAGGCGCTCCTCGAGACGCTGAACGCCTGGCGCGATGCGAGTGATCCGGTGCTCGCAGACCTCTGCCGTCGCCTCCGGGCGCGTGAGCTCTTCAAGACCGAGGAGCTCTACGGCGAAGCCCAGACGCCGACCCATCGCGAGCGTGCGCACGAGCTCGTCCGATCGATCTCGGAGGAGGCCGGCCTTGCTGCCGACTATTACACCGGACTCGATGTCGCGACCGACACGCCGTACGCGGAGGACAGCTCGTTGACGGTCATCTTCGGCAACGGTCGACCGCGCCGCCCGACCGAGGTGTCCTTCGTGCTCGACCGACTCGCCAACGAGACCCTGTCGCGGACACGCGTCGTGTTCCCCGGCGAGCTCCGTCAGCGCATCCGCGACGCGCTCGGGAACTTGGGTTAGCGCGATGGCGGTTGCGCGGATTCGCCTCCTCCCGATGGCTCCCTTCGCTCGCACGCTCGTCGCGAGCGGGGCGTGCGTGCTGGTGTTCACGTTGGCGAGTTCGGCCCGCGCAGACGGGGCGTACGGGCGACTCGACGGAGATCTCGCGGTCGCGCTCGACGCCGGGCTCTCGGCCGGTGGACAGGGCGCGGGCTTCGCGGCGCGCGCGCGCGCAAGCTACCTCTCGATGGCAGGAATTTATCTGGGATTCGAGGAGGGACTCGGTCTCCCCGAGCAATCCCTCGAGCGTCGCATGGCAGGTGGCGTTGAGGTGCGGCCGCTGTTCGTCGCGCGCTTCCTGAGTGACCTCGAGCGTGGGCCCGCGCTCCTCGACCTGTGGCTCGATTCGACCGGACTCGACGTCGGCGCCCACGTCACCTGGCTCTCGCCCGCGGTCTGTGCCGCAGGCTGCCGCTCCGATGGACTCGAGCTCGCCGCACACACCGCGCTGCCGCTGGTCGCGCGCGCGAGCAGCCCCTTCGTTGGGCTGCGCGTCGGCGTCCGCCTCGCCCTCGATTCAAGCGCCCCCGTCGTCGAGAACGCGACGCAAGGCTTCGTCGCACTCTCGCTGGGCTACCAGCACGTCCTGCGGACGGGCCTCGTCGGCCTCGCACCATGATTGTCCTCTCCGCCGACGAACCGGCTATGATGATCTCCGTGAGGACCGTGGCTCGAAGGTTTGGTGCAGCATCCCTCGTGTCGTGCTTGCTCTCGTGGGCTCCCACGGCGCTCGGCGAGGATCTCACCGTGGGCGAAGGGAGCAGCGTCAAGCTGTCCGGAACCCACACTTACGAGACCGTCACGATCGACGGAAGGCTCGCCGTCACCCCCTATACACCGCCGACGACCCCCGGTGCGGCGGTGACCACGGGGTGGCTTAAGATCATCGCAAACCGCATCAAACTCGCGGGTTCAGGGCAGATCGACGCGACGGGCGCCGGCTACGCCGGGAGCGCGGCGGGTGGCGCGGGCACCACCATCGGCGCCGGCGGAACACCCACCGTACCCGATGGCTCCGGTGACCAGCCTTTCCCCGGCGGCGGCGGCGCTCACGTCGGCGCAGGTGGGTCCGGCCTGAAGCTCGTCGGGTGCAGCGTCGTGCCGGGCGCCGAGGGTGGTGGCGGCTACGACGACAAGACGAGCCCGTTCGTGTTGAAGCCCGGAGAGGAATACCTCGGGATGGGCAGCTCGGGCGGAACCGCTCACGTCGGCATTCCGAACCCGACCGAGAACGTCGTCGGCGGACGTGGCGGTGGCGTCATCATCCTGGTGGCGTCGGAGCTCGAGCTGGAGGGCTCGCTGCTCGCGGTCGGAGCGAGCCCGGCATCGCCGTTCAAGGGAGCCGCGGGCGGCGGCGCGGGTGGCACGATTTACCTGCGCGTCGGCAAGCTCACCGTCGGCATGGATGCGAAGCTCGACGTGCAAGGGGCGCCCGGGCTCATGGGCCTCAGCGAGCCCAACAACTCGATGAACCTCGGCGTCGAGACCGTCGGCGGCAGCGGCGGCGGCGGCCTGATCGTCATCGAGTCGAAGGGAGCCGTAAGCCTCGCGCAGGTCAACCTCCTCGGCGGCGCGAGCGCGGCCCCCGCGTGCACGAAGGCGACCGGGGGTCCGGGCGAGTTCTTCCAGGTCGAGTCGAAGGACTGCGTCGACGCCGACGGCGACACCTTCGAGGGCGCGCTCTGCGGCGGTACGGACTGCAACGACGTCGACGGAACCGTGAATCCGAGTGTGACCGAGATCTGCGACGGCATCGACCAGGACTGCAACGGCGTCGTCGACGATGGCGATGCCTCGATGTGCCTGAAGGATCAGAAGTGCGAGATGGGCGCCTGCGTCGATCTCCCGCCCAACCCCATTCCCGTCGACGATGGCTCCGACCCGCACGTCCGACTGCAAGGCGGCCTCTGCTCATGGTCCGAGGGCACTGGGTCGTCGAGCCATCGCCCTGCCCTCTGGTCCGCCCTCGCCGTCGCAGGTGCCGGCCTCGTGGCACGGCGCGCGCGTCGACGGCGGAACGGCTGAGCGGCTCGCATCGCGGCAGCACCCATCGCGGCAGCACCCATCGCGGCAGCACCCATCGCGGCAGCACCCATCGCGGCAGCGCCCATCGCGGCGGTGCCGGTCGTCCGACGCTCGCCTGGGCGGTGCTTCTCGCGCCTCCAACGCGCAGGGGATGACGCACGCGGTCGGGGGCGGGTTGACCTCACACTTCGCTTGCCGTCAGCCGTCTTTCATCGAAGGATGCGCGCGGCATGAAGGAAGCGAAGACGGCACTCGAGATGTACCGGATGATGCTGCTGATCCGGCGCTTCGAGGAGGAGGCAGCACGCGCCTACTCACTCGGCAAGATCGGTGGCTTCTTGCACCTTTACATCGGTCAAGAGTCGATCGCGGTCGGGGCCGCGCACGCGCTCGAAGCGGCGGACAGCGTGGTCACGACCTACCGAGACCACGGCATCGCGTTGGCCCGAGGCATGACCGCCAACGCCGGGATGGCCGAGCTGTTCGGCAAGGTAACGGGCTGCTCGAAGGGCCTCGGTGGCTCGATGCACTTCTTCGACGCCCCGAACCGGATGTACGGCGGCCACGGGATCATCGGCGCCCACATCCCGCTCGCCGCCGGCGTCGCGTTCGCCTCGAAGTACACGGGCGACGGCGGGGTCACGATGGTGTTCTACGGGGACGGCTCCGCGTCGATCGGCGCGACCCACGAGGGCATGAGCCTCGCGGCCCTGTGGAAGCTGCCGATCGTCTTCGTCTGCGAGAACAACCAGTACGCGATGGGGACGTCGCTCGAGCGGTCGATCTCGGTGACCGACATGTCCAAGAAGGCCGACGGCTACGGCATGGCGAAGGATCGCTTCGTCGCCGAGGACGTGTTCGAGGTCCGCGATCGCCTCAAGGCCGCGGTCGACCGCGCGCGGGCCGGCGAGGGGCCAACGCTCGTCGAAATCCTCACGTACCGCTACCGCGGCCACTCGATGAGCGACCCCGCCAAGTACCGAACCAAGGAAGAGGTCGAGGACTACAAGAAGCGGGACGCGATCGCGCGATTGAGGACCGCCCTCGAAGCCGCCGCCGAGACGCGCGGCGAGCTCGATGTGCTCGACGCAGCGGTCGAGGCCGAGGTCGCGGAGTGCGTTCGCTTCGCAGACGAGAGCCCTGAACCCACGGCCGAGCTCCTCGAGCCCACCACCTACGCTGGAGAGTTTGCGCGATGAAGAGCATGCGATTTCGCGAGGCGGTCCGCGAGGCGATCGCCGAGGAGATGGAGCGCGACAGCCGCGTCTTCTTGATGGGCGAGGAAGTCGGCCAGTACCAGGGCGCGTACAAGGTCAGCGAGGGGCTGCTCGAGCGCTTCGGCGAGAAGCGCGTGATCGACACGCCGATCACGGAAGCAGGCTTCGCAGGGATCGGCATCGGCGCGGCCATGGTCGGCCTTCGACCGATCATCGAGTTCATGACGTGGAACTTCTCGGCGGTCGCGTTCGATCAGATCTTGAACAACGCCGCGAAGCTCCGCCAGATGTCGGGCGGGCAGCTCTCGGTTCCCGTCGTGTTCCGCGGGCCCAACGCGTCCGCGCGCCAGGTCGGCTCGCAGCCCTCC
>Ga0194129_10003976_pt1 | contig 20106 bp, 17 predicted proteins | sample TA2KigCa35mmetaG_FD_150862 | JGI IMG/M metagenome (GOLD analysis project Ga0194129, IMG submission 150862) | Freshwater microbial communities from Lake Tanganyika, Tanzania - TA2015038 Kigoma Deep Cast 35m | ecosystem: Environmental > Aquatic > Freshwater > Lake | place: Tanzania: Lake...
CGCCAGCTGCTCTTGACTCGGCTTCTCCCCGCCGGCGCGCAGGGTGAGCTCGGCTTCCAACTCTTCCAGGGCGACAAGGTCCTGGACCTGGCGGCCGAGGGTGATCTCCTGTTCGTGGGTCAGCAGGGGGACGCGACCGATGTCCCGCAGGTAGGAGCGGACGAGATCCGCGTCCATGGAGGGGAGTTCACGCGCCGAGGGCGTGGCGAGTGTCAGGGAGGAGACCTCGGACAGTGGGGGCTCGACTGAGGTGACGGAGGCCATGGGCCCGATTTTTAACGTGTGTGAAGTCTAACCTAACGAAGTGTGAATGTCTCTCATCTTCGGCCGATCCCCGCGAGACGCGCCCTGGTCCGGGCCGGTTCAGGCCTGGCCGAAGCGCTCCAGCAGCCAGGAGGCGGTCCGCAGATAGATGAAAACGCCTGCCACGTCCGTGGCCGTGGCGATGAAGGGGGCGGACATCAGGGCCGGATCCAGCCCGAAGTGGTGGAACAGCAGGGGCAGGGCCGCGCCCGCCGTGGCCGCCAGGGTGGTGATCCCCAACAGGCTGATGCCCGCCGCCCAGGCCACCACCCAGTTGTGCGCCACATATCCCGCCCAGGGCACCACCACAAACATCATCAACACCCCCAGCAAGGCCCCCGCCACCGCCTCCCGCCCCACCGCCAGGCCGGGGCCCAGCGATTGAATGCGCTGGGTGCTCAACCCCCGGATCACCACCGTGGAGCTCTGGGCCCCCACGTTGCCCCCCGTGCCGATCAACAGCGGGATGAACGCCGCCAGCACCACCACCCGCTTCAACACATCGTCTGCCGAAGCGATCACAGCGGAGGTGCCGGTGTTGGCCAACAGGAGCACCAGAAGCCACACCACACGACGGCGAGCGACGGTGAAGAGATTGCTCTGAAAGTAGTCATCCTCATCACCGGCCTGCAGAGCGCCGGCGGCATAGATGTCGCGGGTGGCTTCCTGCTGGATGACATCGATCACGTCATCAACGGTGACGATGCCGACGAGGCGCTCCTCCCGATCCACCACAGGCACCGCCAAGAAGTCATAGCGCTGGATCAACCGCGCCACCTCCTCCTGGTCGGTGTCCGTGGTGACGCGCACCACATCGCGGGTCATCACCTCCCCCAAGCCCTCCTCCGGCTCCGCCGTCACCAGATCCCGCAAGGAGAGGATGCCGGTGAGATGGCGGGAGGCGTCGGTGACATACAAGCTGTAGATGGTCTCGGTGTCGCGGGCGCGGCGGCGCACGATCTCCAGAGCCTGGCTGGCCTTGTGGAACTCTTTGAGATCAATGAATTCCGTCGTCATCAAACGCCCCGCCGTGCCGGAGTCGTAGCCGAGCATCTGGGCCGTGATGCGGCGCTCCGCCGGACTGAGCTCCGCCAGCAGGCGCCTCACCACCTTGGCGGGCAATTCATCAAACAGGCGCACCCGATCATCGGGCGACATCTCCTCCACCAGCTCCAGCACCTCGCCAGAGCGCAACCGCTCCAGCAGGTTCTGCTGCACGCTCGGTTCCAGATATTCGTAAACCGCGATCGCCTCATCCTTGGGCAGCAAGCGGAACGCCAGGGCCTGAAGCGTGGTCGGCAAAGCACCGATGGCCTCCGCTCCATCCACGGGCTGCACCGGCATGAGCAAAACTTTGGCGCCGTCGTAATGACCAGCCTCCAGCAACAACTGAAGATGCTGAGTCAACACTTCTGCGCCGCCGGACATCTCTCCCATGCCCCCGCCAGCGGACCCGGTGAATTGTATGGGTTGAGGGGCGCGAGGGATTTCGCCGCCGTGCTAGCCCAGGAGCCAACCGCGGGCCGGGCGCCCTTCGGCTCCGGTGGTGGCCACCCGCAACCAGCGACGGCCGCCCGGCGCGATCCAGGTGCGCAGCACCCGCAGGGGTGCTCCGGCTTCGAGGGATCCCAACAACGGGGCCTGGGCCCGTGGAGCCGCACGCAGCGCGCAGCGGGTGGGATTCAAGAGGGGCTCCAAGGGGGATTCCCGGCGTCTCACCTCAGGCAGGCGCCGCTCCGCCCCACCCGCCGGCAAGGCCGCGGGCGCAAAGAGGGCGATCCCGAGAAGCGCGGCCCAGGTGATCATGGGAGGACTGGAAGCGATGGGGCGGGCCACGACGGTTCAGATGTCCAGTTGGGCAAAATCCAGCTCGAGGCTGTGGGTTTCGATGAATTCCCGACGCGGGGCCACCTTGTCACCCATCAAGATGGTAAAGATGCGATCCGCTTCAGCCGCATCTTCAATCTCCACCCGCTTCATCATGCGCGTGGTGGGATCCATGGTGGTTTCCCAGAGCTGTTGAGGCATCATTTCTCCCAAACCCTTGAACCGCTGGATGGTGTAATTGGCCTTCTCACCAAAGCCCTCCAAGGTTTTCTTGAGATCGGTTTCATTATAACAGTAAGTGTGATTTTTGCCCCGCTCTACTTTGTATAGGGGTGGGCAGGCAATGTAAATGAAACCGCCCTCCACCAGCGCCCGCTGATAACGGTAGAAGAACGTCAACAGCAGGGTGCGGATATGCGCGCCGTCAACATCCGCGTCGGTCATGATCACGATGCGGTGATAACGGAGTCCTTTTTCATCAAACTCTTCTCCTTTGATGCCCAATCCCAACGCCGTGATCAGGGCCTGGATTTCTGTATTCTTATAAATCTTGGCATCATCCGTCTTTTCGATATTCAAAATTTTGCCTCGCAGGGGCAAAATCGCCTGAAAACGCCGGTCTCGTCCCTGTTTGGCCGAACCGCCAGCGGAGTCGCCCTCAACGATGTAGATCTCTGAATCCGCTGGATCCCGCGAACTGCAATCGGCCAGCTTGCCGGGGAGAGTGGAACTCTCTAGGACGGATTTTCGCCGCACCAACTCACGGGCGCGGCGCGCGGCCTCCGCGGCATTGAAGGCTTGGATGGCCTTCTCCAGGATCAGATCGATGACCTGGGGATGAAACTCGAGATATTCGCCCAGGGCTTCTCCCACCAACGTATCGACAATGCCCCGCACCTCCGTGTTGCCGAGCTTGGTTTTGGTTTGCCCCTCAAACTCCGGATCCGGCACCTTCACCGACAGCACGGCGGTGAGACCTTCGCGAATATTTTCTCCCGCCAAATTCTGATCGCTCTCCTTGCGCTTGCCACGCTTTTTGGCAAAGGCATTGAGCGTGCGCGTGAGCACGGTCTTCAAGCCCTCAATATGCGTGCCCCCATCAACAGTGCGAATGTTATTGGCGAAGCCAAAAATATTGTCCGAGTAGGCATCGACACACCATTGCAAAGCCGCCTCAACCTGCACATCATCTTTTTCGGAATTTACGTAAATAATGTCCGGATGCAGAGGGTCTTTTTCGGCATTCATGTAAGCCACATATTCCTTGATGCCCCCCTCGTAGTGATAAGTCTCTTCATGCACCTCGTCTTTGCCGGCCGCGACCCGCTCATCGCGGAACACGATGCGCACCCCGCCATTCAGATAGGCCAGCTCCCGCAGTCGCGCGGCAAGGGTTTGATAATCGAATTCAATCCCGATGCTGAAGATTTCCAGATCCGGCAGAAAACGCACCGAGGTCCCCGTCTGTTCCGGGTTCGCCGCTGGCTTGGCCGCCAGGCTGCCGATGGGCTTGCCCCGCTCAAAGCGTTGATGGTGCTCCTTCCCCTGCCGGAACACCGTGACCTCCACCCACTCGCTGAGGGCATTGACCACGGAGATGCCCACCCCGTGGAGGCCTCCGGACACCTTGTAGCCCCCGGAACCGAACTTTCCCCCCGCATGCAGCACTGTGAGCACGGTCTCCAGAGCGCTCTTCCCGGTGCGGGGATGGATGTCGGTGGGAATGCCGCGGCCATTGTCGGTGACGCTGGCGGAGCCATCGTCATGGAGCACGACCAGAATCTCGTCGCAGTGCCCGGCCAGAGCCTCGTCAACCGAATTGTCCACCACCTCATAAACAAGGTGATGCAGTCCCCGGGGGCCGGTGGAGCCGATGTACATCCCCGGGCGCTTCCGAACCGGTTCCAGACCTTCCAGAACTTGGATCTGCTCGGCGCCGTAGGCGGATTGGACTCGCGTGGAGTCGCTCATGCGTGGGCGGGGCGCGGTTGGATGGGGAGCGGAAAGACAGCGCTGGACTGTCGCCAAGGAGAGCCGCGAGAGCGCCGGGAAGCAGGCGCGGGTGGGTTTCGGCTTGATCCGAGGCCCAATCTACCAGTTGCCTGTCCCGACGCCAGCCAGCCGTCTCTGGGGAGGCATTCCAGCGGGAGGTGCGTCCTCCCCCGCTCGACCCCGTTCCTCGGGGGGGCCAGAGTGGTCCCATGCTCCCGCGTTCCCCAAGCTCGTCCCGTGAATCGGCCGGGCCTCCTGGTCCGATCCGGAGGCCGGATCCCGACCCGGGAGGAGCGTCGCCGCTGGAGCGCGAACCCGCCGGCCGGGTGATCGCCCTGATGGGACCCACCGCCAGTGGCAAGACAGCCCTGGCCCTGGAGCTCGCGGAGGCGCTGGACCTGGCGGTGATCAGCGTCGATGCCCGCCAGTGCTACATCGGCATGGACATCGGCACGGCCAAGCCCACGGCCGAGCAGCGGCAACGGGTGCGCCATGAACTCCTCGACCTGCGCCCCCCCGACCAGCCCCTGACCCTTCAAGAGTTTCTGCCTCTGGCCCGGGCGGCGGTGTCCGCTGAGCTCCAGCGGCGCGGACTGGCCCTCGTGGTCGGGGGCAGCGGCCTGTATTTGCAGGGTCTGCTGCGGGGCCTGACCCCCCCCGCCGTGCCGCCGCAGCCCTCCCTGCGCGACCAGTTCCAGGGCCTGGGCCAGCCCCTCTGCCATTCCCTCCTCAGGGCCTGCGATCCGGCGGCCGCCGCCCGCATCGCCCCCGCCGACAGCCATCGCACCCAACGCGCCCTGGAGATCTGCTACGCCACGGGTCAACCCGCCTCCGCCCAGGGGGGGCGGGTGCCGCCGCCCTGGCCCGTGTTGGAACTGGCCCTCGACCCCGCCGATCTGCCCGACCGCATCCACCGCCGCACCCTGGCGATGTACGCGGAGGGGCTGGTGGAGGAAACGGAAGCCCTCATCGCCCGCCATGGGGAAGCGTTGCCGCTGCTCGACACGATGGGTTACGACGAGGCCCGGGGCCTGCTGCGGGGCCAGTGGCCGGAAGCCCGAGCGATCGCCCTCACGGAGCGGCGGACCCGCCAGTACGCCAAGCGCCAGCGCACCTGGTTTCGTCGCCAGCACCAGCCCGTGTGGCTGCGGGGTGAGGATCTGATGCAAAACGCGCTGCTCACCCTGCAAACGACGCGGCAAGGCTTAGGGTGAAGTGCAATATGCACTGTTGAATGCCTCCCCGCCCCCGCATAGACCGTCGCGCTCCCGTACGGGAGCTTCCCAACATCAACGAAAGGATCAACTACCCCAACGTGCGGGTTGTTGATGCCGATGGCAGTCAGCTTGGGGTGATCACACGAGAAGCTGCTCTGGCTGTTGCCCGCGAGCGGGAGCTCGACCTGGTGTTGGTGAGCGAAAAGGCCGATCCCCCCGTCTGCCGGGTGATGGATTACGGCAAATACAAGTTTGAACAGGAAAAGAAAGCCAAGGAAGCCAAGAAGAAATCTCACCAGACCGAGGTCAAGGAGGTGAAGATGCGTTACAAGATCGACTCCCACGACTACCAGGTGCGCATCGGCCAGGCCAGTCGCTTCCTCAAGGCCGGCGACAAGGTCAAGTGCACTGTGATCTTCCGCGGCCGGGAAATCCAGCACACCGCCCTGGCGGAAGCGCTCCTGCTGCGGATGGCCAAAGACCTGGAAGAGAACGCGGAGCTGCAGCAGGCTCCCAAGCGGGAAGGTCGCAACATGATCATGTTCCTCTCTCCCCGACGCCAGGCCGCCAGCAAGGCCCCGGCCGCGCCCAAGCCCGCGAAGTCGGCGGCGGCCAAAGCCAGCGTCGCGGCCCCCACCCCCGTGGTCACCGTGCCCAGCGCCTCGGCGGACACCGAGAGCTGAACCCGTCGCAGCGCTCATGGAAGGCCGATCGCGCTCAGCGTCTGGCCTTCTGAGCGGGGCTGGCGCTTAGAGAGCTGGCGAAAAAGTCGACGATGACGGGCCAGGCCTCCCGGGCTTGCTCTGGCGCGAAGTCTCCGCGCGCCTCACAGAGAAAGCCATGGCCCGCCATCCAGGTGCGCAGAGCCACCCGCTCCTCACCAGGCGTCGCCCGGACCCGATCCACCGCCGCCGCGATGGCCGCCAGGTCCGGAGGGGGCACCAGGGGATCATCGAGCCCGTAGATCATCAGCAGCCGTCCGGCGGCCCGGGGGAGTTCCTCCAGGCTGGGCGGTCCCCCGCCAGGACGCCCCTGTGTCACCCCGGCCCCGTAGCAGACGCAGCTGGCGGCCATGCCCTCCAAGCCCGAGGCCAACAGGGCGACATGCCCCCCGAAACAGAAGCCCAGGCAACCGATCGCTCCTTCCGCGGCGTCCGGCAACCGCCGCCGCAGCCAACGCTGGGCGCGGGCCACGTCCAGCAGCACGGTGGGGGTGGTGGTCTGGTCCTTGTGGGAGCGACCCTCCTGGAACGCCGCCGGGTCATAGCCCAGGCAGAGGTCCGGTGCCGTGCGCGCGAACAGGGGCACCGCCACCGCCGCGAAGCCCTGCCCCGCGAGGCGATCGACCACGCCGCGCACCCAGGGATTCAATCCGAAGATCTCCGGCAACACCAACACTCCCGCGCGGGGAGGACCCGGCACAGGCTCCGCCCACCAGACGCGCAGGGGCACCTCTCCCGCCCGCTCCGGCTCCAGCGTGGCCCAGTCGGCGCGGATCGGCTCCCCTGGGGGGAGGCCAGGAAAGGAGGATCCACCACGATCGGCCATGGTCCGCAGGCAACCGGCACATGGTCCTATGCCAGGGGGGGAATTGTCACGGAGGCAAAAGCTCCTTAGGGTGGCCGCGAGAACCAGAATCTGAGCCGCGTGCGTTTCCACATCCAGCAAGAGAGCGATATTCCCGCCTCCACGCAGCTCTACAACCAGATTTGCTTCGCCATCGCCGCTCGCCACTACCCCCCCGGCCACCGTCTTCCCAGCACGCGCCAGCTGGCCATGCAGACCGGCCTGCATCGCAACACCATCAGCAAGGTTTACCGCCAACTGGAAACCGACGGGGTCGTGGAGGCCATGGCCGGTTCCGGCATCTACGTGCGCGACCAGCAGAAGCCCAGGGAACTGAAGCCGCCGCCGGGATTGCGCACCAAGATCCTGCCGGACATCGACCGGGTGGTTCGCCAGAGCATCGATGGTCTCCTCAATGCCGGCTGCACCCTGCAGCAGGCCCGCGATCTGCTGACGCGCGAGGTGGACTGGCGACTGCGGTGTGGCGCCCGGGTGCTGGTGAGCACCCCGCGGGAGGACATCGGCGCCTCGATGTTGATCGCTGAGGAGCTCACTCCCCACCTGGAGGTGCCCGTGGAGGTGGTGCCGATGGAGGAGCTGGAAGCGGTGCTGGAGAGTTCCAGCAAGGGCACTGTGGTCACCAGTCGCTACTTCCTGCAACCGGTGGAGGAGATCGCCCAACGGCATGGCGTGCGCGCCGTGCCGGTGGATCTCAATGATTTCCGCCATGAGCTCGATCTGCTCAAGGAGTTGCGCCCCGGCAGCTGTGTGGGCCTGGTCAGCATCAGCCCCGGAATCCTGCGAGCGGCAGAGGTGATCCTGCATTCCATGCGCGGCAATGAGCTGCTGGTGATGACCGCCAATCCCGACACGGGAAGCCGGCTGCTGGCTTTGCTGCGGGCCGCCAGCCATGTCTTGTGCGATCGTCCCAGCCTTCCCCTGGTGGAGCAGACCCTGCGACAGAACCGCGCCCAGCTGATGCGCCTGCCGGTGGTGCACTGCGCCCAGAGCTATCTGGGCAGCGCCACGATTGATCAGTTGCGCAAGGAAATCGGCCTCCTGGCCGGGTGATGCGGTCCATCGGTCCAATCTTCGACGCCATGGCCGCGGACCTGGCCATGATTCGGGAGCGAGATCCCGCCGCTCGCAGCACCCTGGAAATCCTGTTGTGCTATCCGGGTTTTCATGCGCTGGTGATGCATCGCTTCAGCCACCGCCTCTGGAAGCTGCGGGTCCCCCTGCTGCCGCGCCTGCTGAGCCAGCTGGCGCGCCTGTTGACCGGGGTGGAAATCCATCCCGGAGCGGTGATCGGCCATGGGGTGTTCATCGACCACGGCATGGGGGTGGTGATCGGCGAAACGAGCGTGGTCGGCAACAATTGCTTGCTCTACCAGGGCGTGACGCTGGGGGGCACAGGCAAGCAGGAGGGGAAGCGCCATCCCACGCTGCTCGACAACGTGGTGGTGGGAGCTGGCGCCAAGGTGCTGGGAGCGATCACGGTGGGGTCCAACACCCGGATCGGCGCTGGCTCGGTGGTCCTGCGGGATGTGGATGCGGACAGCACGGTGGTGGGCGTCCCGGGGCGGGTGGTGCACCAATCCGGGGTGCGCATCGACCCCCTGGCCCACTCGGCCCTGCCGGATGCGGAGGCGCGGGTGATCCGCAATCTGATGGAGCGCATCGATCAGCTGGAGTCGGAGGTGGGTCGCCTGCAGCAATTCCTGCGGGAAGTGGCGGCCGGTCGGCCCCTGGGAGAACCCTGCGCCGGTTCGGCCCAGAACATCCGCGATCGCGAGATTCTGGAATTTCTGGGGGAATCCATCCAGCCGAATCGTTCCAAGCAGGACGGATCACCCTGAGGGCCACCCCCCAGCCCGCGCACGCATCCCGGCCACCCCCGCTGTGGGACAAGCACCACGAGAGGGGGGTGGGGGCAGCCCTAAACCGTGACCTGTTCGGGAACCTGAGGCTGGAACATGAACATGGAATAGATCACATTGCGTCGCATTTGTGTCATCATTTCCCGGAACATATCGTAAGCCTCGTTTTTATATTCGATGATGGGTTGCTGCTGACCATAAGCGCGCAGGTTGATGGTCTCACGAAGGGCTTCCATGGATTGCAGGTGCTCGCGCCACAAGGTGTCGATCTGCTGGAGGATGAAAAAGCGTTCCGCCTCACGCATCAGCCCCGGGCGCACCCGGTTCACTTGATCTTCCTTGATGTCGTAGGCATTGCGCAGCTGCTCCTGCAGAAACGCCTTGAGTTCCTCCATTGTCAGACCCTGAAGCTGGACGGGCTCCAGATCCTGGAGCAAATAAACGAATTCCTTGACCTTGTCCAGAAGACGCTGCAGATCCCACTCTTCTGGAGGCAGGTCGGGGTTCACATAGGCTTCAACGATGTCGTCGATGGTTTTCTCGCCGTAGCCCAAAACCTGCAGCTTCAGCTCTCTACCCTCCAGCACTCTCCTGCGCTCGGAGTAAATTGCGCGACGCTGATTATTCATTACTTCATCGTATTCGAACACATCTTTGCGTTGATCGTAATAATAGGTTTCAACCTTCTTCTGCGCCCCTTCCAGTGAACGGGTGAGCATGCCGGACTCGATTGGCATGTCTTCTTCCACCCGGAAAGCATTCATGAGGCCAGCAACTCGATCACCGCCGAAAATGCGAAGAAGATTATCATCCAAAGACAAGAAGAAACGCGTGGTGCCTGGATCGCCTTGACGACCCGAGCGTCCCCGCAATTGATTGTCAATGCGACGGGATTCATGCCGTTCTGTTCCGATGACATGCAAGCCACCAGCGTCGCGAACCTGCGCTTCTTCCTGTTTCACAACGACATCGTATTCCGCTTTGACACGCTGAATCAGATCGCGCATCGCTTGAATCTGCGGATCAGCAGTTGGTGCTTTTTCTGATGCGAGGGCAATGCGATCCTCCAGCTCAAGCAAAGGGAGGGAACGATCTCCCCAGGCCTGCACCAGCTGCCGCGCCAAGCCCACCAACGCCTGCTCCGTGTCCGGGGTGAGCGTGCAGGGATAGAGCGTGCTTGAAGACCGTCCCTCCCGGACGGCACCCGACCCGGACCCTCCTTCCGCAGAGAACCCTCCAGCCCTGGGAACGGACCGCTGTGCGGCCAGCGGAGCTCCATGGCCCTCCTCCGGACGGACCAGCCGGGGCAGCAACACCTCGCGCACCTTCAAACGCGCCATGTAATCGCTGTTGCCACCGAGAATGATGTCGGTGCCGCGGCCAGCCATGTTGGTGGCGATGGTCACGGCGCCGGCCCGCCCGGCCTGGGCAATGATTTCGGCCTCTCGCTCAACATTTTCAGGCTTGGCGTTGAGAAGGTTGTGTGGAATCGATAATTCCGCCAGCAAGGCGGACAACACCTCGGATTTTTCCACACTGGTCGTACCCACCAACACGGGCCTGGACCGACCGTGGATCTCGGCGGTTTCATTCGCCACTGCACGCCACTTGGCCGTCTCGGTCTTATAAACCTGATCGATCCAATCCGCCCGAGAACTCTTGCGGTTGGTGGGAACTGTGGTGACCTCCAACTTATAGGTTTTCTCAAACTCGAGCTCCTCCGTCTTCGCTGTTCCCGTCATGCCGGCTAGACGTGGATACAGCAAAAAGAAATTTTGGTAGGTGATGCTCGCCAGGGTTTGGGTCTCGGGCTGGATGGGCAGATCCTCTTTGGATTCAATCGCTTGATGCAAACCATCACTCCAACGCCGACCGGGCATGACACGCCCGGTGAATTCGTCAACGATCACCACATCGTTGGCACGCACGATATAATTAACATCCTTCGCGAAGAGCTCCTTGGCTTTCAGAGCATTATTGATGAAATGCGCCCAAGGATCAGCGGAATCATAAAGATCTTGCACGCCGAGCAGGTCGGCCGCATGGGCGTAACCCAAATCCGTAAGCGTGACATTGCGACGCTTTTCATCGACCTCGTAGTCTCCTTCCGGATCAATGCCATCTTTACCCATCTCTGGGGCGCGGATCAACTGTGACGCCACTTGAGTGGCCAGACGATACTTTTCTTGGGGACGCTCAACCTGGCCGGAAATGATCAGGGGCGTGCGAGCCTCATCGATCAGGATGGAATCGACCTCATCGATGACGCAATAGTGAAAATCTCGCTGAACAATATCGGCGAGATCCGTTGCCATGTTGTCTCTGAGATAATCGAAGCCGAGCTCAGAATTTGTGGCATAGGTGATGTCGCAAGCATAATTTCGTTGCCTGTCAGACGGCGACATGTCCTGCTGAATCAGCCCGACACTCAAACCGAGAAAGCGATGGATCTGCCCCATCCACTCCGCGTCCCGACGGGCCAGATAGTCATTCACGGTCACAACGTGTACGCCGCGCCCCGTCAAGGCATTGAGATAGGCGGGAAGCGTTGCCACCAAAGTCTTGCCCTCTCCCGTTCTCATCTCGGCGATCTGCCCGTCGTGGAGCACCATGCCACCGATGAGCTGCACATCAAAGTGACGCATTCCCAGCACCCGCTTTCCCGCTTCGCGCACAACGGCAAAAGCTTGCGGCAGCAGTTCATCGAGGAGTGTTTTCTTACGCGCAAGCTGATCGACTTTATCGAGCTTTTGTCTAAATTCCGCCGTCAGACCCCGCAACTCATCATCCGAGAGAGGACTGATGTCCTCCTCCAGAAGGTTGATATCTGAAACCAAGGGCTGGTAGCGCTTCAGCTTGCGAGCGTTTGGATCACCCAGCAACAGCTTGAGCATGGAGAACAGACTACCTCTGGACTGTCATCGTAACACTTCAGGCGTCCACACTGATGTCCAGATGTGAGACGGGACAAGGGGTTTGACCACCCGCGACCGCCGCAGCGCCGCGTGGTTGGCGCTCCATTCCGGATCCGCCCGCAAGCGGTGGCTTGCGGCTGGAGGGCAGAGTCTATGGTTCCTGATCGTCACGGCAGTTTGTCTTGATGAACAACGAGCACCAACCAGCGGAGGCTGGTGGGGGTGGCCTCAAATCCGTGCGGATCCTCTGCCACGGCCGCTCCGCCCCTGCACTGCGACTGGGCCTGGATCCCGCTTTCCGGCCATCGAGGGCGATGGAGCAGCTGAGGGAACTGCTGAACAGCAACGCCTTCTGGGGCCAGGGACGCAGCGCGCAGGATCTGCGGCGGATGGTGAACAACAGTGCGGTGTGTGTCACCGCTTGGAAGGGGCGGACACTGATTGGGTTCGGGCGGGCCACCAGTGATGGGGTCTTCCGAGGAACCATCTGGGATGTGGTGGTGGAATCCACGGTCGCTGGCCAGGGCATCGGCAGGGCCATCGTGGAGACCTTGTTGCGCAGTTCAGCTTTGGCCAACTGCGAAAGGATCTACCTCATGACAACCAACAGCGCAGACTTTTACAAAAAAATTGGGTTTCAAACAAACCCTAGCCAAATCTTGATGCTCAAAGAAAAAAGCGGATGAAGAGATTCGAACTCTCGACCCTCTCCTTGGCAAGGAGATGCTCTACCACTGAGCTACATCCGCATCAGGCAGTGCCCTCATCTCATCTTAACGCATCGCAGAACGTGTCACGCCATCATCGAAAAGACAACAGGGACAAATTTCACCCAGCCCAGGGACGGATTGGGTCAGGTTCCAGCGATACCTGATTCAAATCCATTCCCATAAAGGAGTGAATTTGCTTGATTCGCGCTTGACGTTGAGACTGGAGGTGTGTGCCGTCGCTTTCACGACTACGTCAGCATGCCCCATGGCCTGTCCCGCCGTCAATCGCCGGGTGACGACTCCTTCGGCGTCCTCAGCTCGGCGAGGGGAGCTGGGCCATGAGGCTGCCCATCTCCAGGGCCTGCAGGGCGTAACTCCAACCAAGGTTGCTCTTGATGCCGGCTCGCTCCAGGGCCTGCTGCAGGGTGTCGGTGGTGAGGACGCCAAAGATCACGGGAACGCCCGTGTCCCGGGCAACGGCGGCCACGCCCTTGCTGACTTCAGCGACCACCACATCGAAATGGGGGGTGTCTCCGCGGATGACGGCACCGAGGGTGATCACCACGTGGTAGCGACCGCTGGCAGCCAACCGCTGAGCCACCAGGGGGATCTCAAAACTTCCGGGCACCCAGGCCACATCGAGCTGAGTGCTGGCTGGCGTGGTGTCCAGGCCGTGCCGGCCCAGGCAATCCAAGCAGGCGCTGAGCAGCTTGCCCGTGACCAGATCGTTGAACCGCGCCACCACCACGGCGATGCGCAGGCCGGCGGCCTGGGTGAAGGTGCCTTCGTAGTGGGTCAAGGGGATCAGACCACGAAAAAGCTCATGCCCCAGTTCAGCAGGACCAGGCCCACCCAGGCCAAGCCCCCGATGAGGATCAGCTTGTTGGAGCGTCCGGCGTCTTCGCCGCTGGCGTAGAGGACAGGCACCGCCACGATCAACGCAAAGGACAGCACCACAAGGGCCAGAACGGTGAGCGTGTTGATGATCTGCATGAGGAGAAAGGCGCGCCGGCCGATTCAGGCGTCGGGCGGATTCTCACACGTGGCCCCCGCCAGCGGCGCGGCAACACCCCGCTTCCTTCACATGTTGTCGAAGCCGGCGGCTGCCCCCCGCCGCGACAGCCCCCATCGTGAGGAGCCCTTAGCATCGAACCTCACTACCTTCAGCGTCATGGGCGGGGCGAGCAGCCAGCAACTCCTCCTGATGGCCACCGCTGAACTGCAGGGCGATCTCTTTGCCCCCCCGGCCGAGGCCACGGCCGCCGACCTCCCCCCTCTCGGGACCTCCGGCCCGGCCAGCGCGGATCCGGGCGGTGAGGAACCGGCCGACGAGGACCCCCTGGCCGCCGCCGCCGCCCGCCCCCGCCAACGGCGGTCCGCACCCGCACCCGCACCCGCCGTCGATGGAACGCCACCCGCATCCTCCGCCGACCCGCCCCCCCCGGCCCCGGAGGATCAGCCGCGCTGGCACCACCACAGCCTGGTGAGGCCGGAGGCGTTGACCCCGATGCTGCGCCACTACGTCAGCCTCAAGGCGGCCCACCCGGACCGGGTGCTGCTCTACCGCTTGGGGGATTTTTTCGAGTGTTTCTTCGAGGACGCCATCACCGTCTCCCGTCTGCTGGAGCTGGCCCTCACCGGCAAGGAGGCGGGAAAGGCGATCGGCCGTGTGCCGATGGCGGGCCTCCCCCATCACGCGGTGGAGCGCTACTGCGGCGAGCTGGTGCGGCGGGGTCTCAGCGTCGCCCTCTGCGACCAGCTGGAAACCACCCCCTCCAACGGTCAGCTGCTCCGGCGCGACATCACCCGCGTGCTCACCCCCGGCACGGTCCTGGAGGAGGGGATGCTGGCGGCGCGGCGCAACAACTGGCTCTGCGCCGTGGTTCTGGAGGGGGCCCGCTGGGGCCTGGCGGTGGCCGACGTGAGCACCGGAGACTTCCGCGTCAGCGAGCAGGAGGGCCTCGCCGCTCTCCATCAGGAGCTGCTGCGCCAGGAGGCTGCGGAGGTGGTCTGGACCCAGCCGCCCGGTGGCGAGGAGCCCGGGGAGGCCTCCCCGTCCTGGTGTCCGACCGGTGTGCGGCACACCCCCCAGCCCCGCGCGCCTTTTGAAGCCCCCCAGGCCCAACACCGCCTGCGGGAGCGCTACGGGCTGGCGCGGCTGGAAGGGCTGGGCTTGTCGGAGACCCCTCTGGCCCTGCGGGCGGCCGGAGGGCTGCTGGCCTATCTGGACAGCACCCAGCCCGACCCGGGCGGCGAGGAGGCGGCTCGGGCCGCGATCCCCCTCGATCGGCCCCGGCTCTGGCACGCGGGAGACACCCTGGTGCTGGACGCCCAGACCCGCCGCAACCTGGAGTTGACCCGCACCCAGATGGGCGGGCGGTTCGAGGGATCCCTGCTCTGGGCCCTGGACCGCACCGTCACCGCCATGGGGGCCCGCCGCCTGCGGCGTTGGGTGGAGGCTCCCCTGGTGGAGGCTGCCCCGATCCTCGAACGGCAGGAGGGGGTGAGCGAGCTGGTGGACGTGCGAGCCCTGCGCCAGGCGGTGCGTCGCCTGCTGCGGCCGATGGCCGATCTGGAGCGTCTGGCGGGGCGCGCGGGCGCCGGCACCGCCTCCGCCCGCGACCTTGTGGCCCTGGCCGACGGGCTGGAGCGACTGCCCCGCCTGGCGGAGCTGCTCCGGAACGCCCGCAGTGCGCCACTGCGAGCCCTGAACGCCCCGCGGCCCGACCTCGCCGCCCTGGCCGCCACCCTGCGCCACACCCTGGTGGAGAGTCCACCCCTGAGCCTCAGCGACGGTGGCCTGATCCATGACGGGGTGGATGCCGAGCTCGATGGCCTTCGCAACCAGCTGGATGATCAGGATCGCTGGCTGGCCGACCAGGAACGCGAGGAGCGCCAACGCAGCGGCCATGCCAACGTTCGCCTCCAATACCACCGCACCTTCGGCTATTTCCTGGCCGTGAGCCGCGCCAAAGCGGCGGCTGTGCCCGACCACTGGATCCGCCGCCAAACCCTCGCCAGCGAGGAGCGCTTCGTCACCCCGGCACTCAAGGAGCGGGAGGGACGCATCCTTCGGCTGCGCACCCGTGCCGCCCAGCGGGAGCTGGAGCTCTTCACGGCCCTGCGCCAGACCGCAGGGCTCCAGGCCGAGCCGATTCGCGCCGCCGCCCGTCAGGTGGCCGAACTCGATGCCCTGGCCTCCCTCGCCGAGGTGGCCGCCACGGAGCGGTGGTGCCGCCCCGAGCTTGTGGACGGTCGGGAACTGACCATCGAGGACGGGCGCCATCCCGTGGTGGAGCAGCTTTTGGTGGACACGCCCTTCACGCCCAATCCCATCGCCCTGGGGGGAGGCGACGACCAAGCCCCCGACCTGCTGGTGCTCACCGGTCCCAACGCCAGCGGCAAAAGCTGCTACCTCCGCCAGACCGGCCTGTTGCAGCTGCTGACCCAGGTGGGGAGCTGGGTGCCGGCCCGATCGGCCCGCGTCGGCCTGGCCGATCGGATCTTCACCCGGGTCGGCGCGGTGGACGACCTGGCCACAGGGCAATCCACCTTCATGGTGGAGATGGCCGAGACGGCCAACATCCTCCACCACGCCACCCCCCGCTCGCTGGTGCTGCTCGATGAGATCGGGCGCGGCACCGCCACCTTCGATGGCCTGGCGATCGCTTGGGCCGTGGCCGAAGCGCTGGCGGGGGATGTGGGGGCGCGCACGGTCTTTGCCACCCATTACCACGAGCTCAACGAGCTGGCCGGGCTGTTCCCGAATGTGGCGAATGCCCAGGTGTTGGTGGAGGAGACGGGCGACGACCTGCTCTTCCTGCATCAGGTGGTGCCGGGGGGCGCCAGCCGCAGCTACGGCATCGAGGCGGCCCGGCTGGCGGGGGTCCCCCCCGCCGTGGTGCGTCGCGCCAGGCAGGTGCTGGGTCGCATCGAGGCCAACAGCCACGTGGCCGTGGGGGCCGGCGGCGAGACGGCTCGTTCGTCGACGCCACACTGATCGCGATGCGCCGGTGATCCGCAACCGCCTTTGACTGGACCAGCCCAAGCGAGTCGCCCAATGAAACTCAAGCCGCGAGCTTGATAATGAGCGAACCAGCAAAAGTTACAGCAATTATCTCTCATCGACCTTGCCCATCCGAGGCGGGAACAAATCTCGGCAAAGACTGGAAGCACGACGGCTTGTAACACTGACTTACACGCCCAGGCGGCGTCGCACCAGCCTGGATAGGCTGACCGCCAGATCCAACACGATGCCACCTGTGCAGTTCCTCAACGACCTCGATGGCGTGACGCCAACCTGGCAAAGTGACGTCTTCCTGACTCAGAGCACACCGTCAACGTATCGCTTATAACTCCTTCATTATTCTGATTCGGAAGCTGGATTTCTGGCCCCACAGACAGCCCCCTACTTGGCTGCACTGGTTGATGGTTTTGATGACATATTTCCCAACACATTAATCCTAGCGGGTGGGGTCAACTACATTGCCAGCCCCTTTCTCAATGGCGGAACGGATCTCAGCGTGCGTGATGAGCTGAATGCCGTCACGGGATCGAGCATCAATCTGGATGTCAACACGAATCATCCGATTGCAGCTGTGGACATCGCCATCCACAGTGTGATTGGCGTGGAAGCCTCCACGATCGGCAACCACGAATTTGATCTTGGCACCAGGATTTTCCGGGATGCGTTCACCCCTGGATCAGTGCCCGGCTGGGTTGGCGCCCAATTCCCCTATTTGTCATCCAATCTCGACTTCAGCGGTGATGTTGACCTGAGGACACGATTCAACGACACCACGGCCACGCCTGGGCTGGAGGAGGCGTCGACACTGAAGGGCAAGATTGTGCCTCCTCCGCTGTGGTCACCAAGAGTGGAGAAAAGATCGGCCTTGTGGGTGCCACCACACAACTTTTGGAGCAGATCGGCTCCACCGGCGGTGTGGAAGTCAAGGGGTTCGCGGGTGATGGCGAGGAACGCGACGACATGGAGCTGCTGGCCAGCCAGCTGCAACCCGTCATCGACGACTTGATCAGTCAAGGGGTGAACAAGGTGATCCTGATGGCTCACCTCCAGCTGATCACCAACGAAATCTCTCTGGCCCCCTTGCTACGCGGGGTGGACATCATCCTTTCCGCGGGCTCCCACACGCGACTGGGCGATGGCAATGATCAAGCGATCGCCTTCCCTGGCCATGCCGCCGACTTTGCCAATACCTACCCTCTGTTGACAACCGGCGCCGACGGCGGCACCACCTTGATCGTGAACACGGACAACGAATACACCTACCAGGGTCGCCTGGTGGTGGATTTTGATGATCTGGGCCGGATCATCACCGGAAGCCTCGATCCCAACCTGAATGGCGCTTACGCCGCCACGGCAGCGACCGTGGCCCAAGTGTGGAATGTCAGCGAGGCGGACTTGTCCACCACGGCCTTTGCGGAAGGCACGAAGGGCGAAAACGTGCAAGACCTCACGGATGCGGTGCAGGCGGTGGTCAGCAGCAAAGACGGTCAGGTGTGGGGCTTTGGAGACGTGTATCTGGAAGGAGAGAGGGCGATCATGCGCAGCCAGGAGACCAACCTGGGCAATCTGACGGCCGATGCCAATCTCGCCTACGCGAAAAGCGTTGATCCAACAGTCGTTATCTCCCTGAAAAATGGTGGAGGAATTCGTTCTCAGATTGATTCCATCGATGCCTCGACGGGCGAGAAGAAACCAACCGCCGCCAATCCCTCCGCAGGGAAGCCCGAAGGCGGGATCTCCACGCTCGACATCGAATACTCCCTTCGCTTTAACAACAGCCTTTCACTGGTCACAGTCACCGCCAGCCAACTGAAGGCCATGCTGGAGCACGGGGTCTCCAGCTATCCCAATCAGGGGCGATTCCCTCAGGTGTCTGGGATGGCATTCAGCTTTGATCCCAGCCGCCCTGAGGGAGTCGCATTATCAATCTGACCATCGAAGACGCGACCGGCAGGGATCTCGACGTGATCGTTCGCAACGGCGAAATCTACGGCGACCCAACCCGCACCTTCCGCATGGTGACCTTGTTCTTCATTGCGGGTGGAGGGGATGGCTATCCCACACCAACCGATCCCTCCGCCAATCGGGTCGATCTCTTCAACCCTGAGGCGCCCCGTACGGGTGCGGCCACCTTCTCCGGGGATGGCACCGAACAGGACGTGCTCGCGGAGTACCTGGCCGCCACCCATGGCAGCCGTGAGACGGCCTACAACCAAGCCGACACGCCCGCAACGCTCGATCTGCGCATGCAGAACCTCGCGGTTCGTGGCGACAGTGTGATCGATGCGGCCAGCCTCACGCTCACCCCGCTGGCGGCTGACAAAGCCGAAGGCAACATCGGCTCCACAGCGTTCACCTTCACCGTCAATCGCTCCGGCGATCCCTCCATTCCATCCGCGTCTCCTGGGTCGTCAGCCCCGCTGGCGCCAACCCGGCCAATGCCCTCGACTTCGCTGGCGGAACCTTCCCGGGGGGAACAGTCGCGCTTGCGGCAGGTCAGACCAGCCAGACGTTCACGGTCAATGTGATTGGTGACAACACCCTGGAGAACGACGAAACGTTCTCAGTGTCTCTGACCAATCCCATCGGCGGTGTCCTGGGGGCGGGCTCCTCCAACATCGTGGGACATATCCGAAACGATGATGCCCCCACGCCACTGTCTTACGCCTTCAGCTCCAGCGCGACCACGGTGGAGGAAGGTGGCGCTCTCAACATCAGTGCCACCACCAATGCGTCTCCCGGATCCGTGCTTTTCTGGCAATTCAGTGGGGCAGGGATCACCTCATCTGATTTCAACAATGGCCTCCTCAGTGGCACAAGCTTGATCGGCCTGGATGGCCGGACCGCCTTCAGCACATCCCTCGCGGCGGATGGCGTGATCGATCCCAATGAAACACTTGAAGTGCGGTTCTACACCGATGCGGCCCGCACCCAGCAGGTGGGGAACACCCTCAGTGTCACCATCCGAGAACCAAGTGTGGGACTTGTCACCGAAGGCAGTGACATCATCACGGGCACCAACGCGTCTGAACTCATCAACGGCGTGCCAACCAATTCCATCATTCGTGGCAGCGGCTCTCTCGATCGGCTCACCGGCGGTGGCGGCGATGATCTCTTCGTGTTGGGCAATGCCCAGGGCCACTTCTACGACGATGGCACGCCAGGGCTTGGCAGCACTGATTTAGCCCTCATCACCGATTTCGGAGCAGGCGACAGGATTCAACTGCATGGAAGCAGCTCCGATTATCTTTTGGTCAGCGGTCGCCACAACCGAATTCCCGGTGTGCGCATCGATGTATTAACACTTGGCTCACCCGAAGCCATCGGCTTTGTTCAAGGGGCCACCTTGGCCTCTCTAAACCTAGCCAATGCAACACAATTCACCTTTGTTTGATTAATTCATCATGTCCATCCCCAATCGTGGTGCAGCCGTTGCGCTTCGGAGGACAGCGGCCCTGCCATTTCTTTCCCCTGCTCCAGCAGCCGCTGTGGTCGTCAACGTCGGTGGGAACTCCTACGACGTGACCGTGTTGAACACCTCTTACGACACCAGCACAGGTTTGTTCCAGCTTCCTCCAACCGGAGCCATGCCCTGGTGGGGGGATAATCTCCTGGCCTCCGAGTTTGCCACTCAGGTCTACAGCTCCCTGGGCTCTGGCTGGAGCTCCA
>Ga0194129_10003981_pt1 | contig 20094 bp, 16 predicted proteins | sample TA2KigCa35mmetaG_FD_150862 | JGI IMG/M metagenome (GOLD analysis project Ga0194129, IMG submission 150862) | Freshwater microbial communities from Lake Tanganyika, Tanzania - TA2015038 Kigoma Deep Cast 35m | ecosystem: Environmental > Aquatic > Freshwater > Lake | place: Tanzania: Lake...
CGGGTCGGGGGGCGGCTCTACTCGGACGCGCTCTCCGCCGCGGGCGGCCCCGCCGCCACCTACCAGGCGATGATGCGCCACAACGCCACGCTGATGCGCGACGCGATGCTGGCCTGAGCGCGGGCGAGGCGATCAGCTCGCCGCGGGCGCGCGCGCGACGAGGCGCTCCGGCGGCAGTCGCAGCGTCACGACGGTGCCCTCGCCCTCTATGCTCTCGATGCCGATCGTGCCGCCATGGAGCTCGACCAGGCCGCGCGAGATGGCGAGGCCGAGGCCCGCGCCCTCCTTGGAGCGCACGAGGTGCGAATGCGCCTGCGAGAAGGGCTGGAAGAGGCGCGGCAGCATGTCCTCGGGGATGCCGGCGCCCGTGTCGCCGACGGCGATCGCCAGCCACCCCTGCTCGTCGAGGCCGCACTGCACCTCGGCGCGCCCGCCCTTGGCGGTGAACTTCAGCGCGTTGGCGAGGAGGTTGATGACGACCTGGCGCAGCGCGCGCGCGTCGGCGCGGACCAGCGGCACGTCCTTGTCCGCGTGCAGCCTCAGCCTGATGCCGGCGTTGCGCGCGCGATCGCGCAGCATCGCGGCCGCGTCCTCGACCACCGCGACGGGATCGACCGTCTCCTCGATCAGCGTGTAGCTGCCGGCCTCGATCTTCGACGTGTCGAGCAGGTCGCTGATCAGCTGCAGCAGGTGCGTGCCCGAGCGATGGATGTCCGCCGCGTAGTCGGTGTAGCGCTCGACGGCCGAGCGCCCGAAGCTCTGGTCGCGGATGATCTCCGAGAAGCCGAGGATCGCGTTGAGGGGCGTGCGCAGCTCGTGGCTCATCGAGGCGAGGAATCGCGACTTCGAGTGGCTGGCCAGCTCGGCGTCGCGCCGCGCGGCCTCCAGCAGCTGCTCGCGCCTCTTGATCTCCGTGATGTCCGTGCCGACCGCGACCGTGCCGCCATCGGGCAGGCGCCGCTCGCTCAGCAGCACGTAGCGACCGCCCGCGAGCCGGCGCACCCACGGCTCGGCGGGAGGCGTGGCGTGCCGCTCGGCGCATGTCCGCGCCCAGGCCTCGGCGTCCATCCCGTCCTCGGGGAGCTCGCCGCGCGCGATCGAGCGCGCGACGACCTCGGCGTGGGTCATGCCGGCGAGCGCGGCGGGGTCGTCATCCCCCGCGAAGAGCTCGGCATAGCCGCGGGTGCAGAGGACGATGAGGTCCTCCGCGTCGAAGATCGCGAAGGCCTGCGTGACGTTGTCGACCGCCTCGCGCAGGCGCCGCTCCGTCTCGCGGTGGCGATCGACCTGCCTCGAGAGGAACGCGACCAGAGCGCCGGTGAAGGCCGCAAGCCCCAGGAAAAGCAGGCCGTGGCGCAGGGCGCGCGCCATCCATGCGCCCCGCAGCGACGCGGTCTGCGTCGAGGCGAGGATCGCGGCTGGCCAGCCCGCCACCGGGCGGATGCGCAGGATCCGCTCGCGGTCGCCGTCGCCCGCGGCGTCGAGCGTGTCCTCGTCCGCGGCCGCGCGGATCATCAGCGCGACGCGCTGCCTGCCCGCGTCGTCCTGGGGAGCGGCGGCGGCATGGGACGAGGCGAGGCGCGTGCCGTCGGCGAGGTGGATGTCGATCCCGATCGACGACGGGATGTCGCGGGGAAGGAGCGCGCGCGCTGGCAGCAGGATCGCCGCCATGCCGGCATGGCGGCCGCGCTCGTCCTCGAGCCGCGCGGTGGCGAGGACCAGCGGCTCGGCCGCCCCGGCCGTCGCCGTCGCGAGCAGGGGCCCGGGCGCGCCGCGCCTGTGCTCGTCGAGGCCAGGCAGGCGCGCGAGGTCGCGCGCGGCCGGAGGCGGGCCGGGCGGATGGACCTGGCGCGCGCGGTCCTGGGCGTCGAGCAGGACGAGGCGCGCCTCGGGCGTCGCGCGGAGGATGCGCTGCGCCGCGTCGCGCAGCGCCGCATCGTCTCCGCGCCGCGCCGCGGCGGGCCAGGCGGAATGGTCGCGCGCGCGCTCCAGCGCCGCCGCCGCCGCGTCGAGGGCGCGGGCGGCATGCGCCTCCGCCGCGCGCGCGGCCTCGGCGCCGCGCTCGGCGGCGCGCGCCGCCTCGTTGCGCCGCAGGTCGTCGAGGTCCAGCAGCAGCGCGACCGCCACGGCCGCGAGGAAGGCCACCCCGAGCAGGAAGATCGCGTGGCTCGCGCGCAGGCCGGAGCGGAAGGGGAGATTGCGAATCTGCGGGCTCCGTTTCGCGCGCGATGCTAGCGCGCCGGGCCCGCGCCCCCTCAACGGATTCGCGCCGCGGGGCCGGCCTCGGCGACCGGCCCGATCTCGCGCAGCAGCTTGCGCAGGATCACGTCGCGGAAGTCGTCGTAGTCGCCCGCCGCCAGCACGAAGCTCCCCGGCCCGCCGATCACCTCGCGCGCGTAATAGGACTCCAGCCCTTCCTCCTGGTTGGTGACCGCGAGGCCGTTGACCACGACGCCGCGCGCGAGGAGCGCGGCGCGCGCCACCGAAACCGGCAGGCCGCGATTGCTCGAGCCGTCGCCGGAAACGTCGACCACCATGCGCGCGGGCCCGCCCGGCGCGGCCTCGAGCAGCGCGGCGGCGAAGGCGAGCGCGTCGCCGATCGCGGTCTCGCCGCCGATCACGAGGCGCGGCGCGAGGGCGAGTTCCTCGGCGAACCTGCGCGTGGACTCCGCGCCGTCGAGGATCCGCCACTCGAAGTTCAGCACCTGCTGGCCCGGGCCCGACCACTCGAAGAGCGCGACCGCGATCCTGCCCAGCGGCAGCGCGCCGATGGCCTCCCAGAGGAGCGGGTTGGCGAAGGCGCGCGCGTAGCCCTCGAGCTGCAGGTAGTACTCGTCCATCGACACCGAGGACGAGGAGTCGACGGCCAGGACGAGCTGGAGGTCGACCGCATCCTCCTCGGCGCGCGCGGCGCGCGGCGCGGCGAGGCCGGTCGAGGCGAGGAGCGCGGTGGCGAGGAGATGTCTGCGTCGCATGCGCGGGGACAGTGCGGGACGAATGTGGCAGATTTCGCGCGCCCAGGGGGAGGCGTGCATGCAGTCCTCGCGCGCGGGCGGGCCGCTCGGATGCTGCCTGCTCGCCAACGCCGAGATGGCGCGCGCCGACGCGCTCGCGGTCGAGTCCGGCCGCGCCGTCGACGCGCTGATGGAGGCTGCCGGCGTCGCCGTCGCGACGGTGGTCGCCGCACGCTTCCCGCGCGGCCGCATCCTCGTGCTCTGCGGCCCGGGGAACAATGGCGGCGACGGCTATGTCGCGGCGCGCGAACTCGCGGCGCGCGGCCGCGCGGTGCGAGTCGCGGCGCTTGGCGGCGCGACGCCGGGCGAGGGGCCGGCGGCGCGGGCCGCGGCATCCTGGCGCGGGCCCGTCGAGGCAGCCGGCCCGGCCGCGCTCGCGGGCGCCGACCTCCTCGTCGACGCGCTGTTCGGTGCCGGGCTCTCGCGCGACCTCGCGGGCGAGGCGCGCGCGCTGGTCGAGGCGATGGCAGCGAGCGGGATCCCCATCGTCGCGGTGGACGTGCCGTCCGGCGTCGATGGCGACACGGGCTCCGTGCGCGGGGCCGCCGCGCGCGCCGCGGCCAGCGTCACCTTCTTCCGCCGCAAGCCGGGGCACCTGCTGATGCCGGGCCGCGCGCTCTGCGGCGAGACCGTGCTGGCGCGGATCGGCATGCCCGACGATGTCTTGGCCGCCATCGGCCCGCTCTGCTTCCGCAACGAGCCCGCCCTCTGGGGCGACTTGCTGCCGCGGCCGGCTATGGATGGGCACAAGTTCTCGCGCGGCCACGTGCTCGTGGTCGGCGGCGAGGCGCTGGGGGGCGCCGCGCGGCTCGCCGCGATGGCGGCGCTGCGCGCCGGTGCGGGCCTCGCGACGATCGCCGCGCCTGCTGCCGCGCTCGCGTCCTACCGTGCGAGCGCGCATGCCGAGACGATGGTCGAGGCGCTCGGCCCAGGGGACGCGCTCGCGCCGTTGCTGGCGGATGCGCGGCGCAATGCGCTCCTCGCCGGGCCCGGGAACGGCGTCGGCGCCGCGACGCGCGCGCGCGTCCTCGAGGCGCTGGCGACGCGGCGGGCCTGCGTGCTCGACGCGGACGCGCTGACCTCCTTCGCTGGCGCGCCGCGCGACCTCTTCGCCGCGATCGCCGGCCCGGTCGTCATGACGCCGCACGAGGGCGAGTACGCGCGGCTCTTCGGCGGAGGCGGCGACAAGCTGTCGCGCGCGCGCGCCGCCGCGGCGGCGAGCGGCGCGGTGGTCCTGCTCAAGGGCGCCGACACGGTGGTCGCGCATCCGGACGGGCGCGCGGCGATCAACGACAACGCGCCGCCCGACCTCGCGACGGCCGGCTCAGGCGACGTGCTCGCGGGCACGATCGCGGGGCTGCTGGCGCAGGGCATGCCGCCCTTCGAGGCCGCCGCGGCCGGGGCCTGGCTGCATGGCGCGGCTGGCGCGGCCCGCGGCGCCGGCCTCGTCGCGTCGGACCTGCCGCGCGCCTATCCGAGGCTGCTTGCGAGGCTGCGGCGCGGCGAGGAACCCGGCATGCGCGCCGGGCCGCACGAGGGCGCGAGGAGGCGCAGGCGATGAAGCGCGAATATCCCGACCATCCGATCGTGGGCGTCCTCGGCATCGTCCGGCGCGAGGGCCGCGTCCTCGTCGTGCAGCGCGCGAAGCCGCCGAGCGCGGGGCGCTGGGGCTTCCCGGGTGGCGTGCAGGAACTCGGCGAGACGGTGTTCGAGGCGGCGCGCCGAGAGCTCGCGGAAGAGACGTCGGTCGACGTCGCGCCGCTGCATTCGCTGCCCGTGCTCGACATCATCCGTCCCGACGAGGCCGGGCGCATCCGCTCGCACTGGCTGCTGGTGCCGGTGGTCTGCGACTGGGTCTCGGGCGATGGCGAATTGTCGGACGAGGTGGACGCGCTGCGCTGGCTGGCGCCCGCCGAGCTCGGGGCGAGCGGCCTCGACTTCCTGCCGGACCTCGAGCGGCTCTGCGTCCTCGCCTTCGGCGCGGCTCGGGGCTGAAGGAATGGGATCGCGCATGCGCGACGCGCTCGGCCTCGACGTCTCCACCTCGTCGCGCGCCTGCGTCGATGCACTCGACGCCGCGCGCGGCTCGCTGCTCGGCTTCCGCGCCGACATGGCGCTGCATGCGAAGTCGGCGCTGGCCGCGGACCCGGACTGCGTGCTGGCGCATGTGCTGCGCGGCTCGATGTCCATGCTGCTCTCCAACGTCGCCGCGCTGGACGGCGTCGACCGCGCGATCGCCGCGGCCACGCGCCGCGAGGCACGCGCGACGCCGCGCGAGCGCCTGCATCTCGAGGCGCTGCGGGGCTGGCGCGCCGGCCGCATGTCGCAGGCGATCGCCGCATGGGAGGCGATCCTGCGCGAGCATCCGCGCGACCTGCTGGCGCTGCGGCTGGCGCATTTCGCCTATTTCTGGTCGGCCGCCGACCCGGCGGGCATGCGCGCCTCCGTCGAGCGCGTGCTGCCGGCCTGGGGGCCGGGCGTGCCTGGCCGCGGCTGGGTGCTCGGCATGCATGGCTTCGCCTGCGAGGAGACGGGCGACCTCGGCGCGGCCGAGATCGCCGCGCGCGCCGCGCTCGACGAGGAGCCAGCCGACCTCTGGTCGGTGCACGCGCTCGCCCATGTGCTGGAGATGGCGGCGCGGCATGGCGAGGGCGACGCGCTGGCCGGGCGCGCCGCGCCGCATCTCGCGGGGGCGACCAATTTCCGCTTCCACCTCGCTTGGCATCGGGCGCTGTCGATGATGGAACTGGGCGCCGGGGGCGGGGAGGTGCTGCGCTGGTACGACGCGGCGGTGCGCGACCTGTCCTCGCCGCTCGTGCAGGGGCAGCCCGACCTCTACATCGACGTGCAGAACGCGGCCTCGCTGCTGCTGCGCCTCGAGCTCGCGGGCGTCGACCCGGGCGATCGCTGGGGCGAGCTCGCCGACCACGCGGAAGCGCGCATCGGCGACCATCTCGTGGCCTTCACGCTTCCGCACTGGATGATGGCGCTCGCCGCCGCGGGGCGGTGGGACGCCTGCGAGCGCCTGCTCGACGCCATGCGCGCGCATGGCGCCGCGTCGGCCGCCGAGGAGGCCGGCGTGGTCGCGCGCGTTGCCATCCCGGCCGCGCTATGCGTGCGCGCGCATCGGCGTTGCGAGTTCGCGGCGGCGCTCGACGCGCTCTTCGCGCTGCGCCACGAGATCCCGCGCCTCGGCGGCAGCCATGCGCAGCGCGACCTGCTCTGGCAGGTCATGGCCGACGCGGCGCGCCGCGCGGGGCGCAGGCCGGAGCTCTCCACGCTCCTGCGCGAGGTCGCGGTGGCGCGCGCGCCGCACCCCGTGCCGCGCTCCTACCTCCGCCTCGCGGCGTGACCCGTCAGGCGATCGGCAGGTCGGTGCGGTACTTCACGCTGCGCAGCGCGAAGCTCGACTTTATGGAGGCGATGCCGCGGATGCGCGTGAGGCGCGCCATCAGGAAGCGCTCGTAGGCGGCGAGGTCGGGAACGACCACGCGCAGCAGGTAGTCCGCGTCGCCGGTCATCAGGTAGCACTCCATGATCTCCGGCCATTCGCCGACCGCGGCCTCGAAGACCTGCAGCGCCTTCTTCTCCTGGCGCTCCAGGCTCACCTGCGTGAAGACGCTGACATTGAGGCCCAGCGCGGCGGGATCGACCAGCGCGGCGTAGCCCTTGATGACGCCGGCCTCCTCCAGCGCGCGCACGCGCCGCCAGCACGGCGATGCCGAGACGCCGATGCGCCCGGCGAGGTCGTGGTTCGTCAGGCGGCCGTCGCGTTGCAGCTCGACCAGGATGCGCCGGTCGATCTCGTCGAGGACGGGGGTGTTTCTTTCCATTTCGCGCCATTCAAGGGAAGGATATTGCCCAGACTAGGCGTTCCCGGGGGCGGATCGCAAAGACCTTCCGCCTTCCCCCCGCCTAGTGTCCTGCCGAAGGAACGACGACGGGAGGGAAGCCATGGACCACGTGCCGGTTGGGACGACGCACGCGCAGGGGGATGCCGTGGTCGACGCCTCGCGCCTCGGGATGCTGCGCGCGCTCGCGCGCAAGGTCCTCTGGCTGTCGTCCTGGACCATCCACAACGCCAACCACCTCCGCCCGAAGCGCGACGGCCTCAAGGTCGGCGGTCACCAGGCGTCCTCGGCGTCGCTGGTGACGCTCATGACCGCGCTCTACTTCCACGTCCTGCGGCCGCAGGACCGCGTCGCGGTGAAGCCGCACGCCTCGCCCGTGTTCCATGCGATCCAGTACCTGCTGGGCCACCAGAGCCGCGCGAAGCTCGAGAACTTCCGCGGCCTGGGCGGCGCGCAGTCCTATCCCTCGCGCACGAAGGACGTCGACGACGTCGACTTCTCGACCGGCTCGGTCGGCCTCGGCGTGGCCGAGACGCTCTTCGCGTCGATGGTGCAGGACTACGTGCACTTCAAGGGCCTCGCGGGCGACCAGCCGACGGGCCGCATGGTCGCGCTGGTCGGCGACGCGGAGTTCGACGAGGGCAACATCTTCGAGGCGATGCTCGAGGGCTGGAAGCACGACGTCCGGAACCTCTGGTGGATCATCGACTACAACCGCCAGAGCCTCGACAGCGTCGTCTCCGACCGGCTCTTCCAGCGCATCATCGGCGTGTTCGACTCGCTCGGCTGGCGCGTCATCACGCTCAAGTACGGCAAGCTGCTGCAGGAGGCCTTCGCGGGGCCCGACGGCGAGCGGCTGCGCGCCTGGATCGACGACTGCCCGAACACGCTCTATTCCGCGCTCACCTACAAGGCGGGGTGGCGCGCGCGGCTGGAGGCCGACCTCGGCGGCTTCGCCGGGATCCGCGCGATCCTCGACAGCCACGACGACGCCCGGCTCCACGCGCTGATGACCAACCTCGCCGGCCACGACATGGAGGCGGTGCTCGAGGGGTTCCGCGAGGCCGAGGCGAGCGACCTGCCGACCTGCTTCATCGCCTACACGATCAAGGGCTTCGGCCTGCCCTTCGCGGGCCACAAGGACAACCACGCCGGGCTGATGAGCCCCGAGCAGGTCGACGCGCTGCGCGCGCAACACGCGGTGCCGCGCGGCGCGGAGTGGGAGCGCCTCGCGGGGATGGAGATACCGGAGGCCGAGGTCGAGCGGTTCCTCGCCGCCGTGCCCTTCGCGCAGGCCTTCCCGCGCCGCCGCCATGCGCAGTCGGTGCCCGTGCCCGACGCGCTGCCGGCGCCGCAGGCGGCGACGATGTCGACGCAGGAGGGGTTCGGGCGCGTGCTCTACGAGCTCGCCGGCGGCGACAGCCACCTCGCGAGCCGCATCGTCACGACGTCGCCGGACGTCTCGGTCTCCACCAATCTCGGCGGCTGGGTGAACCGCCGCGGCATCTTCGACCGCCGCGACATGAAGGACATCTTCAAGGAGGAGAAGATCGTCTCGGCGCAGCTCTGGCAGATGGGCCATTCGGGCCAGCACGTCGAGCTCGGCATCGCCGAGCACAACCTCTTCCTGATGCTGGGCGCGCTGGGCCTCTCCGCGGACCTGTTCGGCGCGCGGCTCCTGCCAATCGGCACGGTCTACGACCCGTTCATCGCGCGCGGGCTCGATGCGCTGAACTACGCCTGCTACCAGGACGCGCGCTTCATGATCGTGGCCACGCCCTCGGGCCTGACCCTGGCGCCCGAGGGCGGCGCGCACCAGTCGGTCGTGCAGCCGCTTATCGGGATGGGTCAGCCGGGCCTGACCTATTTCGAGCCCGCGCATGTCGACGAGCTGGTCGAGATCATGCGCTGGAGCTTCCGCCATATGCAGGCGGAGGAGGGCGGGTCCGTCTACCTGCGCCTGTCGACGCGGCCCATCGCCCAGCCCCGGCGCAGCCTCGACGAGGCGGCGCGCGCGGCCGTGGTCGATGGCGGCTACTGGCTGGAGGCGCCGTCGCCGGACACGCCGCTGGCGCTGGTCGTGACCGGGGCGCTGGTGCCCGAGGCGCGCGCGGCGCTCGAGCAACTGCGCGAGGACCTACCCGGCGCCGGGCTGCTGGTCGCGACATCTCCCGACCGGCTCCACGCCGGCTGGCGCCGCGAGGGCCAGGCCTCGCATGCCGCCGGGCTGCTCGGGGCGCTGCCCGCCGATGCGAGGCTGGTGACGCTGGTGGATGGCCACCCGGCGACCCTGTCCTGGCTCGGCGCGGTCCGCGGCCAGGCCGTGGAGGCCCTGGGCTGCGAGAGCTTCGGCCAGTCGGGGGACCTCCCCGACATCTACCGGATCTATGGCCTGGATGCCGACGCGGTCGTCGCCGCCGCCGCCCGCGCCCTGCTGCGCTGAGGGCGGCCGAGGGACCGGCCGGCCACCTGCGGCAGGTTGACTGGCGGGATGCGTGCCTGTAGCTAGTCGCCCCTCGCGCGGGCGGGCGTGGCGGAACTGGTAGACGCGCTGGATTTAGGTTCCAGTGACGAAAGTCGTGTGGGTTCAAGTCCCTCCGCCCGCACCAGGCTCCCGCCCGGGAGAGGAACACGGCCTGGCGCGCCTCGCGCCGCCGCAAGACGACGAGCCGCAAGGACAAGGACCTTCCCGACATGCAAGTGACCGAGCTTTCGAACGCCGGACTGAAGCGCGAGTTCAAGGTTGTCGTTCCCGCGGCGTCGATCGCGGCGGGCGTGGCCCAGCGCCTTTCCGAGATCGCCCGCGACGCCGCGCTGCCCGGCTTCCGCCCCGGAAAGGTGCCGATGCCCGTCCTCCAGAAGCGCTTCGGCCCGGCCGTGCTCGGCGAGGTGCTCGAGAAGACGGTTTCCGAATCGTCCTCGCAGGCGATGCAGGACCGCGGGCTGCGCCCCGCGATGCAGCCGCGCGTCGAGGTGACCGCATTCGCCGAAGGGGCCGACCTCGAGTACAAGCTCGCGCTCGAGGTCCTGCCGGACGTCGTGCCGGTCGACCTCAAGACGCTCGAGCTGCAGCGCGTGAAGATCAAGGTCGAGGACGCCGAGGCCGAGAAGGCGCTCGCGCGGATGGCGGAGCAGCGCGGCAAGGCCAAGGCGGCGCCGGTCGAGCGCGCCTCGCAGGCGGGCGACATCGTCGTCATCGACTTCGTGGGGCGCGTCGACGGCAAGGAATTCGCCGGCGGCGCCGCGAGCGACCAGCGTCTCGAGCTCGGCTCCGGCCAGTTCGTGCCCGGCTTCGAGGACCAGCTCGCGGGCCACGCGCCGGGCGCGAGGACGACCGTGAAGATCGTCTTCCCGGAGGCCTATCCGAACGAGGAGCTCAAGGGCAGGCCGGCCGAGTTCGACGTCACCGTGAAGCAGGTGCTCGCCCCGGTCGCCGTCGCCGTGGACGAGGAGATGGCGAAGGAACTGGGCTTCGAGGACCTGGAGACGCTGCGCGGCGCGGTGCGCGACCAGATCGGCCGCGAGTACGGCGAACTGGCGCGGCTGCGCACCAAGCGCATGCTGCTCGACCGCCTCGCCGAGGCCCATGCCTTCGACGTGCCCGAGGGCATGGTCGAGATCGAGCTCCAGGCGATCATGTCCAACTTCGAGCGCGAGCGCTCGATGGGCATGGAGGACGAGGGCACGCGCGGGAAGGCGCCGGAGCAGGTCGCATCGGATTTCCGCCCGATCGCCCAGCGCCGCGTCCGCCTCGGCCTGCTGCTTTCCGAGATCGGTCGCGGCAACAACATCCAGGTCACCCAGGAGGAGACCAACCGCGCGCTCGTCGAGCAGGCCCGCCGCTACCCGGGCCAGGAGCGCAAGGTCATCGAGCAGTTCCGCGCGAACCCGGAGATGCTCGCGCAGATCCGCGGCCCGCTCTTCGAGGACAAGGTCATCGACTTCATCCTCGAGATGGCGCGCACCACCGAGGCCTCGATGACGATCGAGGAAGTGACCAAGGCCCAGGCCGAGGACGACAAGGCGGCCGGCTGACGCCCGCCCGCCCGCCCTCGCAGATCCCAGCACCAGAGGAACGCAGATGTCCGAGCGCATGGCCGAACAGATGAACATGCTCGTCCCGATGGTGATCGAGCAGACCGCGCGCGGCGAGCGCGCCTTCGACATCTACTCCCGGCTGCTCAAGGAGCGGATCATCTTCATGACCGGCCCGGTGAACGACGCCGTGTCGAGCCTCGTCTGCGCGCAGCTGCTCTTCCTCGAGTCCGAGAACCCGAAGAAGGACATCTCGTTCTACATCAACTCTCCGGGCGGCGTGGTGACCTCGGGCCTCGCGATCTACGACACGATGCAGTACATCCGCCCCGACGTCGCGACGGTGTGCATCGGCCAGGCCGCGTCGATGGGCTCGCTGCTCCTCGCCGCGGGCACCAAGGGCAAGCGCTTCTCCCTGCCCAACGCGCGGATCATGGTCCACCAGCCCTCGGGCGGCGCCCAGGGCCAGGCGACCGACATCGAGATCCAGGCGCGCGAGATCCTCAACCTGCGCAAGCGCCTCAACGAGATCTACGTCCGCCACACCGGGCAGCCGATCGAGGCGATCGAGCAGGCGCTGGAGCGCGACAAGTTCCTGAGCCCCGACGAGGCGAAGGCCTTCGGCCTCATCGACGAGGTCGTGGTCAACCGGCCGCCGCGCGCCGACGACGCCAAGCCGGCCTGAGCGCCGCCGCGCCGCGCGACGCGGCGGATCCCTCTCGACGCCCGATGTTCGCGTGACGTTCGCGCGACCGCTTATCCGTTGTGGCGGCGCGAGCGCGGGCGCTAATCTCATCCCGAGTCACCCGGTGGCGCGAGCGCGCGCTGCCCGCGACAGAACACAGGCTGAACGAGCATGAGCAAGACCGGCAGCGGCGATTCGAAGAACACGCTGTACTGTTCCTTCTGCGGCAAGAGCCAGCACGAGGTCCGCAAGCTGATCGCGGGCCCGACGGTGTTCATCTGCGACGAATGCGTCGAGCTGTGCATGGACATCATCCGCGAGGAGCACAAGACGACCCTGGTGAAGTCGCGCGAGGGCGTGCCCACGCCGCGCGACATCTGCAACGTGCTCGACGACTACGTGATCGGCCAGGACCAGGCCAAGCGCGTGCTCTCGGTGGCCGTGCACAACCACTACAAGCGCCTCGCCCATGGCGGGAAGAACAACGAGGTCGAGATCGCGAAGTCGAACATCATGCTGGTCGGGCCGACCGGGTCGGGCAAGACGCTGCTCGCCCAGACGCTGGCCCGCATCATCGACGTGCCGTTCACGATGGCCGACGCGACGACGCTGACCGAGGCCGGCTATGTCGGCGAGGACGTCGAGAACATCATCCTCCGGCTCCTGCAGGCCGCCGACTACAACGTCGAGCGCGCGCAGCGCGGCATCGTCTACATCGACGAGGTCGACAAGATCAGCCGCAAGTCCGAGAACCCCTCGATCACCCGCGACGTCTCGGGCGAGGGCGTGCAGCAGGCGCTGCTCAAGATCATGGAGGGCACGATCGCCTCCGTGCCGCCGCAGGGCGGCCGCAAGCACCCGCAGCAGGAATTCCTTCAGGTCGACACGACGAACATCCTGTTCATCTGCGGCGGCGCCTTCGCGGGACTGGAGAAGATCATCGCCCAGCGCACGCGTGGCACGGCGATCGGCTTCGGCGCCGACGTCCGCTCGGTCGACGACCGCCAGACCGGCGAGATCCTGCGCGAGGTCGAGCCGGAGGACCTGCTCAAGTTCGGCCTCATCCCCGAGTTCATCGGCCGCCTGCCCGTGATCGCGACGCTCAACGACCTCTCGGAGGACGCGCTGGTCGAGATCCTGCAGAAGCCAAAGAACGCGCTGCTCAAGCAGTACCAGCGCCTATTCGAGATGGAGGGCGTCAAGCTTGCCTTCTCCGAGGACGCCCTGCGCGCGGTGGCGCGCCGCGCGATCCAGCGCAAGACCGGAGCGCGCGGCCTGCGCTCGATCATGGAAGGGATCCTGCTCGACACGATGTTCGACCTGCCGCAGATGACCGGCGTGGAGGAGGTCGTGATCAACCGCGAGGTGATCGAGGGCAGGGCGAAGCCGCTCCAGATCTACGCCGACAGGCGCCCCGAGACCGCCGCGGGGTCGTCGGCTTGAGCGGCCGGGCCGCGCCCGCCGGCCTTCGCCAGGACGACGCGCCGCGCCGACCCTTGATCGGCGCCGCGCAGGTGCCATCTGTCGCTGCAGGCGGATCGAATGCCTGACGCGCAGGCTGCCGCCCTCCCGGGACGGCCACCACGACGCCGCCCTCCAGAACGCATCGAACCAGCGAGTTCATGACATGGCCGAGACTCCGCGTGGCACCCTCTATCCCGTCCTTCCCCTGCGGGACATCGTCGTCTTCCCGCACATGATCGTCCCGCTCTTCGTCGGGCGCGAGAAGTCGGTGCGCGCCCTCGAGGACGTGATGAAGGACGACAAGCAGATCCTGCTGGTCGCCCAGAAGGACGCCGCCAAGGACGACCCCGCGCCCGGCGACATCTTCGCGGTCGGCACGATCGGCACGGTCCTCCAGCTTCTCAAGCTGCCGGACGGCACGGTCAAGGTGCTGGTCGAGGGAGGCAGCCGCGCGCGGATCCTGCGCTACGCCGACAACCCGAACTTCTTCCAGGCCCATGCCGAGCTCCTGCCGGAGCGCGTGGCCGAGCCGTCCGAGCTCGAGGCGCTGACGCGCACGGTGGTCTCGCAGTTCGAGCAGTACATCAAGCTGAACCGCAAGATCCCGCCGGAGGTCCTGGTCTCGGTCAACCAGATCGACGACCCGGGCAAGCTCGCGGACACGGTGGCATCGCACCTCGCGCTCAAGATCCCTGAGAAGCAGGAATTGCTCGAGACGGATTCCGTCGCGCAGCGCCTCGAGCGGATCTTCGGCTTCATGGAGAACGAGATCGGCGTGCTCCAGGTCGAGAAGCGCATCCGCAACCGCGTCAAGCGGCAGATGGAGAAGACGCAGCGCGAGTACTACCTGAACGAGCAGCTCAAGGCGATCCAGAAGGAGCTCGGCGAGATCGACGAGGGCAAGGACGAGGCGTCCGAGCTCGAGGACCGGATCAAGAAGACCAAGCTGTCGAAGGAGGCCCACGACAAGGCGATGGCCGAGCTGAAGAAGCTCAAGACCATGAGCCCGATGTCGGCCGAGGCGACGGTGGTGCGCAACTACCTCGACTGGATGCTCAACATCCCCTGGAGGAAGCGCACAAAGGTCAAGAGGGACGTCAGGCACGCCGAGGCGGTTCTGAACGCCGACCACTACGGCCTCGAGAAGGTCAAGGAGCGCATCCTCGAGTACCTCGCGGTCCAGCAGCGCTCGCAGAAGCTCCGCGGCCCGATCCTCTGCCTCGTCGGACCGCCCGGCGTCGGCAAGACCTCGCTCGGCAAGTCGATCGCGCGCGCCACGGGCCGCAACTTCGTGCGCATGTCGCTCGGCGGCGTGCGCGACGAGGCGGAGATCCGCGGCCACCGGCGCACCTATATCGGATCGATGCCCGGCAAGGTCATCCAGGGCATGAAGAAGGCGAAGTCCTCGAACCCGCTCTTCCTGCTCGACGAGATCGACAAGCTCGGCGCCGACTGGCGTGGCGACCCGACCTCCGCGTTGCTCGAGGTGCTGGATCCCGAGCAGAACGGCACGTTCAACGACCACTACCTCGAGGTCGACTACGACCTCTCCGACGTGATGTTCATCACGACGGCGAACAGCCTGCGCATGCCGCAGCCGCTGCTCGACCGCATGGAGATCATCCGGATCCCCGGCTACACCGAGGACGAGAAGGTCGAGATCGCCAAGCGCCACCTGATCCCGAAGCAGACCGAGGCGCATGCGCTGAAGGCAGGCGAGTGGGAGATCGCGGATGAGGCGCTGCGCGACCTGATCCGCTACTACTGCCGCGAGGCTGGCGTCCGCAACCTCGAGCGCGAGATCGCGAACCTCACGCGCAAGGCGACGAAGGAGATCGTCACCGAGAAGGCGAAGAAGGTGAAGGTCACGCGCGCCAACCTCGAGAAATACGCGGGCGTGAAGAAGTACCGCTGGGGCGAGACCGAGACCGAGGACCTGGTCGGCGTGACCAACGGCCTCGCCTGGACCGAGGTCGGCGGCGAGCTTCTGTCCATCGAGGCGACCGTCGTCCCCGGCAAGGGCAAGATGACGATCACCGGCAAGCTCGGCGACGTCATGCAGGAGTCGGTGCAGGCCGCGCATTCCTACGTGCGCAGCCGCGCCACCGCCTTCGGCATCCGCCCGCCGGTCTTCGACAAGAAGGACATCCATGTCCACGTGCCCGAGGGCGCCACGCCCAAGGACGGGCCGTCCGCCGGCGTCGCGATGATCACCTCGATCGTCTCGGCGATCACCGGCATCCCGGTGCGCCGCGACCTCGCCATGACCGGCGAGATCACGCTGCGCGGTCGCGTCCTGCCGATCGGCGGGCTGAAGGAGAAACTGCTCGCCGCGCTCCATTCGGGGCTCAAGCAGGTGCTGATCCCGAAGGAGAACGAGAAGGACCTCGCCGAGATCCCGGACAACGTGAAGAAGGGTCTGAGGATCGTCCCGGTCTCCACGGTCGACGAGGTGATCGCCGAGGCCCTGACGCGGGCGCCGATAGCCATCGAGTGGATCGAGCCGGTCGAGGTCGAGGCGGTCGCCAAGAAGCCGGAAGGCGAAGGCGGGCTGGTCACGCACTGAGCGCAGCGGCCTCGCGGCCGCTCGAGGAGAAGGCCCCGCGCCCGCGCGGGGCCTTTTTCGTGGCGGCCGCCGCGTGCCATAACGCCGGCGGCACGCGGAAGGGCGATTAGCTCAGTTGGCAGAGCGCCTCCTTTACACGGAGGATGTCGGCGGTTCGAGCCCGTCATCGCCCACCGCGCCGCATGCCGGCACGCGCTCGTTCGACGCGGCGCGCCGATGGCGCCCCGGGCGCCGGCCCCGGTTCCCGGCAAGGAAGGAACGGCACGATGAGGATCGACGGCAAGGCCTATCGCAGCGCCTGGCGCGAGGACGGCGAGCACGCGCTGCGCATCTTCGACCAGACGCTCTTCCCGCATGCCTTCGAGGTGCTGGTCCTGCGCGACGCCGGCGCCGTGGCCGAGGCGATCCGCACGATGCGCACGCGCGGCGCGCCGCTCATCGGCGCCTGCGGGGCCTACGGCCTCGCGCTCGCGCTGCGCGACGATCCCTCCGACGAGGCGATGACGCGCGCGCACGCGACGCTCGACGCGACCCGCCCAACCGCCGTGAACCTGCGCTGGGCGCTCGACCGCGTGCGCGACGGCGTCGCCGCGCTGCCGCCGGGCGATCGCGCCGACGCGGCCCTCGCGCTCGCCGACGCGATCTGCGACGAGGACGTCGCGATCAACCGCGCCATCGGCGAGCACGGGCTCGCCCTCTTGCGCGCGGCGGCCGCACGCAGGGGAGGCGGCAGGGTCAACGTGCTCACGCATTGCAACGCGGGTTGGCTCGCCACCGTCGACTGGGGCACCGCGACCGCGCCGATCTACATGGCGCACGACGCTGGCATCGACATCCATGTCTGGGTCGACGAGACGCGGCCGCGCAACCAGGGCGCGGCGCTGACGGCGTGGGAACTCGGGAGGCACGGCGTGCCGCACACGCTGGTGGCGGACAATTCCGGCGGCCACCTGATGCAGCACGGCCTCGTCGACCTCTGCCTCGTCGGGACGGACCGCGTCACGCGCGACGGCGACGTCTGCAACAAGATCGGCACCTACCTGAAGGCGCTCGCCGCCGCCGACAACGGCGTGCCCTTCCATGTCTGCCTGCCCAGCCCGACGATCGACTGGCGGGTCGCCGACGGCCTGCGCGAGATCCCGATCGAGCAGCGCGCCGGGCGCGAGGTCACCCATGTCGCGGGCCTGCTCGCCGACGGCCGCCGCGCCGAGGTGCGGATCTCGCCCGAGGGGACCGAGGCGCGCAACGACGCGTTCGACGTCACGCCGGCCCGCCTGGTGACCGGGCTGGTGACCGAGCGGGGGATCTGCCGCGCCGAGCGGGCGGCGCTGCGCGCCATGTTCCCGGACCTCGCCGCAGCCCATGGGGATTAGCGCGACGGCTTCTCTTGACTGGCCGGTCGAAGGCGGGTACATCCCCGCGCTTCGAATTGGCCTACGCGGGCGTAGCTCAGTTGGTTAGAGCGCCGGCCTGTCACGCCGGAGGCCGCGGGTTCAAGTCCCGTCGCTCGCGCCAATTTCCGCTCCACGGATGCCGAAAAGACCCGCCCCTCCCGGGGCCGCCCGCCATGCGGCACGCCCGTGTGTGCATTGCGGTACGTCGGCCTTTTCTAACGCGGGGGTGCCATCTATAACGGCCCGCGGGCCGGGTGGAGTCCCCGTCCAGGCCTGCAATCTGGGAGCCGGGCGCCGAGGGGGCGTCGGCGATGTCGCCGAGCCCTCGCGTAAACCGGTCTGGAGCCGATGGACGCCTTGCTGCGTGAATACCTGCCGATCCTGATCTTCCTCGGGATCGCGATCGGATTGTCGATCGTCATGGTCGCTGCCTCTCTGGTCGCGGGGCGGCAGAAGCCGGACCCGGAGAAGCTGTCCGCCTACGAATGCGGGTTCGAGGCCTTCGACGAGGCCCGCAAGCAGTTCGACGTGCGCTTCTACCTCGTCGCCATCCTGTTCATCATCTTCGACCTTGAGGTCGCCTTCCTGTTCCCCTGGGCGGTCGCGCTCGGCGACATCGGGATGTTCGGGTTCTGGTCGATGGTCGCCTTCCTCGGCGTCCTGACCGTCGGCTTCGTCTACGAATGGAAGAAGGGAGCGCTCGAATGGGAGTGATCGCGCCGGGTTCCGCTCCACTGGCGCGGGGCGCCGAGCAGGACCGGATGCTCCGCACGGTGACCGACGAGCTCCAGGACAAGGGGTTCGTGGTCGCGCAGCTCGACAAGCTTGTGGCCTGGGCCCGCACCGGCTCGCTCTGGCCGATGACCTTCGGCCTCGCCTGCTGCGCGGTCGAGATGATGCACAGCGCCGCGAGCCGCTACGACTTCGACCGGTTCGGCATCGTCTTCCGGCCGAGCCCGCGCCAGTCCGACGTCATGATCGTCGCCGGCACGCTGACCAACAAGATGGCGCCCGCCCTGCGCAAGGTCTACGACCAGATGGCCGAGCCGCGCTGGGTGATCTCCATGGGCAGCTGCGCTAACGGCGGCGGCTACTACCACTATTCCTACTCGGTCGTGCGCGGCTGCGACCGGATCGTCCCGGTGGACATCTACGTGCCCGGCTGCCCGCCGACGGCGGAGGCGCTGCTCTACGGCGTGCTGCAGCTGCAGAAGAAGATCCGCCGCACCACCACGATCATGCGCTGAAGGGCAGGGCGCGATGAACCAGGTCCTCAAGGAAATCGGCGAGCACGTCGCCTCGTCCCTGCCGGACGACGTGGTGCTCGTCGAGCAGCGCCTCGGCGAGCTGATGGTCACCGTGAACGCGGGCTCGATCGTGCGCGTCCTGTCGTTCCTGCGCGACGACAGCCAGTGCGATTTCAAGGTGCTCGTGGATGTCTGCGGCGTGGACTGGCCGCAGCGCGAGCGTCGCTTCGACGTCGTCTACAACCTCCTGTCCGTGAAGCTGAACCAGCGCATCCGCGTGAAGCTGGAGGCCGACGAGGCGACCCCGGTGCCGACCGCCATCGGTGTCTTCCCGGCCGCCGGCTGGTACGAGCGCGAGGCCTGGGACCTCTACGGGATCATGTTCTCCGACCATCCGGACCTGCGGCGCATCCTCACCGACTACGGCTTCGAGGGGCATCCGCTGCGCAAGGACTTCCCGCTCACCGGCCATGTCGAGGTGCGCTACGACGACGAGCTCAAGCGCGTAGTCTACGAGCCCGTGAAGCTGACCCAGGACTTCCGCCGCTTCGACTTCCTCTCCCCCTGGGAGGGCATGAACCGCCTGCTGCCGGGCGACGAGAAGGCCGCGCCGCCGCCGGCCGCACCGAAGAGCTGAGCAGACGCCCATGACCGCCGAAGTCGCCCTCAAGAACCTGACCATGAACTTCGGGCCGCAGCATCCCGCGGCCCACGGCGTCCTTCGCCTCGTCCTCGAGATGGACGGCGAGGTGGTCGAGCGCGCCGACCCGCATATCGGCCTGCTCCACCGCGGCACCGAGAAGCTGATCGAGTACAAGACCTACACGCAGGCGCTGCCCTATTTCGACCGGCTCGACTACGTGTCGCCGATGAACCAGGAGCACGCCTTCGCGTTGGCGGTGGAGAGGCTCCTTGGCATCGCGCCGCCCGCGCGCGCGCAGGCGATCCGCGTGCTCTACGCCGAGATCGGCCGCATCCTGAACCACATCCTCAACATCACGACCTTCGCGCTCGACGTCGGCGCCATGACGCCCCTGCTCTGGGGCTTCGAGGAGCGCGAGAAGCTGATGGAGTTCTACGAGCGCGCCTGCGGCGCGCGCCTCCACGCCAACTACTTCCGCCCGGGCGGCGTGGCGAGCGACCTGCCGCCGAAGCTCGTGGACGACATCCGCGCCTGGACCGGGCGCTTCCCGAAGATCGTCGACGACATCGAGTCTCTCCTGACCGACAACCGCATATTCAAGCAGCGTACGGTGGACATCGGCCGAGCCACCGCCGAGGAGGCGCTGGCCTGGGGCTTCTCCGGCCCGATGCTGCGCGGCTCCGGGCTGCCCTGGGACCTGCGAAAGGCCCAGCCCTACGACGGCTACGAGACCTACGACTTCGACGTGCCCGTGGGGCGGAACGGCGACTGCTATGACCGCTACCTCTGCCGCATGGAGGAGATGCGCCAGTCGCTGCGCATCATGGTCCAGGCGCTCGACGCCATCGCGCGCACGCCTGGCCCGGTGAAGACGGACGACAAGAAGATCACGCCGCCGACGCGCGGCGAGATGAAGCGCTCGATGGAGGCGCTCATCCACCACTTCAAGCTCTACACCGAGGGCTACCACGTGCCCGCGGGCGAGACCTACACGGCGGTCGAGGCGCCCAAGGGCGAGTTCGGCGTCTACCTGATCTCCGACGGGACCAACAAGCCGTATCGCTGCAAGATCCGCGCGCCCGGCTTCGCCTTCCTGCAGGCGATGGACTTCCTCGGCAAGGGCCACATGCTCGCCGACGTCGTGGCGATCATCGGCTCGATGGACATCGTGTTCGGGGAGATCGACCGATGAGCG
>Ga0194129_10003987_pt1 | contig 20086 bp, 20 predicted proteins | sample TA2KigCa35mmetaG_FD_150862 | JGI IMG/M metagenome (GOLD analysis project Ga0194129, IMG submission 150862) | Freshwater microbial communities from Lake Tanganyika, Tanzania - TA2015038 Kigoma Deep Cast 35m | ecosystem: Environmental > Aquatic > Freshwater > Lake | place: Tanzania: Lake...
CCGCCCTCCGGGCCGCGATCCGCGCCGACGAGCTGCTCCACCTCGCCGTGGCCCCGGACGGTGCCGAGGCGACGGTGCTCGGGCACACGCGCTGGGCGAGCGTCGGCATCATCTCCGAGCCCAACGCCCATCCGCTCGACCACACCGAGACCGACACCCCCGACCGACCCCTCGTGTTTGCGGCCCTCAACGGCGACGTCGACAACTACGCCGACCTCCAGGTGGCCGAGGGGCTGACCACGCCGTCCGAGATCACCACCGACGCCAAGGTGATCCCGGTGCTGGTGTCCCGCCGACTCGCCGCCGGCCGGAGCCCCGAGGACGCCTTCCGGACCACGGTGGCGACGCTGGAGGGCTCGGTCGCGGTCGCCGGGGTGCTGGCCGACGACCCGGGGTCCCTCTACCTGGCCCTGCGGGGCAGTGGCCAGGCGCTCTACGTGGGGGTGGCCGAGGACGCCTTCGTCGTGGCCAGCGAGCCCTACGGGGTGGTCGAGGAGACCGCCGCGTACCTCCGTCTCGACGGGGAGACCGCCGGCGATCCCGAGCGGGCCGCGGCCTCCCGGGGCCAGGTCGTCGTCCTCGCCGCCGACGCGGCGGGCGAGGTCGCCGGCATCCGCCGCCTGGCGTACGACGGCACCGCCGTGACGGTGGGGGCGGACGACCTCCAGCACGGCGAGATCACCACCCGCGACATCGACCGGGGCGCTGCGCCGCACTTCCTCCTCAAGGAGATCTGCGAGGCTCCCGAGTCGTTCCGCAAGACCCTGCGCGGCGTGGTGGTCGAGGGCGCCGACGGGCGCCTCGCCGTCCGGCTCCCCGAATGGTCGGTCCCGGCCGGGGTCCGGCGGCGCCTCGCCGACGGCTCGATCACCCGGGTGCTCGTCGTGGGGCAGGGGACCGCTGCGGTGGCCGGACAGGCGCTCGCCGACGTCGCCCGCCCGCTCGTGGGCGACCGCCTCTTCGTCGAGGCGGTCCTGGCCACCGAGGTCTCCGGCTTCGGCATGCGCACCGACATGTCCGACACGTTGGTCGTGGCGATCAGTCAGAGCGGCACCACCACCGACACCAATCGCAGCGTCGATCTCGTGCGCCAGCGCGGCGCAGCCGTGCTCGCGATCGTGAACCGGCGAAACAGTGACCTCGTCGACCGCGCCGACGGGGTGCTCTACACCTCCGACGGCCGCGACGTCGAGATGAGCGTCGCGTCGACCAAGGCCTTCTACTCCCAGGTCGCCGCCGGCTACCTGCTGGCCCTCGCCGTCGCCGCGACCACCGGACCCCTCGACGCCGACCAGGAGCACGAGCTGCTGGCGGCGCTGCGGGCCCTGCCCGACGCGATGCGGACCATCATCGAGCGCCGAGCGGCGATCGCCGAGATCGCGCCCCGGCACGTGCTCTCCCGGCGTTCGTGGGCGGTGGTGGGCAACGGGCCTAACCACATCGCCGCGCGCGAGCTGCGGATCAAGCTGTCGGAGCTCTGCTACAAGGCGATCGCCTGCGACGCGACCGAGGACAAGAAGCACATCGACCTGTCGTCGGAGCCATTGACGCTCGTCTGCGCCGCCGGGCTCCGGGGCTCGAACCTCGACGACGTGGGCAAGGAGGTCGAGATCTACCGCGCCCACCGCGGGGTGCCGATCGTCATCGCCGGCGACGGGCAGCGGGGCCGGTTCGGCGCGGCCGCCGACGTCATCACCGTTCCCGAGGTGCACCCCGCAGTCGACTTCGTGTGCAGCACGGTCGCCGGGCACCTGTTCTGCTACGAGGCCGCCCTCGCGATCGACGCCACCGCGCGGCCGCTCCGGGAGGCGCGCGCCGCGATCGAGGCGAGCGCCGCGGGCCCGGTCGACGAGGTCCTCGACCGGCTCGGCCCGGCGATCCAGGATCCCGCCCGCCGCTTCCTCGACGGGGTGCGGGCCAACCGCTACGACGGGAGCCTGGAGGCCAGCACGGGGATCCTGGTGGCCTCGCTCCTCCGCTACGCCACGGGCATCAGCCCGCTCGATGCCTACGAGCTCGAGCACGGCAAGGTCGGGACCCCCAGCACGGTCGTCCAGGACCTCACCGCCGCGTTGACCCGGGCGATCGAGGAGCTGACCCGGCCGATCGACGCGATCAAGCACCAGGCCAAGACGGTCACGGTGGGGATCTCGCGTTCCGACGAGACCCTCCTCCACGTGCCGCTCGTCGCAGCGGCGCTCGACGCCGGTGCCCCCCGCGACGGCCTCAGCTACCGGACCCTGCGCACGCTCGTCGACCTCGACGCCGCCGTGGTGGAGGTCACCGGGTTCACCCGGTACCGCATCGACGGGGATCCCGACGAGGCCGACGCCACCGTGCACGTCGTCGACCGGGGTGGGGTCGCGGTCGGGCTGCCGTCGCGCACCGACGAGGATCCCCGGCTCCGGGGCACCAAGCACCGCGTCGCCACGCAACGCGAGGTGACCGCGGTGCGCGGCCGTCGCGACGGCCGGACCATGGTGATGATCCCCGAGGTGAAGCACAACCAGGCGGTCGGGGTCACGCTGCTCCACGTGCGCTTCGCCGACGTCCTGCCCGCGGTCACCATGCGGGGGGTGCTCGAGGGATACCAGGGGCGCTACTCGGCGCTCTTCGACGCCGTGACCGAGACCGAGACCGCCTTCGACGACGAGCGGCTCGCCGCCGTCGGGGTCGTGGACCTCCTCACCGAGCCCGTCAACGTGCTCGCCGAGCACTGGTGGTCGCGCTGATCGCGGGTCCAGGCGTCATCGGGATCGGCACCGACCTCGTGGAGGTCGAGCGCTTCCGTCTCGCGCTGACCCGGCGCCCCACCATCGAGGCGCGCCTGTTCTCGGACGCGGAGCGGGCCTACGCCCACCGGTTCCGTGACCCCACCAAGCACCTCGCCGCGCGCTTCGGGGCCAAGGAAGCGGTGATGAAGGCGATGGGCGTCGGGCTCTGGAAGTTCCCGATGCGCGACGTCGAGGTCGTGAAGCTGGCCTCGGGCGAGCCGATCCTCCGCCTCCACGACAAGGCCGCCGCCCTCGCCGCGCAGCGTGGGGTGCGCGAGTGGCGGCTCACGCTCACCCACACCGACACGGTGGCCCAGGCCGTCGCGGTGGCGCTCGGCTGAGCCCGGCGGTGCGCCCGGTCCTGACCCCCGAGGAGATGCGGCTCGCCGACCTGCGGGCGGTCGCCGCCGGGACCCCGGTCGAGGTGCTCATGGAGCGCGCGGGCCGCGCGGTGGCGTGGTCGATCCGCCGCCGCCTCGGTCGGGCGGCCGGGCTCCGGGTCGTGGTCGCGTGCGGGAAGGGCAACAACGGCGGTGACGGCCTGGTGACCGCCCGCGTGCTGCGGGGGTGGGGCGCGCGCGTCGACGTCGTGTGGGTGGCCGACGGCGTGGACCCGGTGGCGCTGGAGCGCCGGCTCGACCGGGCCGATCTGTTCGTCGACGCCATGTACGGCACCGGCTTCCGCGGCGAGCTCACCGGCGACGCCCGGCTCGTCCACGAGCGGGTCGCGGCCCGGGGGGTGCCAGTGGTCGCCATCGACATCCCGTCCGGGGTCGACGGTGGTACCGGCGAGGTCCGTGGTGCGGCGGTCCGGGCCGACTGGACCGTGGTCTTCGTCGCGACCAAGCCGGGCCTGTGGTTCGAGCCGGGTCGGTCGCACGCCGGCACGGTCGAGGTGGTCGACATCGGGATCGATCCGGCCGACCCGGCCGAACCCGGTTTCCCCCGGCTCGGGATCGCCGACCCCGACGACCTCCGGGCCTGGCTGGCGCCCCGGGCTCCGGACGCCCACAAGTGGTCGTCGGGGTGCCTCGTTGTCGGGGGGTCGGGCGGGATGACCGGGGCGCCCGCCCTCGCGGGGCACGCGGCGCTCCGGGCCGGCGCCGGCATCGTCTGGTGCGGGCTGCCCGCCGACGCCGCCGCGCGCGCCGGCGGCACCGAGGTCATCGTCCGGGCCCTGCCCGCCGACGCGACCGGGGCCCTGACCCCGGCGGCGGCCGACGTGGTGCTGGCCGACGTCGGTCGGTTCCGGGCCGTGGCCGTGGGCCCGGGCCTGGGCCGGGGCGACGGGGTCCGTGAGGCGGTGCACCGCCTCGTCGCCGGGATCCCGGGGCCGCTGGTGCTCGACGCCGACGGTCTGCACGCCGTCGCCGGGCGCCCGGACCTGCTCGCCGCCCGCACCGGGCCCACCGTGTGCACCCCCCACGCCGGGGAGTACGCGGCCATGACCGGGACCCCGCCCGGCCCCGACCGGGTCGCCGCGGCCCGAGCCCTCGCCGGGGCCACCGGCACCGTGGTCTGCCTCAAGGGCCCGGGCACGGTGGTGGCCGCACCCGACGGGCGGGCCTCGATCTGCCCGCGGGGCGGTCCGTGGCTGGCGACGGCCGGGACCGGCGACGTCCTGACCGGGATCGTCGCCGCCTTCCTCGCGCGCGGCGTGCCTGCGTTCGAAGCGGCCACTGCGGCGGTGCTCGTGCACGCCGACGCGGCCGACCGGGCGGGGCATACTGGGCTGGTGGCGGGCGACCTCCTTCCGGCGATCCCCGCGTCGCTGGCCGCGGTGGCCGCGACCGGGCCGGCGTCGGCGTCCGGAGGGCGCGGGTGACGGACTTCCGGTCGGCCCGCATCGTGATCGACCTCGATGCGGTCGCCGCCAACGTGGCGGGCCTCGCCGCGCTCGTGGCGCCCGCTGCCGTGCTCGCCACGGTGAAGGCCGACGCCTACGGCCACGGGGCCGTGCCGGTGGCCCGGGCGGCCCTCGGCGCCGGGGCGACCTGGCTCGGGGTCGCGTCGGTCGAGGAGTGCGTCGAGCTGCGTGCCGCCGGCATCACCGCCCCCGTCCTCGGCTTCGCCGAGCCCCCGGTCGCGGCGGCGGCCACCGTGGTGCAGGCCGGCCTCACCCCGTTCGTCTACAGCGAGGCCGGGATCGACGCGCTCGGCGCCGCTGCCGAACGTGCCGGCACGGTGCTGCCCGTCCACCTCAAGGTCGACACCGGGATGCACCGGGTGGGTTGCCGACCCGAGGCCGCCCCGGTCCTCGCCGAGCGGGTGGCCGCGCACGGCGCCCTGCGGCTCGAGGGTATCGGCACCCACCTCGCCGCGGCCGACGGTCCCGACCCCACCGCGACCGAGGGCCAGCTCGACGCGTTCGAGGTCGTGCTCGCCGCGGTCACCCGGGCGGTGGGTCGCCCCTCGGTCGTGCACGCCGCGAACTCGGCCGGCGCGGTCGCCTTCCCCCGGGCCCGCTACGACCTCGTGCGCCTGGGGATCTCCGTCTACGGCGTGGTCCCGGCCCCGGAGCTCGTGGGGCGCGTCGACCTCCGACCCGTCCTCGCGCTCGAGGCCGGGGTCTCGTTCGTCAAGGACCTCCCCGCCGGTGCGCGCGTGTCGTACGGGTGGCGCTACGAGCTCGCCCGCCCCGCCCGGATCGCGACGGTGCCGGTCGGCTACGCCGACGGGGTGCCCCGGGCCCTCGGCACCCGCGGGGGCGAGGTGCTGGTGGGGGGCCGCCGGTGCCCGATCGCCGGGACCGTGACGATGGACCAGCTCATGGTCGACGTCGGCGACGCCGACGTCGCGGTGGGGGACCCGGTGGTGCTGATCGGACGCCAGGGCGACGAGGTGATCCTCGCCGACGAGTGGGCGACCCGACTCGACACCATCCCCAACGAGATCCTCACCCGCTTCGGGGGTCGCCTCCCGCGCCACCACGTGGGGGGGACGCGGTGATCGAGCGGGTGGCGTCCCGGGCGGTCGAGGTGGCCGGGGTCGGGTTCGGGCGCAGCGCCGGGGTGCTCGGGTCGGCGGTCGAGATGCCCCTGCGCATGCTGACGACGAGCCGACGGGTCGATCCCGACGTGGGCCACCTGGGGCCCCTGCCCTTCGCCGAGGCCCGCCATCTCCCGGCGCCCGACGGCGGGCACCTCTTCACCCTCGCCCACGGCACGGGTGCACCGGTCCTGTTCGTCCACGGGATCGCGACGACCTCCCGGATCTGGACGAAGCAGTTCCGCGACCTGCCGGCGACCGGGATCCGCGCGGTCGCGTTCGACCAGCGCGGCCACGGCGGGTCACCCGCGGGACCCGGTGCGTCGCTCGACCACCTCGCCGACGACGTTCGCACCGTCGTGGAGGCCGGTGACCTGCAGGGCGCGCTCGCGGTCGGGCACTCGACCGGGGGGATGGCGCTGCTCGCCTTCGCCGTGCGGCACCCCGAGGTGGCTGCGGCGCGCCTGCGCGGGATCGTGCTCGTGTCGACCGCGGCGCGCCTCGGGCTGGCCCACGTCCCGATGCTCGACCGGGCCTTCCTCCAGTTCGCGAGCGGGTTCGTGCGCTCCGGGGCCTGGGCGCGCTCCGACTGGTCGCGGCTGATGGCCCGCCTCGCCTTCGGCCGGGACCCGGTGGCGAGCCAGGTGGAGCTCGTCCGCGTGCTGCTCGCGTCGGCCCCAGAGGCGACCGTGGCCGCGGCGGCGCGGGCGCTCGCCACGTTCGACTGCACCGAGCACCTCGGCCGGGTCGGGCTGCCCGTCCTCGTCGTCAACGGGACCGCCGACCTGTGCGTGACCCCGGGTGACGCCCGGCGCCTGGCCCGGGGCCTGCCCGCCGCCCGGCTCGAGCTGGTGGCCGGTGCGGGGCACATGCTGATGCTCGAGCGGGCCGACCGGCTCGCCGAGCTCCTGCGGGCCTTCGCCCGCGACGTCGGGATCGCGGCGGACGTCGCCGCGTGATCACCGACGTCCCGGGGATCCGGGTCGGCCACTGGACCGGCACCGGCACCGGGGTGACGGTGATCCTCGCGCCGGAGGGCACGGTGGGATCGGGCGAGGTGCGTGGGGGCGCGCCGGCGACCCGTGAGCTCGCCCTGCTCGACCCCGAGCGCACGGTGAGTGCCGTCGACGCCGTCGTGCTGACCGGCGGCTCGGCGTTCGGGTTGGCCACCGCCGACGGGGTGGTGCGCCGGCTGGCCGAGCTGGGGCGCGGGGTCCGCACGGCCGGGGGCGTCGTCCCCATCGTGCCGACCGCGGCGATCTTCGACCTGGTGGCGTCGGGGGGTCGCCCACCCGGCCCGGACGAGGGCCGGGCGGCCCTGGCCGCGGCCGAGGCGCCCGGGACCGGGTTCCCCCAGGGCCGCGTCGGCGCCGGCGCCGGCGCCCGGGTCGGCACCTGGCGCGGCGGCGAGCACGGCGTCGCGGGCGGGCTCGGGAGCGCATCGGCCCGCTGCGACGACGCCACCGTCGGCGCGCTCGCCGTGGTCAACGCGGTCGGCGACGTGATCGCGGTCGACGGGTCGGTGCTGGCCGGGTCCGGCGCACCCCCCGGCGTCCCGCCGTTCCCGGAGGCCCTGGTCGAGGTGGAGCACACGACGCTGGTCTGCGTCGCGACCGACGCCCGGTGCACGAAGTCGGAGTGCGCGCTGCTGGCCCAGAGCGCACACCACGGGATGGCGCGGGCCATCCACCCGTCGCACACCCGGTACGACGGCGATCTCGCGATCGTGCTCAGCACGGGGACCGCGCGCGCGTCCGTCGACCGGTTGCGCGTGACCGTGACCGAGGTCGTGGCCGCCGCCGTCCGGGCCGCAGTCGTCGGGGGCTGAGGTGGCGACCGGTCCGGGCCCGTGGGGCTCCCTCGCCGCGGTGCGGACCGATGCCCTCGCGTGCACGCGGTGCCCGCTCGCCTCGACCCGGACCCAGGTCGTGTTCGGGGCGGGTGATCCCGACGCCGGGTTGATGTTCGTGGGCGAGGGGCCGGGGGCCGACGAGGACCGGCGCGGCGAGCCGTTCGTGGGCCGGGCCGGTCAGCTGCTCACCCGGCTGATCGAGGGCATCGGCCTGACCCGTGACGACGTCTACATCGCCAACGTGGTGAAGTGCCGCCCGCCGGGCAACCGGGATCCACAGCCGCAGGAGATCGCGGAGTGCCGTCCCTACCTCGACGCCCAGCTCGGGTTCGTCGCGCCCCGGGTCGTGGTGACCCTCGGGAACTTCGCGACCAAGCTCCTGCTCGACACCAAGGTGGGGATCACCCGGCTCCGGGGCCAGGAGCACCCGTACGGTGACGCCGTGCTCGTGCCCACCCTCCACCCGGCCGCCGTGCTGCGCGGCGGGGGCGTCGCCCTGGCCCAGACCCGGGCCGACTTCGTCGTGGCCAAGCGGGTCCTGGCCCGGGGCGCGACGTCGTGAGCACGGTCGAGGTGGCCTCACCCGCGGCGACCGACCGCCTGGCCCGGCGGGTCGCCGACCTGCTCGAGCCGGGTGACGTCGTGCTGCTCGCGGGCGACCTGGGGGCAGGCAAGACGACCTTCACCCGGGGGCTCGGGGCCGGCCTCGGGGTGACCGAGCCCGTGGTGAGCCCGACCTTCACCCTCGCGCGCGTCTACGCCGGCCGCCTCGACCTGGTCCACGCCGACGTGTACCGGCTCGACTCCCGGGCCGAGCTCGCCGATCTCGGCCTCGAGGAGCTCGCGGGCCCCGATACCGTGGTCGTGGTGGAGTGGGGCGACGTCGTGCGCGACGCGTTCGCCGGCGACCGGCTCGAGGTGACCCTGGCGTTCGTGCCCGACCGCCCCGACGCGCGCGTCATCACGCTCGTCGCGCTCGGCGACGCGTGGGCGCCGCGACGCGCGCGGCTCGACGCGCTGGTGGCGGCCGCGGCATGACCCGGGGGCGGCCGTGACCCACGTGCTCGCGTTCGACACCGCGACCGACGTCGTCACCGTCGCGGTCGGCCGTGACGGTGTGCCGGTCGCCACGGTCGAGGTCGACTCGGCCCGCACCCACGCGGAGCAGCTGGTGCCGGCCGTGCGCCGCTGTGCCACCGAGGCCGGCGTGGCGCTCGACCGCCTCGACGCGATCGCGGTGGGCGTGGGGCCGGGCCGGTTCACGGGCCTGCGGGTGGGCGTCACCACCGCCAAGGTGATGGCCGACGCGCTGGGGATCCCGGTGATCGGCCTCAGCACCCTCGAGGTGCTCGCCGCACCGTGGGTCGCGCCCGACCGCGAGGTGGTGTCGGTGATCGACGCCCGCCGCCGCGAGGTCTACTGGGCCCGGTACCGCACGGGGGGCCCGACGGGGCCGGTCGCCGCCGTCCCCGAGGCGGTGGCCCCTCCGGCGGAGGTGGCCGCGGTCGTGGCCGGGCTGGGACCGTCGGCCTGGGTCGTGGGCGACGGCGCCTTGCGCCACCGGGACCTCTTCGCCGCGACCGGGGCCCACCTCGCCGACGCGGGCGCGGCGGTGCCCGGTGCGGCCGCCCTCGTCGCAATGGGGACTGCCCGGCTCGCGAGCGCGCCCGCCGGATCGGCGCGCGCGCTCGTGCCCGTGTACCTGCGCGAGAGCGACGCGGCCATCAACTGGGAGCAGGCGGCCCGGGGGCCGTCGACGTGACCCCCGAGGCACCGGAGGTCGACGGGCCGGTCACGGTCGTGGTCGGCCCGATGCGCCGTCGGCACCTGCGGGCCCTGCTCGCGATCGAGGGGCAGGTCTACCCGCGCCCCTGGACCGCGTCGCTGTTCCTCTCGGAGCTCGCGCAGCGCAGCACCCGCGCGTACTTCGTCGCCCGGGTGGGCCGTGAGGTCGTGGGGTACGCCGGCCTGATGACGAGCTTCGAGGACGCGCACGTCACCACGATCGCGGTCGATCCCGCGTGGCACCGCCGGGGCGTCGCGACCCGCCTGATGGTGGCGCTGGCCCGGGAGGCCCTGGTCCGGGGTGGTCGTCACCTCACCCTCGAGGTCCGCATGTCGAATCAGGGTGCCCAGGACCTCTACCGCCGCTTCGGCTTCGCCCCGGTCGGGGTCCGCACGCGGTACTACCCCGAGACCAACGAGGACGCGCTCATCATGTGGGTCCACGACATCGACGCCCCGGAGTACGCGCGTCTGCTCGAGGGCCTCGAGGGCCGCGTCCCCGGCGCCACCGTCTACGAGTCGGAGCACTGATGCTCGTCCTCGGCATCGAGACCTCGTGCGACGAGACCGCGGCCGCGGTGGTCGAGGTTCCGGACGGCGCGTCGGCACCGATCGGTCTGCGGATCCGGTCGTCGGTCGTATCGAGCCAGGTCGACCTGCACGCGCGCTACGGCGGCGTGGTGCCCGAGGTCGCGAGCCGTGCGCACGTGGAGTGGATCGTACCCGTGGTCGCGGACGCCCTCGCCGAGGCCGGCGTCGGGCTCGACCGGATCGACGCGGTGGCGGCGACGAGTGGGCCGGGCCTGGCCGGTGCGCTCCTCGTGGGGGTGAGCGCAGCCAAGGCGCTGGCCCTGGTGGCCGGGGTGCCGTACGTCGGCGTGAACCACCTCGAGGCGCACTGCAACGCAGGGTGGCTCGAGCAGCCCGAGCTCGGTTTGCCTCTGGCCGTCCTGCTCGTGTCGGGTGGCCACACGCTGCTGGTCGCCGTGGATGCGCCCGGGACCCACCGGGTGCTCGGTGGCACGGTCGACGACGCTGCGGGCGAGGCGTTCGACAAGGTGGCCCGCTTCCTCGGCCTCGGCTACCCCGGGGGCCCGGTCATCGACCGCCTGGCCCGGACCGGCGACCCGGGTGCCGTCGCGTTCCCCCGCGCGATGCCGGGCACGCTCGACTGCTCCTTCTCGGGGCTCAAGACCGCCGTGGTCCAGCACGTCCGGGCCCACCCCGCGGTCGCGGTCGCCGACGTCGCCGCGAGCTTCCAGGAGGCGGTCGTGGACCAGCTCGTCTCGAAGCTGGCCCTGGCGGCCGACGCCACCGGCGCGGCGACCCTCGTGCTCGGCGGGGGGGTGGCGGCGAACTCGCGGCTGCGGGAGCGCACCGCGGCGCTGGCGGCGGCGACCGGCCGGGCCGTGTTCCTTCCGCCGCCCGCGCTGTGCACCGACAACGCCGCGATGATCGCCGCGACCGGGGCGCTGCGGCTGGTCGAGGACGGGCCCACCCCGCTCGACGCCGGGGTCGACCCTGCTCTCGGGCTGGGCCCGGGCTGACGCCGATCCGGGCCCGGCTTGCTGGTTCCGGGAGCGCCGGGTATCTTGGCGTTAGCACTCCGAGTGTGCGAGTGCTAACGCCCTTCCGGCGCCGGCCGGGTTCGACCCGCCGGGCCCCTATCGTCAGCATCGATCGGCGTCGATCGACATCGCAGTGCCAGGAGGCATCCCATGAAGTTGCACCCGCTGGAGGACCGCATCGTCGTGCGGGCCGGGGAGCCCGAGGAGACCACGATCAGCGGTCTGGTCATCCCCGACACCGCCAAGGAGAAGCCCCAACAGGGTGAGGTCCTCGCCGTCGGCCCCGGTCGGCGGGCCGAGCAGTCGGGCGAGCTCATCCCCCTCGACCTCTCCGTGGGCGACACCGTCGTCTACTCCAAGTACGGCGGGACCGAGATCGCGATCGACGGTGAGGACCTCCTCATCCTCTCGAGCCGCGACGTCCTCGCCAAGATCACCAAGAAGTAGTCCGCACCGTCAGCGGGCGACCGTGACGACACCGGGCCGGGGGGGCGCACAGCGCATCCCCCGGCCTTCGTCGTTCCGGGCCGGGGATCCCGCACCGTGGGCCGGCCTGCCCGCCGCCGACCGGCGGGTGAGCCTGGCCCGGGTCCGGGCCGCCTGCGCCGAGCTCCCCGCGCCCCGACCCGGTCGGGGCGTCGCGCCGTCCACCCGCGCCGCCGCCGTCCTGGTCCCGGTGTTCGAGGAGGACGGCGAGGCCCGCGTCATCCTCACCAAGCGACCCGAGACCATGCCGTCGCACCAGGGGGAGATCGCCTTCCCGGGGGGCAAGTACGAGCCCGGGCTCGACGGCGATCTCCGGGCGACCGCCCTGCGCGAGGCCCACGAGGAGATCGGGCTCGAACCGGGGACGGTCGAGGTCGTGGCCGAGCTCGACCACCTCGTCACCGTCTCGGCCCGCTTCGACCTCGCCCCCTTCGTGGGGCTCCTGCCCGGCCGTCCGGCGCTGGTCCCCCACGTCCGCGAGGTCGACGCCGTCTTCGACGTTGCGATCTCGGAGCTGCTGCGCGACGACGTGTTCCGCGAGGAGCGCTGGGAGGTCCCGCCCGAGATGCTCGTCGGGGTGGGCAAGGACCGGGCCATCCACTTCTTCGAGCTCGCCGGCGAGACCGTCTGGGGCGCAACGGCGCGGATCCTGGTGGGGCTCCTGGGCCATCTGACCCGTCCGATTCCACCGTCCGAGACCGGTTTCCCGGGTCACCCCGGGGTATGGTGAGGCCACGCCGTAGGAGGGAGTCACCGACGTGGAAGTCGAGATCGGGATCGGCAAGTCGGGGCGGCGGGCCTACGGGTTCGACGACATCGCGATCGTCCCCAGCCGCCGCACGCGGGACCCCGAGGACATCGACATCTCCTGGACGTTCGACGCCTTCACCTTCGACCTGCCCCTCATGGCGTCGGCCATGGACGGCGTGGTCTCCCCCCGCACCGCGATCGACATCGGTCGGCTCGGTGGGCTCGCCTGCCTGAACCTCGAAGGACTCTGGACCCGCTACGAGGACCCCGAGGCCTGCTACGAGGAGATCGCCGCGCTCGAGCCCGAGAAGGCGACCCGGCGCATGCAGGAGATCTACGACGAGCCGATCAAGGACGAGCTCGTCGGGCGGCGCATCGAGGAGATGCGCGAGGGCGGCATCGTGACGTGCGCGTCGCTCACACCGCAGCGCGTGGAGCGCTACGCGCAGACCCTGCTCGAGGCCGAGCTCGACGTGCTGGTGATCCAGGGCACCGTGGTGTCGGCCGAGCACGTCTCCAAGGACGCCGCGCGCCAGCCGCTGAACCTCAAGAAGTTCATCCGTGAGTACGAGATCCCCGTGATCGTCGGTGGGTGCGCGTCGTACTCGACCGCGCTGCACCTCATGCGCACCGGGGCGATCGGGATCCTCGTGGGCGTCGGTCCCGGACACGCGTGCACGAGTCGGGGCGTGCTCGGCATCGGCGTTCCCCAGGCGACCGCGATCGCCGACGCCGCCGGCGCCCGGATCCGGCACCTCGACGAGACCGGCGTCTACGTGCACGTGATCGCCGATGGCGGCATGCGCACCGGTGGCGACGTCGCCAAGGCGATCGCCTGCGGCGCCGACGCGGTGATGATCGGATCCCCGCTCGCCGGGGCCTACGAGGCGCCGGGTCGTGGGTACCACTGGGGCATGGCCACGTTCCACCCCACGCTTCCGCGCGGCGCGCGGGTCTACGCCGGCAAGAAGGCGGCGCTCGCCGAGATCCTCACCGGTCCCGCCCACGAGAACGACGGCACCCTCAACCTGTTCGGGGCGCTGCGCACGTCGATGGCGACCACCGGGTACGAGACGGTGAAGGAGTTCCAGAAGGCCGAGGTCATGGTGGCGCCGTCGCTGCAGACGGAGGGCAAGGCCCTCCAGCGCAGCCAGGGCGTCGGGATGGGCCGCTGACCGGCGGATCCGGAGCACCGGCCGCCGCCCCGATCCCCGAGCCGTGATGCAGCCCACCCACGACACCGTCCTCGTCGTCGACTTCGGTGCGCAGTACGCGCAGCTGATCGCCCGCCGTGTGCGTGAGGCCCGCGTCTACTCCGAGATCGTGTCGCGGACCTCGCCGCTGTCGGACCTGCTGGCCCGCCGCCCGGTCGGCATCATCTTCTCGGGTGGTCCCGCCTCCGTCCACGTCGACGCCGCCCCGTCGATCGACGCCGCCGTCTACGACGCCGGCCTGCCCATCCTCGGCATCTGCTACGGCGCGCAGCTCCTCGCCCGGGACCTCGGCGGGACCGTCGAGCGCACCGGCGGGGGCGAGTACGGCCGGACGGTGATGACCCGCACCGACGCCGCGTCCCTGGTGCTCGACCCGGTCGCCGCCGAGCAGATCGTCTGGATGAGCCACGGCGACGCGATCACCGCGGCCCCGGACGGCTTCGTCGTGACCGCCGGCAGCCCGGGGGCGCCGATCGCCGCGCTCGAGGACCGGGCCCGGGGCCTCTACGGCGTGCAGTTCCACCCGGAGGTCGCCCACACCGAGCGGGGCCAGGACGTCCTGCGGGCGTTCCTCTTCGACGCCTGCGGCGCCCGCCCCACCTGGACCCACAGCTCGATCATCGACGACGCCGTGGGGGAGGTGCGGGCCCAGGTCGGCCGGGAGCGGGTGATCTGCGGCCTGTCGGGCGGGGTCGACTCCGCGGTTGCCGCCGCGTTGGTGCACAAGGCCGTGGGCGACCAGCTCACGTGCGTGTTCGTCGACACCGGGCTCCTGCGCCTCGGTGAGGCCGAGCAGGTCGAGGACACCTTCCGTCGCCAGTTCGCCGTCGATCTCGTCCACGTGAAGGCGGCCGACCGGTTCCTCGGCGCCCTCGCCGGGGTGACCGAGCCCGAGGCCAAGCGCAAGATCATCGGCGAGACCTTCATCCGGGTGTTCGAGGAGGTCGCCCGCGACCTGAGCGACGCCCACTTCCTCGTGCAGGGGACCCTCTACCCCGACATCGTCGAGTCGGGCGGTGGCGACAACGCCACCATCAAGTCCCACCACAACGTCGGTGGCCTGCCCGAGGACATGGACTTCGAGCTGGTCGAGCCGCTGCGCAACCTGTTCAAGGACGAGGTGCGCGCCGTCGGCGAGGAGCTCGGGCTCCCCGAGGACATCGTCTGGCGCCAGCCCTTCCCCGGGCCCGGCCTCGCCGTGCGCATCATCGGCGAGATCACGCCGGAGCGCCTCGAGATCCTGCGCCAGGCCGACCACATCGTGGTCGACGAGATCCACCGCGCCGGCCTCTACCGCGACATCTGGCAGAGCTTCGCGGTGCTGCCGGCCGTGCGGACCGTCGGCGTGATGGGCGACGGTCGCACTTACGAGTACCCAGTGGTGATCCGGGCGGTCACGTCGGAAGACGCGATGACCGCCGACTGGGCGCGCCTTCCCCACGATTTGCTCGAGCGGATGGCGTCGCGGATCATCAACGAAGTTCCGGGCATCAACCGGGTGGCCTACGACATCACGAGCAAGCCCCCCGGCACCATCGAGTGGGAGTAACGCAGCCAATGGACAAGTCCGCCCTCACCGCCACCGCCGAGGCGCTCGTCGCGCCGGGCAAGGGCATCCTCGCCGCCGACGAGTCGAGCGGCACGATCAAGAAGCGCTTCGACTCGATCAGCGTCGAGTCGACCGAGGACAACCGCCGGGTCTACCGGCAGATGCTCTTCACCACGCCGGGCGCGTCCGACCACATCTCGGGCGTGATCCTGTTCGACGAGACGATCCGCCAGTCGGCCGACGACGGCACGCCGTTCCCGAAGCTCCTTGCCGGCCAGGGCGTGATCCCCGGCATCAAGGTCGACACCGGCGCGAAGCCGCTCGCAGGCTCCGAGGGCGAGACGGTGACCGAGGGTCTCGACGGCCTGCGCGAGCGGCTCGCCGAGTACTACGAGCTGGGTGCGCGGTTCGCCAAGTGGCGGGCCACCTACACCATCACCGACTCGCTGCCGTCGAGCTACTGCTACGACGTCAACGCGCATGCCCTGGCCCGTTACGCGGCGCTGTGCCAGGAGGCGAACATCGTCCCGATCGTCGAGCCCGAGGTGCTGATGGACGGCACCCACACCATCGCCCGCGCGGCCAACGTCACCGCGCACGCGCTCGGGGCGCTGTACCGCGCGCTGTTCGACCAGGGCGTCTACCTGCCGGGCACGCTCCTCAAGCCGAACATGTGCCTGTCGGGCTACGGCGCGGCGGAGCAGGCGTCCGACGAGGAGGTCGCGAAGACCACCATCGGCGTGTTCGAGTACACCGTGCCGGCCGCGGTGCCGGGCATCGTGTTCCTCTCGGGCGGCCAGAGCGACGAGCAGGCCACTGCGCGGCTCAACCTGATGAACCAGATGGGCCCGCACCCGTGGCAGCTGTCGTTCTCGTATGGCCGCGCGCTGCAGGCCCCGGCGCTGAAGGCGTGGGGCGGCAAGCCCGACAACCTCGGGGCCGGCCAGGCCGCGTACGCCAAGCGGGCCCGGCTCAACGGCCTCGCCCGCTCGGGCGACTACAAGCCCGAGATGGAAGCGGCCTGAGTGTTTGGACCGTTCGCAGTGCCAGGGTACCGCTGAACGTCCAAACACGGAACGTGTGATGCGCGCGCTCGTCCAACGGGTGACGCGAGCCCAGGTGACCGTCCACGGGGCGGTCACCGGCGCGATCGGGCCCGGGCTCTGCGTGCTGGTGGGGGTGACCCACGCCGACGACGAGGCCGCGGCGCGCCGGCTCGCCGACAAGGTGTGGCGGCTGCGCGTGTTCCCCGACGCCGACGGCGTGATGAACCTGCCGCTCGGCGACGTCGGCGGCGAGGTGCTGGTCGTCAGCCAGTTCACCCTCTACGGCGACACGTCGCGCGGGCGGCGGCCGTCGTGGGTCGATGCCGCGCGCCCCGAGCAGGCCGAGCCGCTCGTCGAGGTGTGCTGCGCGGCCCTGCGCGACCTCGGCGCCACCGTCGCCACCGGCGTGTTCCGGGCCGACATGCAGGTGGAGCTCGTGAACGACGGCCCCGTCACCCTCATGCTCGAGGTCTGACACCACAACCGCCACCGGGAGCGATGCGATGAAGGCAGCAGTGGTCGAGCGGTACGGGCCGCCGGAGGCGGCGCGGGTGGCCGACGTCGAGGCCCCCGTGCCGAAGCCCGACGAGGTGCGGGTGCGAGTGCTCGCCACGGCGGTGACCTCGGGTGACGCGCGGATCCGGGCCGGTCGGTTCCCGCGCGGGTTCGCGGTCCCGGCCCGGCTCGCGTTCGGCCTCACCGGCCCCCGCCGCCGGATCCTCGGCACCACCTTCTCGGGGGTGGTCGACATGGTCGGCGCACGGGTGTCGGACTTCTCGATCGGCGACGCGGTGTGCGGCATGACCGGGGCCCGGATGGGTACCCACGCGGAGCACGTGACGGTGCCCGTCAAGCGGATCAGCCGGAAGCCGGCAGTGGTGTCCCACGACGACGCGGCCGGGCTGCTGTTCGGCGGCTCCACCGCGCTGTGGTTCCTGCGGGACAAGGGCCGGGTGGGCGAGGGCGCGTCCGTCCTCGTCAACGGCGCCTCCGGTGCGGTGGGGACCAACGCCGTCCAGCTCGCCCGGCACTTCGGCGCGTCGGTCACCGCCGTGACGAGCGCGCCGAACGCCGCGCTGGTCGAGCGGCTCGGGGCCGAGCGGGTGATCGACCACACCACCGTCGACGTCACCACCATCGGGGACCGGTTCGACGTGGTGCTCGACACCGTCGGCAACCTCTCGATCGCGACGGGCCGTGCGCTACTGCGGCCCGGTGGTGTGCTGCTGCTCGCAGTGGCCGACCTCGCCGACACGATCCGGGCCCGGGGGCGGGTGGTGGCCGGCTCCGCTCCCGAGCGGGTCGCCGACTTCGACCTCGTGCTCGGCCTGGTGGCCGACGGCGCGATGGTCGTGGTGCACGACCAGACGTATCCCCTCGACGACATCGCCGAGGCGTACCGCCGCGTCGACGGCGGCCACAAGGTCGGCAACGTCGTCGTGCGCCCATAGCCACCGTCCGACGTTTCGCGCGACCGAAGCACCGCACCCGCGCTCCGTGGCATCCTTGACGGCATGACGGACGTGATCTGGAAGGACGCGACGGCGCAGGCTGCGGCGATCCGGAGCGGCGAGACGAGCGCAGTGGAGCTGGTCGAGGCGCACCTCGCGCGGATCGCACGGTTCGACCCCGAGCTGGCGGCCTTCGTGGCCGTCGATGCCGAAGGCGCGCGGTCGGCGGCTCGTGCGGCCGACGCCGCGGTGGCCACCGGCGATCCGGACCCGAGCCGGCCGTTCCTGGGCGTGACGATCTCGATCAAGGATGTGATCGACGTCGCCGGGCTGGCCACGACCCACTCGTGCAAGGCGCTCGTGGACGCGGTCGCGGTTGCCGACGACCCGCTGGTCCGGCGTCTGCGCGACGCCGGGTTCGTCGTCCTGGGCAAGACCAACGTCCCCGAGTTCTGCACGACCATGACCTCGTCGGAGCTCCACGGGATCTGCCGGAACCCCTGGGACCCCGAGCGGACGCCCGGCGGCTCGAGCGGCGGTGCCGCGACGGCGGTCGCGGCCGGGCTGTGCGCCGTGGCCCACGGCACCGACGGGGCCGGGTCGGTGCGGGTGCCCGCCGCGTTCTGCGGGCTGGTGGGGATCAAGCCGACGCGGGGGTTGGTGTCGTTCGGCACCGAGGCGGGCAACCCGTACTTCGGCACCAGTGTCGACGGCGTGCTCAGCCGGACGGTGCGCGACGCCGCAGCGTTGGTCGACGTGTTCGCCGGCCGGCGCGACCCGGTGCTGGCCGACGCCTGCACCGACGGAGTCGCTCCGGCGCCGCTGCGGATCGCCCTGACGACCACCGCGCCGTTCGGGGTCGTCGACGAGGAGTGTGCCCGGGTCGCGCGGGAGACGGCCGACGTCCTCGCGGCCCTCGGGCATCACGTCGAGGAGCGGACCCCACGGTGGGACGTGATCCTCGCCCCTGCGGCGGGACCGATGAGCGTGCCCGGACCGGCCGGTCTGATCCCGCTGGAGCAGGTGGGCCAGCTCGAGCCGAGGAACCGGCCCCTCCTCGAGCGGCTCACCGCCCTGACCCTCGTCGAGCACGCACGGTGGGTCGACCAGTGCCGGACCGCCGCGGTCGAGTTCTCGGCGTTCTGGGACGACGTCGATCTGCTGGTGTCGCCGACGGCCGGCATGGTCGCGCCGTCGGTCGACTGGGCGCCGTGGGACCAGTCGGCGGCGGAGCACATGGCCACCTTCGCCGGGTTCCCCAACTTCGCGCAGCCGTTCAACCTGTCGGGGCAGCCCGCGATCAGCCTGCCGGTCGGATGGAGCCGCGACGGTCTCCCGATCGGGGTCCAGCTCGCCGGGCGACGCTTCGACGAGGTCGGGCTGGTGCGCGTCGCCCGTCAGCTCGAGCTCGCGCTGCCGTGGTCGGACCGCCGCCCGCCGATGTTCGGGTGAATCGCGAGGACCGAGGCCCCACCCACCCGGCCGCCGCCGCCCCGGCTGCGGGGCGGAACCCAACGGTCGGCAACCGCGCGAGCGCCGCGCGAGTGGTCGGCGTCAGTCGGCGACGATGCGAACCTGCACGCCGAGCGCGCGGTAGGTCTCGAGCGCCCGGCGATCACGGGTGAGCAACGCCACATCGTGTTCGACCGCGACTGCACCCACGAGCGCATCGAAGACGGATCCTCCGGCGATGCCCAGCTCGGCCAGTCGGTCGTGCAGCGCCGCCGCCCCGTCGGCCGACAGGTGGCGCGTCGCGGGGTAGTTGGCGGACAGGATCTCACGGACGACCGCGGGCGGGCGGCGGGCCGGAGCCGGGAGGCGGGTCAGCACCGAGAACGTCTCGAACGCGGCGTGCCCGGCGAGTCCGAGCACGAGGCCGTCGAGCGCGCCGACCACGGCCGCGTGGTGGGCGTGGTCCTCGACGACGAGCGCCACCGCCACGCTCGTGTCGACCAGCGCGTCGGGAGGGTCAGCGCTGGAGGGCATCTCGGAGGGTCTGGACGTCGTCGTCGGTGAGCGTGGCTCCCGACGCGGGGATCACCATGAAGCCGGCCCGCATCGCGACCCCGGTCCCGGCGATCGGCTCGACCCGGAGCGCGGCGCCGTCGGCAGTCACCTCGACCTCCCCGGGCTGGAGCCCGAGGTGGTCACGGAGCTGCTTCGGGATGACCAGCCGTCCTGCCTTGTCGATGGTCGTGCGCATGGCAGAACGCTACCACTTAGGTGGTTGCGGCGTCCCCAGTGCCCCAGCCGCCGCCGCCGGGGGTGAGCATGCGGAGGACGTCGCCGGCCCGGAGGTCACGGGTGCACTTGTCGGGCAGGCGCTCGGCGCGGTCCTCGTCGCCGCCGGGCAGCAGCCAGTTCTCGCCCGGGGCGCCGGTGCCACCCCCGGCCAACCCCCACGGGCGCGACGCCCGCCGCTCGGTGATGAGGCTGACGGTCACGTCCTCGAGCACCAGCAGGTCGCGCTCGATGCCGTCACCGCCGGGGAAGCGCCCGGCCCCACCGCTGTCCCGCCGCAGCGTCTGACGCACCACGCGGAGCGGGAAGGCCCGCTCGAGCACCTCGACCGGGGTGTTGCGGCTGTTGGTCATGCCCGTGTGCACCCCGTGCATGCCACCCC
>Ga0194129_10003989_pt1 | contig 20074 bp, 6 predicted proteins | sample TA2KigCa35mmetaG_FD_150862 | JGI IMG/M metagenome (GOLD analysis project Ga0194129, IMG submission 150862) | Freshwater microbial communities from Lake Tanganyika, Tanzania - TA2015038 Kigoma Deep Cast 35m | ecosystem: Environmental > Aquatic > Freshwater > Lake | place: Tanzania: Lake...
TAATACTCCAGGACCAGCAAATCTATATGCAGAGGAATTATTATTTGCAGTTATGTAATACTTAATAGCAAATCCAACATCTGTTCCATCACCAACAGTTGTATTGGTTCTGAAAGAGGTTGCTGTTGTAATACCAGAAACATTCAGTTGTTTAGCAAATAGTGTCGGCCCAGTAACTGTGGTAATCCCAGCAAAAGTAGAAACACCAGTAACAAAAAGTTGAGATGTTGATGTTCCACTACCGACCACAGTAAGAGCACTTGTTGGATTTGTGGTTCCTATGCCGACAGATCCAGTAGAAGTAACTATAACTGCAGAAGATCCAACACCAACTTGTAGAGGCCCTAATGGATTTGCGGTTCCAAGTCCAACATTACCAGAAACATAAGCACCACCAGTAACTTGAAGTTGTTGTAATGCAGTTCCAGTAGAAGTTCCAGTGCCAATAATAACTGGTTTTCCAGTGCCTGGCCCTGCAAATGCAGGACCCATCAAAATTCCAGTATCATTGACTGCTATTCCCTCAGTGCCATCCCAATTATTTAAGGATACAGAACCACCATTTGGGTAAACATAAGTTCCTTGAAGAACAGGGTAATTCAGGAGTCTAATTGCAAATGATTGAGCCGTTGCGAGCTGAGCATTAAAATCAATGTAATTGTTTCTACTTCTAAACGATATAGTTGATGCAGAACCAGCATCATTACCAGTTCCATAAACAATAAGGTCCTTGGTAGATGTTATACCAGTATTTTGGATATAACTGAAGGTAGAAACACCAGTAACAAAAAGTTGAGATGTTGATGTTCCACTACCAACCACTGTAAGAGCACTTGTTGGATTTGTGGTTCCAATTCCAACATTACCGCTGGAGTTTGCATAGAATCTTATATTTCCATCACCATCAGAAAGAACTATATTATTGGATGAAGTTCTGATGTCAAGTCCCTTTTCATTTCCTTGATATCCACCAATAATGACGTTATCGCTACCAGTTGTCATATCATTTCCTGCAGCCTCACCAATAAAGGTATTATAATCTCCAGATGTAACACCGTCACCTGCGTTGTGTCCTACAAAGACGTTTCCAATGCCATCAGCGTTCTTTCCAGCATCATACCCAATATAAACACCAAAGGAGGGAGAACTGGAGCGTGCTGCATGATATCCAATAGCAACGTTAGAATGTCCAGTAGTAGCATTTTGTCCTGCTTCATATCCAATAAACACATTTGATCCACCGCCACCATTATAACCTGCCTGATGTCCTATTGCGATAGTATTATCAGTGTTGCTGGTTGGATTTCTAAGAGCTTCATATCCAATTGCTATACAATAATCTGGGGAAGTTGATCCATATAAAGATCTATAACCAAGAGCGATATTACCATTATCATTTGCTTGAGTAAGTAAACTTTGTCCTGCTTCATATCCAATATAAATTGAGTTTGTGTCAGTGTCTTGGACAATATTCATTCCACTAATATTTGCCCAACCATTTACAACTAAGTTAGTTGTAGCAGCACCAACAGCACCAACTGTAAGTTTACTTGTCGGATTTGTGGTTCCGATGCCAACATTAGAGAGTGTATGAATACCAGCAGCAGTGGTTACGAACTGGGATGATCCACCACTAGCAGATCCGGTTACAGTCACTACACCAGCAGAAATCGGAGAAACTGTTAAATTATCTCCAAAATCAATCGTTCCTGCTGTTCCTACGGTGGTTCCAGAGTCTTTTATGATAAGACCCGAACCAGAACCAACAACACCAGTCAAACCAGAACCATCACCAACGAATGATGTTGCGGTAACTACACCAGAAACGTTTAATGTGGTAACTGATGTGATTCCAATATTATATCTTTCAGTGCCTGTGCCTACAGTTCCATCAGCTTCCGTATTAACTAACTCTACCCAACGTGTATGAGCATAATATAACTTACCAGTGTCATGTGCATGAGCAACCGCACCGTGATAAGTAGAATATGATGGAAGACTTGCGTATGTATCGTAATAGAAAGGTATGATACTACTAGTCAGTCCTGCAGTGATTCTACCAGCTGTAATCAAACCAACAAAGGTTGACACACCAGTAACAAAAAGTTGAGATGTTGATGTTCCACTACCAATTACAGTAAGAGCACTTGTTGGATTTGTGGTTCCAATCCCAACCAATCCAGCACTAGTTGTGGTAATTACAGTTCCACCAGTACCAACATTAAGTGTGCCTGAAGTTGAAATACCAGAAACATTTACATTACCACCAACATTTAAATTACCAGGATCAACATTTAAATTTCCACCACCCAAGATATCCAAATTATATCCACCAATGATTAAATCCGCAAAAAGTTCAACAGGATACGTGCTTCCACCAGTAAGAATTAAACCATCTCTAATTCTTGCATATCCAGCAACATCTAAAGTGTATGCTGGTGGATTTGTTGTCGCTCCAACTCCAAGATTATCTTGGAATGTAGAAACACCGGTAACAAAAAGTTGAGATGTTGATGTTCCACTACCAACCACTGTAAGAGCACTTGTTGGGTTTGTGGTTCCGATACCAACATTAGAGAGTGTATGAATACCAGCAGCAGTAGTTACGAACTGGGATGATTCACCACTACCAGTTGCAGTAATCGTTACTTGCCCCGTAGATCCAGAGACATTTATACCAGTGCCTGCAACAATGGAAGTTACCGCAGCGCCAGTTAAAGTTGTGCCACTCAAGACAATGGATGTTGCACTAATAATACCGGTAGATCCATTAATAGTAACACCGGTGCCTACATTAATAATATTCGTGGACCCATTAAGAGTGATAGACGAAGTTCCAATACTTAAGATTCCAGTGATTCGTGCATCACCATTTACGAATAATGTGGTTCCTGATGTCCCAACAGCACCAACTTCCAGAGCAAATCTTGGATTTGTTGTTCCCATTCCAACATTTCTCAATGTGTTAATACCTACAGATGTGGTATTCCAAACAGGTGCAGATAGGGTTGTAGTGCTCCCCGCCCCTAGATAGGTGTAAACCTCAAGAAAGTTATCATTAATAACACCACCAGCTGCTCGCAGAGTATCACCTGTGCCATCGTTAGCTGCTGCTCCAGTGTTTATTGCTACTCTTGCCATTATAGATGTTTTAGTTTAGAAGTATTTAGATTAGGTACTTTTTAAATTTAAGAGGTTTGGTTCTCTGAACAATCGCTGAAGTCGTGATGCCACCAACTCTCCTATCACCATAGAAATTAAATTCGTTAGATTCTGCCCTTGCAGTAAGATCTATTCTACCCCAACTAAAATTACCAAAGTAATTTGATGTTGTCACAATTCCAGTGTATGCGCTTCCAACACTACCTATAGAATCAAAAGTAAACACTGTAGAATCAAATGTTATTAATGTGGAACTGAAGTTAATTGTTCCAATACCTGTTATTCGAGCAAAAACTCTTCTTACATGAGTCAGTCCAATTCCAGCCACAGTTGATTGTGTTGTAAAAGCAGTATCAACCTGATAAACGTTGTCAACAAAATTTGTCCCTATGCCGACTATGTTGTTTAAAACATCTTTTGATATTAACACTGTGCTTCCAATACCAACATTAGAATTATAAACAATGAAATAATCATTAACGTTTATTGAACTTAATGTAATTGCAGTTCCAACGTAGGTGGTGTTTCTTAAGAAAGAATCTTGTGGGATATAAAAATCAAATATAAATTTATCAATAAAGGATTGTGTTGTTGTACCAAATCCAACAATCACACCAGAATCACCAGAGAATGAAGACACGTTATTTGTTTCAACCACAGGGTTGGGTGATGAAATAAGGACTTGAGGTGGATTGGATGAAGTATACCCAACTCCTGGACTTGTGATTGCTACGCCAGTGATAGTTCCGCCAGCTCCGATTGTTACAGATCCAAATGCTCTTGTAGAGGTATCAACTCCAACAGTTGATCCAAAACTTACAATTGCTGTTGTATAACCAGCACCACCATCAGAGATAACAACAGAGGAAATTGTCCCTAAACCAGAAACAACTGCTGTAGCTATAGCGCCAGATCTATTTTCCTGTGATATAATTGTAATACTATTTTGGAAAGTTAAAGACGTATCATTTTCATTTCGGGCATTAAAGAATGGTCTAATATTATCAACATAGATTGCAGTGGACCCAACACCAACTGTTTTTATAACATAACCAAAGTGATTGATATTTGGTTCGTAAAGTTCTCTATCCTTTCCAACATCTTTTTCATTAATTATTTTATCTTCAGTTTGTCTGCACCAAACAACTGGTCTTAACAAAGTTTCATCCTCAGTATTTCCTGGTCCAAAATACGAAACAGTGGATACTTCATCAGTAGAATTAATAGAGGTTACTATTCTTTCTTCCTCTTGTTGATATGGTTGTTGACCAACGGATGCATCATATCCAATCGTTAAATCATCACCAACCTTGACAGTTTCAATAATTTCTCTACCTACAACATCAACACTTCCACTTCCCTTATAGAAAATAATTTTTGAGGTATCTCCAACTTTTGGAGCCTCTGTAAATGTTATGATACTTCCACCTGAGAAAACATAACCCTCTCCAGGAACTTGAAGAATATCGTTAATAAAGATGAGTAAAGTATCCTGAACAATAATATTTGATCCTCTTGCAGCGACGATTGATTTAATGAGTCCACCTTTTGTTAATTGGAAAGTTTGAGTGTTACCATCGAATAATTCATCAAAATTATCAAAAACATCAAGTTCACCAATAGACCATCCACTGAATTCATCAGTGAAAATATTTTGAACTGTAAGTTGAAATTCTCTAAAATTAGCAGAAGTTGGAATGCCAGTTAATCCGCCAACAGGAACAGTTAGTATGTCACCATTTCTATAACCATAACCAGTATTAGTAACTTCAAAATCTATTACACTTGAACCTTGTCCAACAACAATATCGACTTTTGCTTCTGTTCCAACTCCAGACGAAGATGAACTATAACGAAGAGGAATATTAGAATATGAGTCTGGACTATCAATTACAACATATGGTGGATTATTTTTTTTAAATGTTATAACCGTTCCAATTCCAATTGAAGAGGGTGAGGTGCTGCCAGAACCAATCGTAAATGATGTGGATGCAATTCCAACGATGGATGCATTTGTAATTGCAGTGCCAACAGAAACAACATTTCCAACATTTACATTAGTTAAGTTAGATGTAAATATTATTGTGCTTCCAGAAGAAACTGGATGTGAAATCAATTCGGTCTTAATTAATGAAAGTGCTGTATAACCAGATCCGGCGTTAGTAATCGTTACTGTTGTTGATATGCCCCCAGAAATAATTGTAGCATAACCAACATGCTCAATTGTATTAATTCCAACGGAACCAGTGCTTACACCAATATTAACAACTCCAGTCTGTGGATTTGATATCTTAATTACTGCTTGTGTTCCAGATGGGATGGCATATTGACTTGTTGCAGCAGTTCCTACCTGAACAAAGGTAGATCCAACTGAGGTGATAACATTGCTAATTTCAATAAATGTTCCAACCCCAATACTACAATTCGACCCAGTATTAAGTAGACTTAATAGACTGAAGACACTATTGTTATTTTCTAAGAAAATGATGGTTGAACCAATTCCAACAGAATTAGAAACATCAGTGAGAATTTTGTATGTTGCTGCAGATCTGTAACCAGAACCAGTATTTCCAATTGTAATTGATTGAACTGTTCCAGCGGAGGAGACAGTAACTGTCCCGCCCGCAGAGACTAATGGTTGATATCCGGATCCTTCAGTTGAACCAACAGAAACAATAATTCCACCTTTAGGGAATGAAGATATTCCAACATCAGATGTTATAACTTGTGCGGTTCCATTAAAACTAATTGTGATTATTCCAGAACTTTCATTTAAAACATAGGTGGATGAGTTTCCTCGACCTTGGAAGACATCATTAATCAAGATTACAGCATCGCTGGTTATCCCTGAGACATTAACTCCATTAGATTTTAAAGTAAAATTTTGATTTGTTCCATTAAATTCAGATGAAATATCATCAAAGACATAATTTTTGTGATACGTGTCGTTAGAGGAATTTTTTATTCCAGATCGAATAAATGATCTTCCGTGGAAAGATGATGATGTGGTTATTCCAGTCCAATCTCTCTCATCTGGTGGATTTGTACTTGTACCAAGAGGAGTATTACCATATGGAGCTTCTGAAAATGTAATAGTATTATCAATAATATTATAGTTACCATTAACCTTTGTAACTAGTTGACCTGTAGAATAACCAGCAAGTGATGTGCCCATCCACTCTCTACGAACTTTAACTGTATTAGTGCTCCCTATACCAACACCCTCAATTTTCATAATTTCATTACTAATCTTAATTAAGTCTCCACCGAAGAATGAGGTTATTCCGCTAAATTTGATAAGATCATCAGTTGTAAAAACTTGATCCGCAAGAGTAGTGGTTACTGCAGTTGATACAACGGGCGATTGAATAATATTGTCTAGGGAGATAACAACCTTTGCGTTTTGATTTGTGGAAACAAAACGGTGTAAGGTTCCAATACCAACACTCGTTAAATCTAAAACATCTGGAACAAATTTTAGTGCATTTTGTGCGCTGGACGCAAGTTTAATTTTATTTGAGTCTACTTTTACAATAAAAAGACTATTTGTTGTTGTTATTCCTGGAGTTAATTTATCTGTAGATCCAACACCAGCGATTGTTGTTGTTGCAATTCCAATTGCCTGGGTTGTTCCCGCTCCAGATTGATAGTAAACAACACTCTCTCCAGTCACAAAGAAGTGATTTGGAATGGAAATTGTATCATTTGTTAGATCTACGATTGAACTACTACTTCCATTAAAATATCTCTCAAAAATTGGATCTGATTTATGTTTTAAATCAAAGGATCTCTTAATATCTCTCTCAGTTCCTGTATAATTTGAAAGGAAAGTTTCAATAGTACCATTATTAAAACTTATGATATCTCTACTATCATCTTGATGACGTAGAGCATTCATATAAACTTTTACTTGAGTGGCAATACTTGGGATGGGAGTAAAAAGCAACTCAACAGTGCCTGCTGCAGACACTCTTGAACCAATTGTTCCGAGACCAGAATGTGTCTGAACAATACCAAACTCAGTATCATAAGTATCATATGAAGTTGTTGTGTCAACATAATCATCAACGACAATAACCTCTGACATTTGGCATCTATTATTTGTAGTATCTACAATTTGAACTACAAAATAAGCAGCATCATATTCATTTGGATATTGTCCAACTGTAGTTAGACCAGGAGATGCTGAGGAAGATATTGAGGTTGTTCTTACTTCAAGTCTAGCATGTTTTAAATCAAGTGTTCCAATTCCACTAAATGACGAATTTGCCAATCCTACCTGTATGGTATTGACTGCACCAGTTGTCCCAATGCCAACTCCGGAATTAGGTATGAAATCAATTTTTAAGTTTGATCCACTAAAATACGGATGATATGTTCCTAAACCAGAACCACCAAAAGCAGTTGGAATTGTTGTTAATTGTCCGTATTCTAATAATTCAATATTTGTTCCGTCATGAACAATATTTAATTCTTCAAACTCAAACTTATTAGAATTAATATCAGGAGTTATTTGAACGAGAACTTTGACAGAGCTATAAGTGCTAGCAATTCCAACTATGCTAGTCGTGACTCCGGAGGATAAAGAAACACTATCAGTATCGATTAATAGAACTCCTCCAATGCTTGTAGATCCTGTGCTTAAAAGATTATCATCTAGATTATAAGATAAACAAGTTACATTATAATCATTAATACTTGATTGAGTTGGGTAAAATAAAAGCTGACCATCTGATCCAGAAACTGAAAAATCAAATGATCCCTGATCATAGGTAGTTTCAACTCTCCCGTATTGATTCATGTAAGCAAAAAATCCATCATGAATTAAATCAACAATTAATAGTTGTCGTTGAGCGGTGTATCTTCTGTCCGTTACAAATGTAATGTATTTCTGTGCTCTAACAGAGGATAACTTAAATGTATTAACAATACTAAATGCCGTCGCTCTTGGATTACTATTAAATAATCCACTAATATCATCGATTAATAAAACTCTATTTCCAATTGATTCTTCATAATCAGTTAAAATTCTATTTGAAAAAATAATTTTATCCGAGATAATTGAAGAGTTAAGATTGATAGAATTTTCTCTAACTAGATCAAAATCAAATACACAGTTTAAATTAACAAACCTGGTCAAGTCTAAAACAGATTCAACATAACCTAATTCAGTTGATAAACCAATCTTCATATCAGTTTGTTTATCCCTTGGAAGAGTTGACTCTAACTGATAATCAGCAAATTTTTTAAAACCTAAAGTATGGTTCAAGGCGCCTACTGGATCCTTCCAAGTATCAAATGCTACTTTTGATTTTAAAGAGTATGAGAATTTTTGATAGTAAAAACTATCTTGTACTCTTTGAAGATTATTATTTAAGAATCCAAATATGTTTTGCCATCCCTGGGTAATAGTTGAAGAGGATCCAACAACAAAAGACGTATCAAAAGATGTGACAGATGAAGCAAATCCTTGAGTTTTGGATGATAAACCTTCAATAATTTCACCACTAATAAATTGATCCTTGGAAGAAATTTTTAAAATTGTATTTCTAGAATCCCAACTCTCAACAGTTCCTGTGATAGATGATGATTTCGATTTTACGATTTCTCCCACATTATAATTATTTGTTTTTAATTTAGGATTAAATACTGGGAAATGTTTTTCAGGAATAATTCTGCCAGATGAAGTTGCTGTGCTAAATGTTCCTACAAGTTCTCCATCATTTACCAAACCATTTAGACTATAAGTAACAGATCCAATTCCCCCGAGATTAGTTGTTACACCAGTTAATGTGAACAACTTGTAATTATAATTTTGTGAATTAAATCCTTTTCCTGTAGATCCAATACCAATACTAACATTTTCAATCAGAACTTTATCACCAATAGCAAACGGCCAAGAATCTGCAGTGCTAAAACCAACTGCAAGTTTGACTGTAACATCTTTACTTGTTGTATTATATCCTACGTGCTGAATCAAAACCCCATTTGTATTTTGAGTTGGAAGTATTATCGGTTTTACATTATTAATACCAAATGTATTTTTAAATATTTTTACTTGGCTGTCACCTAAAGAGTACCTTAAATCAACATCATTAACCAGAGAATTTGTCCTACCATCAAGAACAAGTAATTTTGGAGCACGAGAATAACCTCTGCCGGCAGAGGTTATTCCTATAAAATCAAATGATGCTAAAGCCTCTACTTTTATTATTTGAGGAATTGCAGCAGTTGGTCTGACTGTTTTATCAGATGCAAAATCAAACCCAATATCTTTTATTTTTACTTTTTTGATTTTTCCTATCGAAGTACTAGAGATTTTTAAAATAGCTCCAGAACCAATACCAGATCTTATCGAAGTAATTTCAGGCAAAGCATAATAGTTTTTTCCTTTATTTTTAATTTCAATTTGCGAAATCGGACCAAAGGCATGTACACAATCTGTTTCATATCTCAGAGATGATGTTGAGGAAACATAAGATGATCTCTCTGGTTTCATACTTAAGGGGTAAGTGAACGCCGTTGAAGAGATGGAGGTTATTACATGTTTACCATTATACAAACTAAATTTAGAAATCACTCTATTATTCAGTTGAACTTCAGAGTCAACATTAACTTCAGATTTTACTGCCGGTAAATCATTATCATAGACAGAATCTAACTTATAGAATAGTGTTTGTGGTGTTTTTTCGTTTATAGTTAACGTAACCTTTGCATTAGTTGATACACCAACGACTCCAACTCTTTGAATTTCAAAAGTTGCACTTTCTAAATTTTTATCATAAAGTTTAGTGAAATTTTCATCGGTATAAAAGTTTAATTCAAACGCGGGATATAAAGTTGATTGATTAATGTACGATAATGTAGAACTCGATAGATCAAAAGTCAATGTAGAGTTTCTATAAACCTCTAATGGTGGATTAATAAGCGAAAAAGTCCCACTAGAGGCACTAGAAATACCTATAGTAGATGGTTTTAATTGAATTGAATCAAAATATGTGTTTGATAATTTAAAACTATTATCGTTTATTCTAACTATAAAATAACTTTTATTATTAGAAAGTCCTTGAGATGGAGAAGTGGAAGTATGTAAAACTTTTTGACCTGTTTTATATCCATGGTTAATAACAGTAAAAATACTTGATAATGTGTTAATACCGGATGAGTTAAAAGTTTGTGGATTAATTAATAATTTTCTAGAGTAATCGCTATAAGTAAGGGTAAATGTAGTAGATATTGATGGATTTATATCAACATTTACAGTATGACCTGTTTCTAATCCATGAGTTTGAGCTGTGGATACAGTGACGAGGTTTCTATTAATTTCTCCAGTGATTACTTCATAATTTGTTTTAAGACTATGAGTATTTCCAACACCAATGCTTTTAAAGAAAAGTGTTGTTGAAGAACTTACTGTACTTGCAATTCCGACAAAGGTTCCGGTCGTTCCAAGTCCGACTCTAACGGTTGATAATCCAATCAAATTATTATCAATTTTTGCAACAAACAGAGTTTGACCATTAGATAATGTTGTTCCAACTCCAACATTATGTTGATCCTCAACAACGATGCCACTCCCACCATTCGAAGAATATGTTACAATATCTCCAGTTTCAAGATTATGATTTTTAATAAACAGAGTTTTAGTTGGAATGAATATTGTCGTCGCGGCGCCAGGATTGGAAATTGTTATTGTTGATCCAATCCCAACCCCTGCTGATGTTCCAAGACCAACAACCTCTGCTGGATCAAAATAAATTTGTTTATTTTGTTTATAATTATAAGACGTATTAAATCCTACATTTACTATAAGTCTTCTTGGGTCAGCATAAAGAATAGTGGTCACTGTATGTGCTGATCCAGCGACAGTTCCATCAACGCCTCTTAATACTCTAATTCTAGAAAATTCAGGTTGTACATTTAAAACTTTTACTCTCTCCGTTCCAATACTAAGAATATCATTTTCTCGCAAATCAATAAAATTACCCATGACACTGAAATATGTTACTATCCCAGTAATGCCTATCGTTGATATACCAGAAGAGGTTGTTCCTAATCCAGCGACAGTAAGAAGTGCCGTATTTCCGATTCCAACTGAATAAGAACCTTCTATTTTTGATGAAGTGGTTGATAGACCAGTTATATTAATGATATCGGTATTTTTAAATTTATGTGGACTATCACATATAATAATATACTCGCCCTTATTTTTTGATGGTGATATTTCTACATTGTTTATACTGCTAGTAGCAACGCTTACACTATTAACTGACTTTCCTAATAGTTTTGAAACTTTTGCCATGACACCAAAACCACCTGTGCCAGTTTCATCAAAAATAATAGAATCATTTATTTTATAAAAATTTCCCCCAGTAATAATTCCAATATTTTCTATTTGTCCTGGAGTCACTGATGTAATATCTGTTTTTTGATTCAAACTATTTGGTAAATTAAGATATTCATAGTTTACTAGTTCATTTATTAAATTATATGGTTCAGTATTTCTCAATAAATTAGTATTATTTAAATCATATTCATCTTGATTTGATTTAGGATCAAAATTAAATTTATTAGGAATTCCTTTAAAATTCTCTCCAACCAAATATGGGAATAGTGGTCTTTTATATCCTAAAAATGGTAGAACAGTATCAATTGAGGAGGTGTTAATTGTAGCAAAATAAGCATAAGTTCCTTTTGGAAATTCAGGAGTCACGCAAAATCTACCATTGTTTTCATCTAAAACTGTTTCATCGCTCACATTTTTATAAGTATAATCTTCAACAAAAAAACCTAAAGGATAAATTGAAGTTGGTGGTCCAGAACTTCTAGATGAGTTTAATTGGTAACCAGATTTCATTAGAGCAACTGTGCCGCCAGATTTTGTGACGTATCCATATGGTCCATAAATTGGATGCCCATCATAAGCCCATCCAATAATTGGAGAGTGCCCCAAAGGAGTTGTTTCTAAACCACCAGGTCCGGTTTTTCTTAAATCTTTACTTTGGTATAAAGTTTTTCCAGATGAATCTGTTGAAAATAAAGTTTCTCTTAGCTTTCTCGGTGAGTACAAATGACAATATTGAAGTTCATACTCTGATTTCATTCCCTCAGTTATAAATCCATCATCCTGAGTGAAAGTATTGAAATGTTTTTCGAACAGATTTATTCTCCAGTTCTTAATTCTTGGTATAAATTTGCAACCAGTTCCAGGAGATAGAACTTCAATTGAGGTGCCTGCTTGAGTATAACCACTTCCCGATTCAATTATTTTTATCGAAGTCAAATCACCATTTTGAATAACCGGAGTCAATACAGCGCCAATTCCATCTCCGTTTATAACGATATTGGGGGGAGAATTGTAATTGGATCCTGAATTTAGAACTAACACCTCAATTATTTTTCCATTATTAATCACAGGAAGTAATTGTGCATTTTTGCCGGAAATTAAAGAGATATCTGGTACTCTTTCAAAATTAATAACCTCTGAAGATCCATAACCAACACCTTGATGCGAGAGATGAACTGAAGAAACGTTACCTCTAAAAATTGGTTGAATTCTTGCCTCAAAAGTCTCTGTTCCAATCGAGGAAATTCCTATTTTTCCAGATAAAGTAACAGTTATATCTGGATAGTTAAATGAGTGAGTTCCAACTCCCACAGAACTAAGTTCAACGTACTGTTGAGTTCTATAGTAAAATTCTTTGTCAGTAGTACCACCAACTTGAGATAATTTGAAGTTATCATTATCTACTTTTGTCACATAATATTCTGTTCCGATTGTTAAACCACCAATAGCAGTTTCAGATGGTGTATATTTAATTTTTTCCCCAGAATTATACTCATGATTAACAATTGTTATTTGATTAAGTGAAGTGTTTATGCCAGAAATATTAGTTGTTTTTTGTTTGTTTTGATAGTTTATCCCAGGCGAAGTAACAGTAATGCTTTCTACAACAGATTTTTTGTTAACTGATTTTAAAGTATGCTTGCCTATTCCAAATGAACTTAAAACTACCGTATTAATGCCAATAATGGCATCATTTTGTGTTGGATGAAGTTTTACAGTTGATGGACCAACAACAGAAACATAGTAAGATGAGTTAGTATTAATCCCGCCAACAGCAGTTTGAGATTTGGTTTGATATATTACTTGTTCAGCATTTCTAAATTTATGGTATGTTGTGAATCCAATTGTAGATTGTGTAGATCCAATGCCAATTCTAGCAGATCCAGAGTCAGCAAAAAAATCTGCAGAATGATCAATTAACTTCATGTTTACTGAGGCATTAGCTCCAGATCCATTTCCCCCAGATATTGCTACAGTTGGTGTTTTAATATAATCAAAACCAGAATCTAAAATTCTGATTTCTTGAAGTGAACCAATTACCGATACATATCCCGTTGCTCCTGTTCCAACATTATCAGAAACAAATAAGTTTGGAGGATTAATTATATCATAACCAAATCCTGGTGTTGATATATCAATTGTTTCTAATTTTCCATAATAGATCGTATCTGATGACTTGTAGTTAAGGATTTCAACTCCATTTACTAATATCCCAGTAAATCCTGGTTTTGTTTCATAAGATTCTCCATCTAATATTGGATCACTAATTTCACGCAGAAGTTTTTGTGGTTTTAATGTTTTCAACCTAAAATTATATGGGCGAATATTAGAATCAACTACACTAGTGTTGCCTATTGATATAAAGTTAGAATTGTAAATATCATTTTTAGTTTTTGCCAGTTTAATTGTATTAGAATCAATTCTTTTTATGTAATATAATCCTTCACTTGGAGGTTTTCTATTAGAAACTTCTTTAGGACCTACGGTGCCAGTAATTACGAATATTCCTCCAGATGGTGCAACTCTTTTTCCAGAATCATCTTTAGAATCGAGACTGTAAAATAATGATGTTTTAACTATTACACCAGTTGATGTTATGCCAGAATTAGAATCAACATAATTTACATTTATTTTTTGAGGTGTATAATAAATTGCATCGCCTGTATAAAAACCATGATTTGGGATTGTTAGAGACTCTCCAGAAAAATCTCCGTTAACAGGAACAGATCTATCTTTTGTATTAATCGGTTGCCCGAGGTAAGATGGTATTGATGGGGAGGATATTAAAATTTTATCTGGTTTTGTATCAGATGTTTCAGATTGATTTAGATAAACATTTTGAACGTTTGTTGAGAAATTAGATGCAGCGAAAGTATTTGATTTTACTTTTAAAATTTTTCTCTTAATTGTATATCTAATATTTGTAGATAAAAGTCCTTGACCTTTAATTAAAATTGATTTATCTGATAAAATATCTGTTATAGTTGAATTTTTATCAATCAAATCTGTGCCGGTGATGAAAATTTCATCACCTATTTTTAAATAATGATTAGTCTTTAAATTTATTCTATATGTGTTATCTGAAGCATCAAACAAACTTATACTACTCACTTCGTATTTTGATGCTACATTATAGAACCAATTTTTAGATAAAAAATCTCTTGATCTTGACCCTAAAGTTTTAATTAAAATAGTATCATCTGAATCATAATAATAACTTTCTGTTGGTATCTGTAGATCTTGTATAACAGAGTTAATTCTAAGTTTTACTATATTTTTAGTTTTAACCGTAGAATATGTTCCTACATTTTCATATGAAAAATACTCGCCATATGCGTATGTGTTTATCCCAATACTTGACTTATCTAAAATTGTTTTAGTAATACCAGAACATCCATAAAACTGATTCAGTGACTTTGAAGTATAAGCGACCACTCCGTTAGTGTTATCATTAAAGGTAACATAAAGTTCTCCTGTATTTCCAAATCCAACAGTAGAATCGACATCCAGTGTTGTTGGGCCAGACGACACTAGAATTTCTCCTCGCATAGAGGTATGATTCTGACAGACATAATAATATATGCCAGGTGCTACTCCATTAGTATCCCATGAGACGGTTCCGACTTGCGCTCCATTATTTGTTAAAGTCCCAGTAGTAACATTATTACTAGTCCCTGTGGAATTGATTGTTTTTATTCTAAACGGATGTCCAGATGCATTTATATTGAATATTAAAATGTCTCCCACCACCACACTGAGAGTTGGATTACTTCCGATAGCATCACCAGTAAAAACATAGTTGCCCGATCCATTATTTGTTACACCATAAGTTTTTGTGGCGCCAGCACTTATAGTTCCGATTAGTTTTGTTTTTGGGTGAATCGAGAATGCCCCATAGGTTGCTCCATCAACTCTTGAATCTCTATCATATCCAGCATCAAGACTTAAAGTATAGTAAGTTTGTCCTAACCCAGAGACATTTTTTGAAATATTCCCTATTGGTGCATATGCTTTTGTAAATAAATTGCCGTATTGATTTTGTTTTAACGTACTATTTTCTAGTTTTAGAGGATCTCCTTCTATTGCTTCTACAACCAGATTTTTTACAACTTGATAATTTGCAGATGAAGGAGTAAAAAGATAATCACTAGGTCTAACAATCTTTACCTCTTCATTATACAGTGATTTAAATAAAATTTCAAAAGATCTATCAGTTCCTCTAGTTGAGTAAAAATCTTTAGACTGTTTTATAAAAAGATTTTGATTTAATTGATTTGTTAACTTTCTATTCTCTAATCCTGGCAGAAATTGTTTTTTTAATTTAATTAAAAATTCTTTTAAAAATAAAATACTTAGATTTTTTATTTCATCTCCTTTTCTGATCAATACATTGGATGAATTATAGTCACTACCCTGATGTTCTGCAGAATTTGAGGAGGAAAACGTTAGTTGCTCTGGTTTATTATTAGTAATATAAGTGGTTATACCACTAAAACCCCTAATGCACCCAGTAAAACTACTGGTCGTAATTCCGGTGTATGTAATAATTTCATCATTAATCTTTAAAAGTCCATATGAGTTTGGAAATCCTCTAGTTCCACTTGGAGACTGTAGTAAATCAATGTTAATTGTTGTAGTTCCAAATTCCAGATCATTTGATAATATTACACTATCTGATAAGTTTGTAATTTCATTTAATTTAATATATTGATCGATATTATTGATAAGATCAATTGGAGCTCCTTGAAATTCTTGAGAGATGTAGTATTGTTTTAAAAATTCTGATATTAAAGGGAACTCCTCCCTAACATAAGAGGGAAGTTGATTTTGAACTACATTGCTAAATTGAATTCTTTTTTCTGACATTTTAATATTTTATTCTTAATTATGGGTATCCATATGAACCAGATGAACCAGATGAACCAGATGAACCAGATGAACCAGATGAACCAGATGATGATGTTGGTGCTGAGTAAGTTCCAGCGGCCGCAGATGAAACTGATGTAGTTGATGTAGTTGATGTAGTTGATGTGGTCGGAGTTCCAGTTCCAGTTATAACCGCAGATGACTCAACCAATCCCCCAGGACGAACGAGGAAACCATTCGCATAACTTGAAGATGATATGTAAGTTGATGCTGATGGATCTAGTCCAGATGAAATGTTATCTACAACCATATCAAAAATACTATTACTAATATCTAGTTGTAAATATAAGTCCTGTAATCCTACAACGTCATTAGAAAGCGGAGAGGTTGAAATTTCTATGATTGTCTGACCATCTTTTATTTTTCCTGCTTGAACATTAACTGGATTTAAAGTTATGATCCCTTTTTTATAATCAATTTTTCCAACATTTCTTCTTATGATTGTTGGACTTGTGGAATTTGGTGATGGAACTGTAAAAAAGAAGAGAGATCCAGTTATTCTGTTTGTATCTGGTATGTCAGACAGATAAACATTTTGTTGAATTCCAGCAATTCTAAAAGCACTTGATTTAATATTATAACCACTCATGTTCTTAATATGAAATTCATTTCCGAATCCAATTTGATATTCTGCAAAGGTATTTAATGTTACTCTTATATCTCTTCTCATTTGAACCGTGGTAATATTCGAAGTCACAGACTCATGACTATTATCAATAATTCTTAAAAACTTACTATATTTAAATCTCGCACCATATTTGTTTAGTTCTGATGATTCTGAATATTGAGATGCATTATTTTGAACAATCGTGGAAACATATTCTGGAGAGGAAGCCAAATTGGTATTATAATAAACTCTTGAACTAACTTCCAAATAAAGATATTTTAAATCAAGAATTTCTGGCACAATTCCTGCAACTGCATACTTTTTGAGTTTAAGTTTAATATTTTCTTTAATTAAATTTGGGATAAAATCTCCAGTTTTTGGTTTAATGCTAATAAAAACCTTTCCATATTGTGGAGGTATGGTCTCCTCCCCACCAAAAACAGAAATTGATTCTGTCTCTGGATAAATTCTTGCTGGTATGAGAGTTTCATAATCTTCTGCAGTTAAGACTCTATTTTGAGATGCGTATATGCGAGGTGCAAACTTTTTAATTGAATCCACAGATTCAATTTGCTCCCCACCCGATGCGATTAAACCAGTTGTAAGTAAAGAAATACCAGAGGTAACTGTATAATCGACAGAATTTCTAGTATAGGTGAGTCTACCCGCAAATGTAAATTGACTTATTCCATTCGCACTATCTCCATTTGTTACGATGTAGTCTGCAGTGATATAGTTTCCTTCCTCTAATTTTTTTCCAAATATACCATCACCAAATAGTATTTCGTACCTTTCATCTTCAATCTCTTGAAGATAATAAACATTAGAATTTGATTTTACTTCAAATAAACTATCTTGTAATACATAATTAACTTGAGATGTTGAGGTTTCGTTCGATCTTATTTTAACAGAAATTAAACTAGTATCAATACCAGCATTTGGAAGTATAAATCTACGATTTGGATTTCTTAAATCATAAACAAAGTTTGATGTTAATAAATTACCTTCATAAATTTTAAGATCATCAAAAGACGCGATTCCATTAACAACAGCAACAGTGATATCATCTAAAATTGAAAAAACAAAGGATTGATTTCCAAAAGCTCCAGATGTTGTAGCGACCGGACCTTTCCTTAAAGTAATCGTAGCTGGTGGAGGTGTAATATTTGTAGTGTCAATAAAGAAACTAACAGATGCCCTTGCTGCTTTTTTTGATTTAGGAACATAACCAATATTTCTTGCAAGTGCAACAACGTTTTCCCTAAGCGTTGCACTATCAATAAACACTTCATTTGCAACCATGTTTGCATTATATGAGGTAATATAGGTGTTGTATGCCAGAACATCAATAATTGTAGAGAGGTTAGACCCTTCAAAGTCATAATCAGTGAAGTTAGAGTTAGACTTTAAGTAATCTTTAAGAGTAGTTTTTATCTGATCGAAATCAAGATTTGAAAAGTTTACTAGTGGCATTTTATCTAGTTGGTTGCAAAATAAATTGTAATTCTTGCGAAGGAGAGTCGATCCCTACTATATTGTATATGATTACTGTATTGAATGAATTATTATCATAGTCAGGAAACACTTCAACATTTTTTAATTCTACTCTTGGTTCAAAATTTACAATGGATGTTGCAATTTCATCCCTAATATTTGATGCTGATATCTCATCAATATTTTCAAATAATAATCTACTTACTCTAGATCCAAAAATAGGGTTAAAGAATTTTTCCCCAGGAAGAGTAAATACAATATTTCGTATAGAACGTGCAATTGAAGTTTCATTTTTGAGTGCGATTAAGTCACTATTCAGGGGATTAATCTGAAAAGTCATACTAATGTCTTTAAACCCTTGACTAACCCTTTCTAGAGGCATCGAATACTATAATTCTACCTTATTTATTAAGGATTTTTGGATTCATAAAGAGGTTCAGTTCCATATTCCCAGTCATCATAATCCTCATCATTGCGAATTTTTTCATGAATTTCATTTTGATGATAAAAATCGTGTTTTTTGGGTGTTAAATCATCATTTGCGATCTCACGAAGCATTTTTGGCTTCTGAATTTTGGTCTCCCAACCATATTCACTTGACAAATACTGAGTTCCCCACTCATTTTTCATAAAATTTTCATCTTTATCGACTTTTTTGGTCATTTTGCGCTCCTGATTCGTTAAAATCAGAACTTTTTACGGGGTTGCTATCCCGTTCTTGTGCTGTTTTCCAAAAATATTCGTCTTCATTACCCATCGCAAGTCGTTCATAACTGTTTTCAACCTGATAATACCGAGTGGAGACCTTAAAATCGGGTGTTTTTGGTTCTTTAGGCGTCAAACTATTGTCATAGATACGAATTCTGTTATTAGGATAAAGTGCAAACTGCCCGTTTTGCAGTTCAATTAGATTATGTGACTTGTGTTCTGCTGGATTTTCACTTGTTGCATAGTCAATCACATCTGGATCTTGATGATAGTTGTCTAGAGTGCAGATATATGTGCCTTTTTGAGGTCCAAAGTCACGGGTATAACACTCATAATCCATAGATCCAATAAATTGTTTCTGAACTGCAACAACTCCATAGTCCATACAATTCCAGAATTGTAGATTAGGTAAGTTCAGATCAGGATCTGGTGTTTCAGGACGTGCTACAAAGGCACTGATAGGAAGTTTATCATACATTGCAGCATACTCTGGTAAATATGTCTCAAAATAAAAAGCGCGTCCAGGAATCGACTTAGCAGATACCCAGACGCCTTTTACAAACTCACCCCAACCACTTTGATGATCAGTCAGATACTCTTTACGAACCCAGACTTCTTGTGAAGGTAGATTAGTGATTAAGCAAGACATAGATTAAGTTTTATCTTTTAACTATTTACCCTGTCCACGATACTTTTTTTTACGTCCATTACGAGAAGTTGCCGAGAGAAGAGTCCGAGGAGAACGCCCTTGACGAGTTTTCTTCGGTGCTCCAGGTTCAAATATAACCTTATTCTGTCCTTTAGCCATTTAGAGTGCCTCCATCAAATAA
>Ga0194129_10003993_pt1 | contig 20058 bp, 17 predicted proteins | sample TA2KigCa35mmetaG_FD_150862 | JGI IMG/M metagenome (GOLD analysis project Ga0194129, IMG submission 150862) | Freshwater microbial communities from Lake Tanganyika, Tanzania - TA2015038 Kigoma Deep Cast 35m | ecosystem: Environmental > Aquatic > Freshwater > Lake | place: Tanzania: Lake...
GAGCCCGGACATCCTCTATCTTGATCCGCCGTATAACCACCACAGCTACCTTAACAACTATCACATCTGGGAGTCGCTGGTCTTGTGGGACAAGCCCGAGGTCTACGGAGTCGCCTGCAAGCGCGTCGACTGCCGCGAGCGCAAGAGCGACTTCAACGGGCGCGCTCGAGCGCACGCCGCGTTCGCCGCGGTGGTGCGCGCGGCGCGGGCGCGGTTGCTGGTCGTCAGCTTCAATGACGAGGGGTGGATTGCGCGCCCCGAGATGGAGGCGCTGCTGGCCGAGCGGGGCCCGGTGCACGTGCTTGCCCACGACTACCGCCGCTACGTCGGCGCGCAGATCGGGCTTCACAACCTGCGCGGCGAGAAGGTCGGCACCGTCAGCCACCTGCGCAACACAGAATACATCTATATCGTCGACATCGAGGACTCAGGAGTCGATTGGTCATCCTTGTCGGACGTTGTCCTGCCGGCGGCCCCGCGTCCCGCCGTTGCGGATGGCCGGCGGCGTTCGACGGTGATGCACGAGCGCGGGGACACCGACGCGGCGTCCAATCACAAGCTGGACTGATCGATCCCGAAGCCCGCGATGCCGAGACCGAGCACGGCCAGGCCAAGCCATTGGGTTCTCGCCGGGCGCTCCCCGAGGGCCAGCGCGATGAGCAGCGCGAAGCCCACCGACGAGTTCCTCACGCCGAGGATGCGGCCGGAGTCGGCGCCCTGCATCGCGACGAGCATGGCGAGGAACGACGCCGCGCACAGCGCGCCCGCGACGAGCAGCCGCGGGCGCCGCAGCAACGACGGCACCTGCGCGCGCACATCGCGTCCGAGCACGGCAAAGAGCGCCGGCAAGGCGAGCACCAGGGCGGCGACGAACGCGGCGACGGGGCTCGCGCCGCCGTCGACGGCGCCCTTGTAGCCCGTGTGGTAGACGGCCACGGCGACGCCGGTCAGCAATGTCCAGCCCGGGTGCCAGCGCGCGCCGCCCTCGCCCTGCCGGCGCGCGAGCAGCGTGCCGGCGACCACGAGCGCGGTCGACAGGGCGGCGAGGGGCGAAGGCGCCGTCGCGAACGCCAGCCACGACAGCGGCCAGACGACGACGAGCGCGGTGGCCCGCGACACGGCGTAGGTCAGCCCGAGGTCCCCGCGGGCGTAGGCCATGCCAAGGGCGTAGACATAGGCGGCCTCGCCGAGCCCGGCGACGACGACCCAAGGTGCGTGGCCCAGCGCGAGGGTCACCGGCTGGTCGCCGACGACAAGGCCGACGATGGCCACGAAGACGGCGAAGACGAGCGAGAGCGCGAGGGCCACCCACGTCGCCGCGCGCTCCCGCCCCGGCGTCTTCGCCAACGCGTTCCACGTTGCGTGGGCCGCGCCGGAGCCAAGGGCGAGCAGGAACGGTATCGACACGACCGCGGCGGTGTCGCCCGGACGAGCGCCGAGCGAAAGGACGCCCCGAACTTGTGCCATCCTCGCGCCAAGCCAGCGCGCGGCTTGCGCCGCCCGCCTTGTCCGCTATCTTGGAAACCATGACAAGCGAGACGGAATTCTGGACATGGTGGCAAGGCGCCCTCGGGCTCTTTGGGGTCGCGGCGCTGTCGTTGTGGCTCACCCGGTCGCGGCTTGGCGTGAGCGGCTGCGTCGAGACGGCGATCGACGGTCCGGCCCGCTGCGATGACACGCAGCCCGCCAAGGACCGGAGCGCGGCGGTGCTCTTGCTCGCGGGGCTCGTGCTCGGCGGGTTCCTCGCTGGCGGCGGCTCCGTGGCCGCCACCCCCGACCCCGCCTGGACCCGCCAGTTCGACAGTATCGCGTCCGCCATCGCGGCGGCGGTCGGGGGCGGGGCCCTGGTGGGGTTCGGCACGCGGCTGTCGGGTGGCTGCACGTCGGGCCACGGTCTGGTGGGCTGCGCGCTGCTGAGCCCACGCTCGCTCGTCGCCACGGGCGCGTTCTTCGGCACCGCCATCGGCGTCTCGTTGCTGCTGTCGCGGCATGGGGGCCTGTCATGAGCGCCGCGGTCTCGATCGAAGCTCCGTCGTCATCGCCGGCTCCCGCCGGCCTCGCGGGTCGGGTGGGCCCGCTGCTCGTCGGCACGGCGCTCGGCGTCGTGCTGTCGCGGGTGGGCTTCACGCGCTTCGCCGAGCTGCAGGCGATGTTGACGCTGTCCGACTCGCGCATGGTGGGCGCGTTTGCCGGCGCGGTGACGTTGTCGGCGGTCTTGTACCGGCTGCGGGGCGATCGGGCGACGCCGGGTGGCGTCGCGCCGCGCGTCGTCCTCGGCGGCGTGGCCTTCGGCGTCGGCTGGGCCATCGCCGGCGCCTGTCCCGGCGTCGTCTTCGCGCAGCTGGGCGAAGGCCAGTGGTGGGCCGCGGCCTCGCTCGTGGGCCTGCTGCTCGGCACGCGCCTCGGCGCCGTGGCCCGGGAGCGCCTCGGCGGCTGACGGCGAATCGTCCCAGCCCCTCGTCTCATCATCCCAACGGCGCGCGGTCGGCAGCGGCCCACGCACCGGACCGCCCCGGCCCGACGGGCAAGCGGACACGACGATTGCCGGTGACACCAGGAAGCCCACGGACTGATCGTCCGTGGGCTTCCTGATGTCACCGGCCGCGCCGTCGCGGCCGGTTGGGCTGTCATCGTTCAGCGACGGCAGTCGTCGGCGTGGTTGGGGCATCCCTCCCTGGGCGCGGGGATGCTGTCACGACCGCTCTGGTGCCGCGCGTGGGTCGGCAACGCGTGGGTCGAGCTCGTGGTCTCGACGTACCGGTTCTTCGTCGAACCCGTCGCGTGGCAGAGCGTGACCTTCTTGTCCTCGCCTTCGCCTTCACCTTCACCCTCGTTTTCACCTCGGCCTCGTGCTCGTTGACCCGGTGGACGATGGGCTCGGCGAGCTTGCCGAGCACCGCACCGGGGCTCGTGTCGTCGATGGTCAGCGTCCGGCGCATCCCCTTGCCCACCACCTCGTAGCCGTCGTCGAACGTGCTCGGGATGCCGCCGGTGGTCTTCACGATCACGCGCTTGTTCGGCTCGACCATCGAGGTCGCGCTGTGGCCATGCAAGCACAGGCTCGCCATCTTGTAGACGGAGTCGAACGAGTGCCCGCCGTCGGGCTTCTCCTCGGCGTTGGCGACCTCGGCCAGCGAGGGCATCACCTCGACGAGCTGACCGGGGGCGGTGAGGAACACGAACACCCAATCCACCGGGGCGTTGAGGTCGACCTTCCGCGGCAGCTTCTTCGTGGTCATGGCGTGCTCCTTCGCTTGCTCCGCCGGGCGCGGGCGTACGGGACGCCTTCGCATGGCCCGCGCCAGGACGTCGGCGCGCCGGGACCCCGCGCTGCCGTCATGGCCGGACGAAGCGTCCCGGCCGCTGCGCGGCTCGACCCGGCCCACCGCGCGCCCACGACGCGCTCAGCGCGACGCCTCCGCGCAGGTCAGGCCGTCGAGCTCCTCGACGCCAGTGAAGAACCACGACGCGGTGTCGTAGAGCGGCGCCCCCTCGTCATCGACGCCGGTGACGAACGACATCAGCTCGCAGTCGACGTCGCAGCGCCACATGCCCACCGTCGCCGCGCACGTCAGGTGGTCCGCCAGACACCCGACGCACTGCTGCGCCGTGGGTGCCCCACAGCGTCGCAGCAGCCGGCCTCGCACGTCGCCCGCGCGGCCGGCTCCTCGCCGAAGCGGCAGCCGAGGACGTCGGGCGAGCCCCCGACGTCCTCGGCGGTGATCACAGGCGCCACGTGCCACTCGACGCAGAGCACGGCGCGGTCACACAGGCGCGCGCAGACGTCGACTCACTCGTCGGGGCAGCCCGCAAGCGTCCACGGCAGCGCGCCGGCGCACACGACGGTCAAGGCGAGCGACGCATCGCCACGGGGACGACGGGACGAGAATGGTGAATGCAAGGCCCCCCGCCGCGGGTCGTAGCGGGCACCGCGGCGACCGCGGCGGCCACCGCGCCGCAAGGTCGGACGACGAGCGTTCGAGCTGTTACGCTCTCGAGGGTGGGCGTCGTCGTGCATCGCGTGCAGAGCTTCCCGCCGCTCGTCGGTGACCAGAGCCGGATCCTGATCCTCGGCTCGCTGCCCGGCGCCGCGTCCCTCGCTGCCGGCGCCTACTACGCCCATCCGCGCAACGCGTTCTGGGCGCTCGTCGCCGACGTCACCGGTGCCGCCGCCGGCGCCCCCTACGACGAGCGCGCTGCGGCCCTCGTGCGCGCCGGGCTGGCGCTGTGGGACGTCGCGCGCGCCGCCGTACGCCCGGGCAGCCTCGACGCCGACATCGACGACGCCAGCGTCGAGCCCCACGACGTCGCCGGTCTGCTCGCCGCTCACCCGTCGATCCGCCGCGTGTGTTGCAACGGGGCCAAGGCCGCGGCGCTCTTCCGACGCCACGTCGCGCCGCGCGTCGACATCGCCGGCCTCGACGCCATCGACGTGCGGGTGCTGCCGTCCACCAGCCCGGCCCACGCGGGCGTCCGCATCGACGACAAGCGCGCGGCGTGGCTCGCCGCGCTGCGGGCCCCGCTGGCGGACCCGCGGGCAGCGACAGCGTCCGTCGCACAGCGTGGGTAATGTCGGCCGCATGACGACGAAGATGGGGCCGGGGGTCGAGCCAACACCGCAGGGCGAGCTGCGCGTGATCGCCGCCAGCGCTGGCACCGGCAAGACGCACCGGCTCGCCGACGAGCTGCTGGACGCGCTGAGCCCGCGGTCCGACGGCAGCCCGCCGCTCGCCACCCCCGAGTGCGTCGTCGCCGTTACCTACACACGCAGCGCCGCCGCCGAGCTGCAGGCCCGCGTGCGCCGCGCCCTCGTCGAGCGCGGCCACGTCGACCTGTCGCGCCGCCTGCAGAGCGCGCGCATCGGCACGATCCACGCCGTGTGCACGCAGCTCATCGAAGAGCACGCCTTCGCCCTCGGGCTGCCGCCGACGCTGTCGGTGCTCGACCCCCACGCCGCCGCCCACGCCTTCGCCCTCGCGCTGCAGGGCGTGCTCACCGACGACGAGCGCCACGCCCTCGATCAGCTTGAGCAGCGTCTTGGCGAGCTCGACTTCGATGGGCAGTGCCGCGATCTCGCCGCCGTCGCCCGCAGCAACGACCTGACGCCGGCGCAGCTGCAGCAGAGCCTGCGCGGGTCGACCGAGTCCCTCCTCGGCAACCTGCCGAGCCCGCGCACCGCGATCGAGGTCGACGGCGCGCTGCAGGCGGCGCTGCAGGCGGCGCTGGCGCGCGCGCTGCCCGCAGGGGCACCCGACAGCGTCATCGATCGTCGGCGTCGCATGGAGCGCGCGGCGGCCGCGCTCGCGCGGGGCGAGACCCCGGCTTGGAGCGAGTGGCTGTGGCTTGAGAAGGAGTCAAAGGTCGGCGCGGTGCAGACGGCAGCGCGCGCCCACGTCGCCCACGCGTCGCTGCGGCAGGATCTGGTCGCGCTCATCGAGCTCGTCTTCGCGGTGACGCGGCGGGCGATGGACCGCTACCGTGACGACAAGCTCGAGCAGGGCGTCGTCGACTTCATCGACATGGAAGAGCTCGCGTACGCGCTCGTGCAGCGCGACGACCTCGCCGCCTCGCTGCGCGCCGAGGTGAAGCTGCTGCTCATCGACGAATTCCAGGACACAAGCCCGCTGCAGCTGGCGCTGTTCCAGGCGCTCGGCGCGCTGACCCTGCGCACGGTGATCGTCGGCGACGAGAAGCAGTCGATCTTCGGCTTCCGTTACGCCGAGCCCGCGCTGTTTCGCGCCGTGCAGCAGCGGGCCACGTCGCGCGACGTGCTCGACTGGAGCTGGCGTTCGCGGCCCGGGCTGGTGCGCGCCGTGTCGGCGATCTTCGCCCCCGCCTTTGCCACCCACTGCGGCCTGCCCGAGAGCAGCGTGCTGCTGCGCGCCGCCGACCCGTTCGACCCGCCCGAGCTCGGCAGCTGTGTCGAGCGCTGGTTCCGCGACGGCCGCTGGCCCGCCACCGACGAGCGGCCCCGCGACGAAGACCTGATCGCCGCTGGCGTCGCGGAGCTCGTGTCGTCGCGCGCGGTCATGATCCGCGGCCGCCCCACCGACGACGGCTCCCTCACCCTCACCATCGCCCGCGCCCGCGACGTCGCTGTCTTGTGCCGCACCAACGCCGAGGCCCGCGCCACCGCCGCCGCCCTCGCTGAGCGCGGCGTGCGCGCGCTGCTCCGCCGCGGCGGCCTCGCGGCGACCTGGGAGGCCCGCGCCCTCGCCGCGGCGCTGTCGCTGTGGGTCGACGACCGCGACGTCCTCGCCCGCGCCAGCCTCGTGCGGCTGCTGTCCGATCCCACCGGCGAGGCGCTGGTGCCCACCGTGGTCGCCCGCGAGCCCGGGCAGGCCTTCGACGACGACGACGACGTCCGCGCCGTCGCCGCCGCGGCTCGCGCCGAGCGCACCGCCGGACTCGTGCGCGCCGTCGACCGCGTCATCGACGTGCTGCGCCTGCGCGAGCGCTGCGCCCAGTGGGGACACGCCTCGCAGCGGCTCGCCGACCTCGCGGCCCTGCGCGCCCTCGCCGTGCGCTTCGTCGATGCCGCGTTCGCGCGCGGCCACGGACCGACCATCGCCGGCTTCCTCGGGCGCCTCGACGAGCTGCGCGACGCCGACGGCGACGACGACGACGACGAGCGCGGCGACGTCAGCGGCGGCGACGCCGTCACGGTGATGACCTGGCACAAGGCCAAGGGCCGCGAGTGGCCCGTCGTCGTGCTGACCGGCGTCTGGAAGAACCCGTGGGTGCGCGTCTTCGACACCGTCGTCGAGACCCCGGTGTCGCTGGCCGATCCGGCGCGCCCGCTGTTCGGCCGCTCGGTGCGCCTCTGGCCGTCGCCGTACGGGCACGGTCACGGGAGCGGCCGCGGCGGGCTGTTCGACCACCTGCGCGCGTCGCCCGCCATCGCCCATGTCGAGCGCCTGGCCCGCGAAGAGTCGCTGCGCCTGCTGTACGTCGGCTTCACCCGCGCCCGCGATCGCGTCGTCGTCGTCGGCGACCACGCGGCGTGGGGCCGGGGCATGTTCGCGCCCCTCGCCGACGACCGCGGCTCGTTCTGCCGCGAGCCCCCGCCGCGCGGCCCGGCGGCGTGGGGGCCGTGGGGGCGCACCGTAGACGTCGACGTGGCCGTGCACTCACCCCCTCCCGACGCCCAGGCGCCACGCGCCGGCGTCGACGTCATGCTGCCGCCTCCCCCCCCGGGCCCACGGCCGCTGCACCCGCCGATGTTCTCACAGCCGTCTTCGACGACGGGCACCGGGCGCGCCGGCGCGCGGGTCACGCTCGGCCCGGCGGTGGTGCCGCGCGACCTGCAGGACGAGCTCGTCGACCTGAACCACCTCGGGCAGGCGCTGCATGCGTTCTTCGCCGTCGACGCCTTCGTCGACGATGACGCCGAGCAGCGCCGCCACCAGCTCGCCGCCCGCGTGCGCCGGCAGTTCGACGTCGAGCGGCTTCTGTCCACCGGCGAGGTGGCGACGCTCGGCGCGCGGCTGTGGACGGGCCTGTCTTCGCGCTGGCCCGGGCACCGCCGACGCACCGAGGTGCCGGTGCTGTCGACCACCGACGCCGGCAGCGTCGTGCGCGGCCAGATCGACCTGCTGCTGGAGCACGGCGACGGCGCCGACGGCGGCGCGGTGATCGTCGACCACAAGACGACGCTGTCCGACGACGTCGCCGACTACGCCGGCCAGCTGCGTGCCTACCGCGACGTCGCCGTACGCGCCGGACTGCATGTGACGGGCACGTGGATCCACCTGCCGCTGCTCGGCCTGCTGGTGGAGGTCACCCTCGACGAGGAGTGAGCGGCGCATGAGGAGCTGAGGCCCCGTCGTCCGCCCCGCCGAACCTGATCAAGCGCCGTGTCCGTCCGGCGCATCGGTCACCGGGTGGTTGCCGACGTGCGCGCCTCATCGCACGATGAAGCGGCTTCTTGAGGAGGCGCGACGGCATGCGAGCGCTCGAACACATCACGGCCCTGAGGACGCTGGCGCTGGTGCTACTCGTTGGCGCGTCGTCGCTGGCGGGATGTACGAACGAGCTGACGCCGCCGCCCATCGGCGATGGCGACGACGACGACGACGACGGCGACGACGGCAATCCACCGCCGACGCCGCGCGGCTGTCAGGTGGAGCCGCAGCCGGTCACGATCCTGCCGCGCACGTCCAACGAGGAGTTCCGGCAGTTCGTCACCGACCTGCTCGGCCGCCCGGTGCCCGTCGAGCGGTTCGCGCAGTGGACGCCGCTGGCGCAGGTCAACGGCTTCGACACGATGACCGAGTCGCGCATCGACCCCGGCGCGCTCGAGGCGCAGCTGGCCACCGTCGAGGCGCTGTCGGCGGAGCTGATGGCGACGCCGGCGGTCATGGAGGGCTGCCCGACCCCCACCGACCCGCCGCCGGCGTGCGCCGAGCACGGCGCCTACGACGCCGCCGCGCAGTTCTCGGGCGAGCAGGGGCGCGACTGCTGGTCGTACCTCGACGCGAACGGCGGCGCGCTTGCCTATGCGCCTGCCGACGGGCGCTGGTTCTCGCCGGGCGACCCGGGGATGTTCTTGTGGGGCAATGGCCTGCACCCGGGCCTCCGCGTCGACGTGATGCTGCGCTGGACGGCGCCGCGCGACGGCAGCGCGGCGCCGTCGGGCTCGTTCTTCGACGCCGACGCCGGCGGCGGTGACGGAGTGATCGTCGTCGTGCGTGGCCCGGCAGGCGACCTGTTCCGCGCCGTGATCGCCAACGGCGGCGCGCGCGAGCAATTCCAGGCCGCGCTGCCGGTGCGCCGCGGCGACGTCGTCGACTTCATCGTGCAGCGCGTCGCCAACAACTCGTGGGACACCACCGGCCACGCGCTGTCGGTGGCGTTTACGCCGACGCCGCCGTCGGGCGGCCGCACGTGGGACAACTGCGGCCAGCTCGTCGTCGAGCGCGTCGCCACCCGCGCGTTCCGCCGGCCGCTGGTCGCCCTCGAGCGCGACGAGCTGCGGCGGGTGTTCGACGAGACCGCCGCCGCCGCCGCCGCCGCCGGGATCATCGGCGTGTTCCCCGAGGCGCTGGGCGCCGCGCTGCAGGCGACGCTGCTGTCGCCCCACGTGCTCTACAAGCCCGAGTTCGTGCCCGGCGGCTTTGATGGCGCGCACGACCAGCACCGCCTGGCGTCGCGGCTGGCGCTGTACTTCCGCGGCTCGCTGCCCGACGACGAGCTGCGCGCGCTGGCCGAGGCCGGTGGTCTGGTGGGCGACGACGTAATCGCCGCGCAGGCCGCGCGCCTGCTCGCCGCGTCGGGCGACCGCTTCGTCGAGCACTTCGGCGGGCAGTGGCTCGACTTCCGCGTGGTGGGCTCAACCACGGCGGTGTCTGCCGATCCGCTGCGGGTGGCGATGCGCAAGGAGGCGCACGCGGTGTTCGCCGCGGTGCTCGCCGAGGACCTGTCGGCCGACCGCCTGATCGCGCCGGGCTTCACGTTCGTCGACGCGCCGCTGGCCACGCACTACGGGCTGACCCTCGATCCCGCCGCCGCCGTCGACGCCGCCGGCCTGACGCGCGTGGCCACCGCCGACCGCGGCGGCCTGTTCACGCAGGGGCACTTCCTCACGTCGACGGCGACGGGCTCGGACTTCAAGCGCGTGATCGGCCGCGGCCTGTACGCGCTCGGCCGCACGCTGTGCCAGCCGATGCCGATGCTCGACCCAGCGACGCGTGAAGAGATCAACAACTCCGTCGGCCAGATCGACCCGGCGGCGCCGCTGGGCGAGCGCATGCAGATCCACCGCAGCTCCAGCGATCGCTGCCTCGCCTGCCACTCGCAGATGGACCCGCTCGGGCTCGCGCTCGAGCGCTTCGACCCTGCGGGCCTCGCCCGCGACACGTACGAAGACGGCAGCTCGGTGGAGAACTCGTTCCTGTTCAACGACGTCAGCGTGCGCAACCCCGCCGAGCTGCAGGCGTGGGTGAAGGACGCGGGCCAGTACCGCCGCTGCGTCGCCGAGAAGCTGCTCGTGTGGGGCCTGCACCGCGCCGTGCGCCCCGAGGAGCGCTGCGTGCTCGACCAGCTCGCCGGCCTTGACGATCCCCAGGCGCCCGCGCCGCCGCTGCGCGCGACCGGCATCGACGCCTTCCTGACCGCGCTGCGCCTGACGGAGGCCCCGTGACCCGCGCGAGCTCTTCCTCGTCGTCCTTGCCGCTGTCGCGCCGCACGGTGCTGCAGTTCATGGGCCTGCAGCTGGCGCTACCGCTGATGTCGTCGTTGCTGCCGACGTCGACGCGGGCGCAGGCGGCGCCGCGCCAGCGCTTCATCGGAGTGTTCTTCCCCAATGGCGCGCACATGCCCGGCGCCGTCGACGGCAACTGGAACTTCGCCGAGGCGCTGTCGCCCCTCGACCAGGCGGGTCTCACGAACAACACGATGATCGTGCGCGGCCTGCACAACGGCTTCGGCGACGTCGACCCGCACTGGCAGAACACCGCGGGCTTCCTGTCGTGTCGGCGGGTCACGCTGGGCGACGCGGCGGTAGCGCGGGCGGGCAAGTCCCTCGACCAGATCGTGGCCGACGCGCGGCCGACGCCGCTGCGGTCGCTCGAGGTGGGGGCGCCCTACTACCACGTGCACCCGCTGAACGATCACCCGGGCTACTCGCACGACTACCTGAACCGAATCTCGTGGCAGAGCGACGACGCGTTCCGCTCGCCCATCGCCGACCCGCGCCAGCTGTTCGCCAAGCTCTTCGCCACCGGCGACGGCGGCGCGGCGCAGCTGCGCTACCTGCACGCCCGTCGGCGCAGCGTGCTCGACCACCTGCACCGCGACGCCACCCGGCTGCAGGCCCGCCTGCCCGCCGAGGCGCGCCCGGTGCTGTCGACGTACATGGACTCGGTGCGCGACGTCGAGCGGCGCCTCGACGGCGTGGGCGCCGGCACCTGCACGAGCCCCGAGGGCGCGCCGGCCGGCGACTTCGGCGACCGCGACGCGAACTACACGCTGCGCTACCAGCTGATGCACCGCATGATCGCGCTGGCGATGCAGTGCGGCTCCGTCGGCGTCGCCACGCTGATGTACGGGCCGAGCTCTTCGGACCTTTCGATCCCCGAGACGCTGGGCGCCGGCAACGGCCACCACACCTGCGCCCACAACCGCGGCGACACCGGGCTCATCGACCGCCTGCGGCGGATGAACCTGCTGCAGGCCGGCCTGCTGGCCCACCTGCTGGGCGAGCTGCGCAACGTCGGCGTGCTCGACTCGACGCTGGTGCTCTACGGCTCGGACATGTCCGACGGCGACCTGCACCTGACGACGAACCTGCCGGTGCTCCTGTGCGGCGGCGGCAGCGACCTGCGCTTCGGGCAGGCCGTCGGCAGCGCCGACGCGCCGCGGCCCTTTGCCGACCTGCAGCTCGAGATCCTGCAGCTGCTCGGCGCGCCGCAGCCGTCGTGGGGCGACGGGCAGGCGGCGAGCACCGGAGCGCCCACGGGCATCCTCGTCTGACGAGGCCGTGTGCATCGACAGTGACGTCGACGAGCGCGAGCCGGTCACGCCCGCCGAACTGCCCCCGTGCCTCGGGCAGAAGGGACACGACCCGCGCACCGCAGCCAGCGAAGCTCGAGTGACGGCGACGATCGACTGCAGAGCCCGGGTCGTCCGCCGGAGCGGGCGCCGCGCCGGCGGCCCGGGGTCGTCAGGGGGCGTGGCCCGACGCCCTCTGACTCCCGCCGAAGGCGAAGACGGCCAGAGCGATCAGGCGCGCACGAGGACGACGCCGAGCAAGAGAGCGCAGGCCGCGAGGCGCAGACCGGACCCGGAAGAAGCGCGAACGAGACGAGCGCGCGAACGAGGCGCGAGCGCGAACGAGACGAACGACGAAGTCAGCTGGTGGGCGGTCCATCGCGGATGACGCGACCATCCTTGAGCTGGATGACGCGGTTGCACCGCCGCGCGACCTCGGGCTCATGGGTGATCACGAGCACGGTGCGGCCAAGCCGCGTGTTCAGATCGACAAGCAGCGTCAGGATCTCATCGGTGGTGCGGCTGTCGAGGTTGCCGGTGGGCTCGTCAGCGAGGACGACGCTGGGCTCGTGCACCAGCGCGCGGGCGATGGCCACGCGCTGCCGCTGACCACCCGACAGCTCGGCAGGGCGGTGCTGCATGCGGTCCTTCAGCCCGACGAGCTCGAGGGCGCTCTCGGCGCGCCGCAGGCGCTCCTTCCTGGGCACGACGTCGCCACGCCGGTAGACCAGCGGCAGCGTGACGTTCTCGAGCGCCGACTGCCGCGGCAGCAGGTGGAAGCTCTGGAACACGAACCCGATCAGGCGGCCGCGCACCTCGGCGAGGTCGTCGGCGTCGAGCTGCTCGACAGGGATCCCGGCGAGGCGGTAGCTGCCCGACGTCGGCGTATCGAGGCAGCCGAGCAGGTTCATCAGCGTCGACTTGCCCGACCCCGACTGACCGACGATGGCCACCAGCTCGCCCGTCGCCACCTGCAGGCTCACGCCGTCGAGGGCGCGCACCTCTTCGCCGCCCATCCGGTAGACGCGGGTAAGCGCGTCGATGGCGATGAGCGGCGGTGCCGCCAGCGGTGCCTGAACGACGTTCGTCACGGCCCGTTCTTCTTGCTCGACGACGGCTTCGACGGCTTGAGCGCCCGCTTGCGCGCCCGCTTGCGCGGGTCGCCCTTGCCGGAGCCGTCGGCCTCACCGTCGCCGTCGTCGTCGACGAGCTCCCGGACCCGCGCGCCGGTCTCGAGCCGCTTCAGCTCGCGAAACGGTCCCTCGACCACGCGCACGCCGGGCACCAGCCCCGCCGCCGCCGCATCGAGCACCGCGATGCCGTCGCCCTCCGACGGCCCCAGGCGCACCGCCACCTCGCGCACGGTCAGCACGCGCTCGGCGCTCGCCGCCGCTGGCGCCGTGGTCGCGTTCGCCAGCGTCGGCGTCGCGCCGGTGGACGTGGTCGCCGCGGCCTCATCGACGACGAAGACGCGGTCGGGCTTGTCCTCGTCGTCGTTCTTCGTCGCCTCGAGCACCGCCGCCAGCGGCACCACGAGGGCGGCGTCGAGGTGCTCGACCTCGATCTCGGCGCTGGCGGTCATCCCCGGGCGCAACAGCTCGCGCGGCGACGGCAGCGGCGGCGCGGGGGGCGGCGGCGGCGGCCCCTCGACGGCGCCCGGTGACGACGTGGGCGACGCGGGCGTCGTCGGCGCGGGCGACGCGGGCGTCATTGGCGCGGGCGACGACGCGGGCGACGCGTCGGCTCCCGCATCGGGACCGCTGGCGTCGTCGGCGCGGCGGCTGCCGGTGACGCGGACGTCCACCGAGAACAGCACGGCGCCGAGCGCGTCGCGGCCGAGCAGGCCGACCTTCTCGACGACGCCGTCGAAGGCGACGTCCTTGATGCCCTGGGCGCGCACGACGGCGTGCTGGCCGGGGCGCACGCGGGCGATGTCGAGCTCGTCGACGTCGAGCTTGACAATCAGCTCGTCGAGGTCGGCGATCACCACCGGCGCCTGGCTGCCGAGGCCGAGCCCGAGCGTGGCGTCGGGTGACGCCGACAGGCCGGTGCCCGACGTGACCACGCGGCCCACGTCGACGCCGACCGCGACGACGGTGCCGGACTGCGGCGCCGCCACCCGCGCGCGGCGCAGGGCGTCCTTGCTGCGCTCGCGGTCGACGCGAGCGCGCTCGACGTTGGCCGCCGCCTGCGCGCGCTCGGCCTGCGCGCCGGCCACGCGGCTCTCGCCGAGCTTGATCGCGTCGTCGGAGACGACCCCCTGCTCGGCGAGCCGGCGGTCGCGCTCGAGGGCGCGCTCGGCCTCCTTCACGGCGACGTCGGCGCGGGCCACCAGGGCCTCGGCCGCCGACAGCGCCGCCGAGACCTGTTCGACCGCGCTCTTCAGCTGCTCGCCGTCGAGCGAGAACAGCAGGTCGCCCCTCTTGACGACGTCGCCGACCTCGACAGACACGACCGCCACGCGGCCGGCGACCTCGGAGCTGACCTCGACCTGCGTCTTCGCCCGCACGCGCCCCTGCGACAGCACGCGGCTGGTCAGGCCGCGCTGCTCGACGCCGGCGAGGCGCACGGCGGGGACGTCCTCGCGGCTGTCACGCAGCAGCGTGGCGGCGGCGATGGCCACCGCGAGCACGGTCAGCACGATCCCTGCCTTCTTCATCGCCAGCCCTTCCGCCTTGTCCCGGTCGTCGCGCCGGTGTGCGCGGTGAAGACGTCGACGCCGAGCCTAGTCAAAGCAGGCCGCCGGCGCGTCGGGGATCTCCTGCAGCGCCGCCAGCGCCTCCTGGCACTGCGCGGTGCACGTGGCGGCCACCCCCGCCGACGACCGCCAGCAGGCGCCACCCTCGTCCCAGGTCGTCAAGTCTACATCGTCGTCGACGGCGCGCTGGCAGGCGACGAAGGCTCGGCACTCGGGCGTGGGCCCGCACGCGCCGGTCAGCGTCACGGTGACGAGCACGGCGACGAAGAAGAAGGAGCCCCGCGGTGCCGCCACGCCCGCGCCCTCAGTGCACGCCGCCGCCGTCGACGACGGGCAGCGCCGGCTCGTCGGCGCAGGCGCCCGCGCCGAGCGGTCCGGCGGCGGCGGCGCACGCGGCGATCGGCGCGACGACGGCGAGGTTCGCCTCGCCGAGGCGCTCAGGGGCGAAGGGCACGTCGACGGTCAGGCTGACCGTGCCGGTGACGAGGTCGCCGGCGGGCTGACCGGCGGCGCGCTCGCGCTCGACGTCCAGCGCGACGCGCACGCTGCCGCCGCGCGGGTCGCCGTCGTCGACGCGCTCGGCGCGCGCGGTGACCGTCACGCGCGCGCCGAGGCCGTTGCCGAGCCCGGCCAGCGCGTCGTCGCCGAGGGCGCGGTGGGACAGCGCAAAGGCGAAGTCGCCGCTCTTGCGGCCAGCGTCGTCGCGGGCCGTCAGCTCGTCGCCGTCGCCGAGGGCGTCGTAGTCGAGGCCCTGCACGACGAGCAGGTCGGACAGCGCGAGCCGGGTGCGCAGCTCGGCGAGGCGCGCGCCACCCAGCGTGCGCCAGTCGACGCCGGGGTCGACGCGCTCCGACGACAGCCACAGGCTGACCCGCTTCTGCGCGCGGTTCAGGCCCACGGGCACGACGGCGCCGCCGCGGACGAGGACGTCGTTCTCGTCGAGGACCGCCACGGCGGTGCCGTCGGGCGAGAACGGCAAGCCGGCGAACGAGCCGTCGACGGCCACCGCGCACGACGTCGCCCACGGCAGCGCCGCGAGGCAGGCGAGGACGGCAGGGTGCGGGGCGCGCCGGCTCACAGCGGCTCCCCGCGCGGCGGCAGCGGCAGCGCCAGCACGGCGTCGCTGCCCTGGGCGCCGGCGAGCAGCGCGGCGTTCTTCTCGGCGACGGCCTCGACCACCAGCGGCGCGCGGAACGCGCCGGAGATCGAGCCTTCGCGCGCGTCGCCGGCGTCGCGGCCGGCGATGGCGTCGAACGTCAGCGTCAGCTCGCCGGCCACCACCGGGTCCGTGTCGCCGAAGGTCGCCTCGTCGATGGTGACCTCGAGCGTGCGCCGGCTGCCGAAGGGCGCGATGCCGGCGTAGGTCGAGCCCGCGTCGAGGCGCTCGGGGGCTACGTGCAGACGAAAGTCGAGCCCCGGCAGCACGTCGTCGCCGTCGCCGGACTGCACGATCGCGCCGCCCTCGCGCACGACCAGGAAGCGCGCGCCGGGGTCGACTTCGCCCTGGTTCGCGAAGACCAGCGTCAGCGCGTCGCGCACGGCCATCTCGTGGGCCATCGACGACAGCGCCGCGCCGTCGAGGTCGGACAGGTCGCCGGCGGGGTCGAACACGACCCAGGTCATCGCCACGGCGACGCGCGGGTCGCCGTCCTCGACGAGGTTCTGGTCGCGGCCATCGAGGGTCGCGAACACCGTACCACCGGGGTCGAAGCCCACGTCGTCGAACGAGGTCGAGAACGCCGCCTCGCCGAAGCGACAGCCGCTGCCACCGACGGTGACGACAGCGACGACAGCGACGACGCCGAGGGCGGCGCGCGCGCGCGCGACGGAGAGGGTGGCGAGCGAAGGCTTGCGGGTCGGGGACATGGGGAGTCGCTAGCACATCCGCGTCGTTTCCGCCGGCACGGTGGTCGTCGCCGGCGCCGTCGTCGGCCGGCGCCGGCCGCGCGGCAGGTCAAGGCAGGCGCGTTGTCTCTGCGTTCTCCGGCACCCTGCTAGGGTCGGCCTCATGACCACGGGACGGCGGGCAGCCGACAGACGACGCGAGCGCGAGAGCGGCGATGGCGCCGGCGCGCTCGACGACGACGGCCCTGGCACGACCCCGGGGGCGAGGCCGGCGAGCCCCCATGACGACTACGTCGAGGTCGACGACGAGGCCTCGCGCCTCGACACGTCGCTGCTCGCCAGCGCTGACGTCGTGGAGCTGGACGACGAGAGCGCGCACGCTCGCTCCGGCAGCCAGCCACGGCGCGGCGCCGGCCATCCGCCACCGGCGTCGCGCGGCGCCGCCCTGCCGACGCCGCAGGCGGCGCCGCGGCCCGGTGACGATGTCGTCGACGCCGAGCGATCGTTCGCGCGCGAGCTGAAGCGTCGCCCGCGCCACGACACCGCGGCGCAGGTCAAGCTCGAGGTCACCGCGATCAAGGAGCGCAAGGCCCGCAGGGTGCGACGCGGTGGCCGGCTGGTGGTGGTCGCTGTTGACGGCGCGCCGCCGCCCGCGCCCGTCGAGCTGTCGATCGCGGTGGACCCGGCGCTGCTCGGCCGCGCCGGCGACGCCGACCTGCGGCTCGACGACAAGGCCGTGTCGCGGCGGCACGCCGAGCTGTCGTGGCGCGACCCCGAGGGCGCCGACGACGATGACGGCGACGTGGGCTTCTTCGTCGTCGACCTCGGCTCGTCGTCGGGGACGCTGCGCAACGGCCTGCCCGTCGAGGGGCGGGTGCGGCTGGACCACGGGGACATGCTCGGGGTGGGCAAGACCGAGCTGCGCTTCCTGCGCGCCGACGCGGCGCCGATGCCGCGGCCGGAGCCCGAGCCCACGACGGCGTCCGCGCCGTCGGCGCCGGAGCAGACGAGCACGCAGGTGCGGGTGGCGCGGCGGGCGGCGGCGGACGCCGAGCGCGAGGCGCAGCGCGAGGCTCGCCGGCGCGCCGACGCCGAAGCCGCCGCGCTGCGGGAGCGCGTACGGCGCCGCGCCGGCTGGGTGATCGCCGCCTGCGCGGCGCTCGGCGTCGTCACCGTCGCAGGCAGGCTCGTGCACGGCGCGGTGCTGTCCGACGAGGCGCCGGCGCAGGTGCGGCTGCAGGTGGCGACGCTGTCGGCCGAGGCGCGCGAGCACCTGCTGCGCGGCGACATCGACGGCGCCGCGCTGCGGGTGGGCTCGTGGCTCGCGCTCGTGCCCGACGACGCCGAGGGCCAGTCCCTGGACCGCGTGGTGCGCACCGAGCAGCGGGCGCGCGACGCGCTGCAGCTGGCGCTGCGGATGGGCGACGAGGACCGCGACGACGAGGCGCTGGAGGCGCTGTTGCGGATCGCCGACAGCAGCGTGTTTGGGCGCGACCGCGACCGCCTGCGCGGCGCGCTGGCCGAGCGGGCGCTGGTGCGCTCGCTGCGCATCGTCGAGGGCCTGCTCGATCAAGGCCGCGTCGACGAGGCGCTGGCCCGCGTCGAGCAGCACCTCGCCCGCTTCCCCGACGACAAGACCGGGCAGGCGCTGATCGCGCGGGTGCGCGCGGCGAAGGAGAGCGCGCCGAAGGACCCGGGGCTGACCCCGGCGCGGGCGGCGTTCGCCGCCGGCCGCCTCGACGACGCGCGGCGGCTGGCCACCGCCGCCGGCTACGCCGGCTACGCCCGCGACGTCGAGCGCTTCGAGCGCGCGTTCGCGGACGGCAAGGCGTCGTTATCGCGCTACGACGGCGCCGCCGCCCGCGGGCCGCTGGACGACGCGTTCCGGCTGCTCGGCTCGCTCGGCGCCAGCGCGTCGTCCCCGATCTTCGCCTCGGTGCAGAGGCCCTTCGCCGACGCGCTGTACCTGTCGGGCACCGAGAAGCTCGAGCAGGGCGACGGCTGCGGCGGCGCCCGCGACCTGCTGAAGGCGCTGCGCGTGCTGCCCGACGACCCGCGCTGGCGCGGCGCGCAAGACCAGCTCGCCGCCCGCGCCGAGCAGGGCCTGACCCTCGCCCGCGGCGCCCGCCCCGAAGACCCCGAGCGCGCGCGCACGCTGGCGCGGCAGGCGCTGTGCTTCGCCCCCACCGGCACGAAGACGTGGGACGAGCTGCAGGCGCTGTCGCGGTGAACGACCGACGGCCACGACCCCGATGACGCGCCCCACCGACGACGACGCCTCCCTGCCGACCTCGATCCGCTGCAGCGCGCGCTGCGGCGCCCGCTGGCCGGCTTGCTCCTCGTGCTCGCGCCGCTGGTGCTCGTCGTCGTGGCGTGGTCGCTGGTCGAGCACCCGGCTGACGACGCGGGGCTGCGGGCAGGGCAGCAGGACGGCGGCGCCGCCTTCGTCCTGCGGGCGCTCGACGCTCCCGGCCGCGCAGCGCACGCCGACACGCCACCTGCGGCGCGGGTACGCGCTGGCCGCGCGGGCGCGCCCCCTGCCCCCGCCCGACGACGGTGCCCTCGACGCGTGGCGGGCAGCGGCGCGGCGGGGCGTCGTCGAGGAGGCGGCGTGGGTCGGGCTCGTCGCGCGGCTGCGGCAGGGCGGCGACGTCGAGCCGACCTTCGACGGGCTCGGTGACTGGCCGGCGGCGACGGTGACGCCGCGCCTGCGGGCGCTGCTCGGCGACGACGACTGGGCGATGCGTCAGCACGCGCGGCGGGCGCGAGCAGGAGCGGGCCGAGTTCACCGCCGCCGACGCCGACGCGCTGGGCCTGCGCGACCTCGCGACGGCGACGACGTGCCCGCGGCGCCGCGAGGCGCTGCTGCTGCTCGGCGCGCGCGGGTTCTCGCCCGAGGCGGTGATCGCCCTCGAGGCGCTGCGCACCCGCCCCGACGACAGCGCCTGCCCGCTGCGCGACCTGCCCGCCGCCGCCAAGGCCGTCACGAAGCGCGCGAGCGCGCCCCGCCCGACGACACGCTGACGGCGGTCCGCGCACGGCTGGCCCGGCCAGCGCCGCACCAGACGAGCGCCCCGCGCGCCGTGCTATGAGGGCCCCATGCTCGACGTCGACGACGCCAAGAGATCAGTCGAAGCCGCCCTCGCCGCCGGCGACCCCGACCGCGTCGACGCGGCGCGCCGCGCCTACCTTGACGTCGACGGCAAGGGCCCTGTCGCCGCCGACATGCGCTACCGGCTCGGGCTGTCGCGGCTGTTCCGCCACCGCGACGCCGACGGCGCCCTCGAGCTCTTCAAGGAGGCCGCCAACGAGCGCGGCGCGCCCGTCGCCCCCGAGGCGCGGGTCAGCCTCGCGCTGTGCCTGTCGTCGCGCGGCAAGCGCCAGCAGGCGATCTTCGAGCTGCGCAAGCTGCTGCCCGAAGGCGTCGCGCCGTCGATCCACACCGCCCAGGCCCTCGACTTCCTGTCGATGCTGCTGCGCGACAGCGGCGCCCAGAACAAGGACGTGATCGCCGTCGACGAGCAGCGCAAGCAACACCTGCTGGCGCTGGCCAACGGCACCGCCGGCGCCGAGAAGGCCCACTATCTGCTGCGCCTCGGCGCCGCCTTCGCCGACGGCGGCACCGGCCCCGACTTCGTCAACGCCCGCAAGCGCTTCGACGAGGTCATCAAGCTCGGCGCCGCCGCCGGCGACACCGCCGTGCAGGCCGCCCGCGCCGCGCTCAAGACGCTGCCGCGCTGAGCGGTCGATGGCGTCCACCCAAACCGGTCGATTCCGAGGACGCAGCCCGGCCGATCCGCCACCTTGCGCCACCCTCGGTGTGCGCGCGGCATCTGCATCGACGGCGTAGGCTGTCTTTCGATGAGGTGACCCGATGTCGCGCAGCGTCTTGTTCGTGGCGTTGTCGGTGGTGGCCAGCGGCTGCGGCTCCGAACCGCTGTCGCCCGTGACCGCCGGGCCCAACCTGACCCGGCTGGCCAGCTCCGAGGGCCGCGCTGACGACGACGACGACGACGACGCACGCG
>Ga0194129_10003994_pt1 | contig 20053 bp, 33 predicted proteins | sample TA2KigCa35mmetaG_FD_150862 | JGI IMG/M metagenome (GOLD analysis project Ga0194129, IMG submission 150862) | Freshwater microbial communities from Lake Tanganyika, Tanzania - TA2015038 Kigoma Deep Cast 35m | ecosystem: Environmental > Aquatic > Freshwater > Lake | place: Tanzania: Lake...
ATTGGTGCAAGGAAAAACGGGCTAAAAGTAAAAAAAAAAAAAACAAAATGAGTATAAATACAGGAAATAATTTTGATATCGAGGTTTTAAGAAAGCTCGGTTTAGCTTCGGATATACCACAAGTAACAGCTGCAACAAATCCTTTTGTTCCATTTAATTTATATTCTCTTCCTACTCATCAAGAGGTCAGAGGTTTTCAATTATCAATTCAAAACGATGGAACTTTAAAAGATTATCTTCCATTTTTTTCATTGAAGAAATTAGAATCTAACCAAGGTCAACCAGAAGCTTCCATTGCTGAACATACAAATTATAAAATTAATTTTAAACCAGATGGATTTTATACTGAAGTTATTAGTCAAATACCAGTATTAGCTCAACTATCTCATAACCATTTTCCAAAACAAAATACGCTAGTAGTAGATAATGATTTTTTTAATAAATTTGAATTAACAACTGATAGACTTAGTAATGAAATATTACATCAAGGAATAAATAATAATTTAGGTTTTGCTAGAATTTCGGTGCCTCAAGGAGATGGTAATACAAGTATTTTATCTGGCTTTTATTATCGTAAATATAGTGGAACATATGCCCCCACAATAATCTCAACGACCACAGGTTTTGGAAATATTAGCGGCGAGCTTTTTAGAGCTGTTAATGGGAGTTATATTAGCTGGAGATCACATCACACCCAAGGATATGATAATAAAAATTATAATTCATTTTATTTGGCTTATCCAACCACTCTTGATCAAACAACATACAATGGATATACTATTGCATCTAAAATAGCTCCAGCTCTTGTTGATTTTCCAAGAGGTAACGAAACAGGAGTTAAATTAAATGGATTAATGTTAATTAGTACCGGCAATGGTGTTAATAGCAGAATTTGTTATATATCTCCTCATGGATTAAATACTGGATTAATGAATACATTTGTATATTCCTTAGTAAAACAAGCAACAGGATTAAATCCATATTATAAAGGTACTTCGGGTGTAGTATATAGAGGATTAACTTTAGGCTCAGAATATTATACTGGAACTTCTCCAGCATTTCCTCTTTCTGGAATTAGATTTATAAGAAGTGGAGATAAATCTGTTACTGGCGCAGCTGGAGGATATACTGGCGCAGTAAGCGGATTTTATAGACTATATAATATTGATGCAGGTCAACATTTAAAACAAGACACAGCAATAAATCAAACTTTATTTTATAAATTCTATAGTGGTCTTTATACTGGAAATAAAAAATTCAATTTGGGCACTTGGGATGGAATTATACCAACTGGCACAGTATTTCAAATTGAATATGTTACTTGTGAATTTCAAAAAGAATTAGGATCAAATAATCCATTCTACGTTATATATTCTGGATATGGTACCCTTGATCCAATAGATTCTAAATTAACAAAATTTATGGGTCCAGCTAATATTATTAATATTCCTACTGGAAATTTTGCAGATACATATAGATTTCATGTACAAGGAAAAGATTATAGATCTAATTCTCATCCATCTTATGTTCAAGAAGGAAATAAAATGGTTAAAACAGGCAGAGGAGTTGGACCAAATAAAAATGTATCACTAACAAACGCTTTAATTGATTTAAAATATCAATTCTTTGTTATTTACTCTTTTCTAATTAAGACTTTTGCGATAGAAACGATTAAACAGAATAGAAAATTTAAGAAATTACAAAAATTTATTAAAAGGCAGCAAGGAGTGTAAATATGAGTCAATGCTCATGCTCTACTAGATGGAGACAGAAAGATAAGTACGGCTCAGCAAAAATTAAACTAGGCAGTAGCGATATTTTTCCCCCAAATCCCGTAACACCACCTCCTCCTCCGGTGCCAATAAATATAGGCGGAGGTAGCTGGGCTTTTGTAAGAAACAATCCATATTTATCTATTTCAGATGGAACTAGTCTAGCTTCAAATGAACATATTGTTTCAGAAAATCATACCGCCCCATTTGCTGTAAAAGGCTGGTGTCAAGGCTCTGGAGGAAGCTCATGTGAATGTATTAATACAAATAATGGATCAGGCTCTCTTATAGATACTCAACCAGAACCAAACGAAGAAGTACCGGATTCAACGATTGCGCCAATCTATAAAGATGGCAAATGGGTTTATACTTGGTCGTCTACAGGACAAACCACAAATGGACCAGACGCAACAGAAACTATAGTCGTTAAAGTGCAATATACAGTAGAAGTAAAATTAAATAAATATTGCCATGAGCATACGTGTCCAGATGGAGCAGGAAGTTCAAGCACAAACAATTTTGGAAATTTAACAAGCTGGAAAGTATCAATGGAAGGCGCAGGAAACGCATTGGTCAGTAGCGCAAGCGACTAATTAGATGGCATCTTGTAAAATAACAACCGAATGGTGCAATCAAGTAACAAGGTGTGAAGCAGAACTTGTTGCCGATGGAGACTCTTTTATTGATCCACCTGCAAGCGCTTTGAGTCCTGCTCAAGGAAGCGCTTTGAATCCTGCTCCTCCTCCCGGTTCGCCTATTACTACGGTGGAGTACTTCTTTGAAGAGGGAAAATGGAGATATTGGTATTGGGGGGAGATCGGTAATTCATATTTTCTTGGAGGCAATCAAACCGCCGAAAGAATACAACCAACTAAATTAAAAGAAACATGCCAACAATCTTCTGTCTGTTATGAAGCCGAGGGCGAATGTCCGGGAGGAAGCGCTCCGGGAACTCCTCCTCCCAATCTTTATGATAATTATACAAGTTGGCAAAGTCAAGCGGAAAATGCAGCAAATGGCTATGGAGGTTCCCCGACACCCACACTTCCTACTTTACCAATAAACTTAGGCGTAGATCAAGAAGTAAGTGAAAAGAATGATACAGGAGGTGGTCCAAGTATACCCGGATCTACTACACCAAAAGGATATACAAGTACTGGAGCTGTCGCAGATTGCGTTAGTTTTGATAATCCTACGATAGTAAGTGATAATCCAATTGGCGCACCAACTACAAATGAAACAGATGGTCCAGATCTCAAAGCGACAAATTAATTATTTATAAGTTTTTTTTAAGTATTTATCTGTTTGATTTTCTGGTAAGTTTGGGTCTGCAAATCTTTCGTTGTGTATTTTTTTAGTCCCTCTTTTAAATTCTTTAAATACATTTTTAATAATTTCTACTGGCTTCTCTACTATTTTTTCTATAGTTTTTTCTATAATTATTGGTTCTGATTTTAATTCAGATCTATTCACTTTAATTAATGAATTATAAGCTATAACTAAACATACTGCGAGTGGATCAAAAACAATAACAATTAATATAATAAATATTCTAACCGCAGTTTCTATATTTAGCCCAAAAGCATCTGCGACAAATTTGAATGTTCCAATTTCGCCTTTTGTATTGTCGCTTTCTAGTTTGATTATCTCTTGAGATATATCTGAATTTTGTTTTTCTTGATTTTGAAGATCAGAACTAACGGTAGATATTTGAGAAAATAAAGAATTAATATTTTGCTGTGAAGTTTCTACTATTTTATTTTTACTATCTAATAATTTTTGATCTGTGACCTTCTCTGTTTTACCAGAAGAAAATAAACCGCCGCTAGTTGTTTTAGTTGTGGTTACATCTTGTTTTACTGCTGAATCAAGAGAAGATTGATATGTTTTCTGTAATTCTATAAGATCTTTTAATTTATTTTTATTAAAATCTATTTGAGATATTAGAAAAGATTGCTGGCTTTTTAAACTATTAATCTTATTTAAATTAAGAGTATATTGAGAAAAATTTCTCTGAAATGCGTCTGAAAGAAACCCAAATATACCCAAACTTGTTATTGCCATTAGCAATATAACAGCAGAAAGCATATATTTTTTTAGAATATTATTAATATCTTTCCAATAACGATAAAGATAACTTGCGGATACTAATTTAGCTAATTCCATAGTTCCTGCCATTATAGCCACGCTCCAAAAACTAGCAGCAAATAATAAGGCTATTCCTTTTACAGAAAAGAAAGCCGCACAAAAAGCAAGAGCAAAAGCTGAAAATCCTAGTATATATTTAAACATAATATAATTACACTTATGATTTAGTCTTTACTTTTATTAAATATATTCTATAATAAAAGAATGGAAGAAAATAATAAATTTATATTACCAAATAACCCATACGCGAGAGCTACACCCTTTACACCCATAGTAAGGGTCTTACCAAAAGTTGGAAGAAATGCTTTTTGTCCTCTTGAAAATAAAAAATTTAAAAATTGCTGTGGTAAGTCTGGTCAAGATTTTTGTACAAAAGCTAAAGAAAATCTTGAAAATCATATTAACGAATTGAGATCTAAAAAAACAGAATTAACTAATGATCAAAGCGGTTGATATCATTTTTGGTTTGTCTTGGGGAGATGAGGGTAAGGGCAAGATAAGTAATGCTATTTCTAAGAACTATGATATAGTTTGCCGTTGGAATGGTGGCCCAAATGCAGGACACACAGTTTATCTTGGCGATAAAAAATATAAAACTCACATTATACCCTGCGGAGTTTTTCAAAATAAACTTAGTATCATTGGTCCAAATTGTGTTGTAAATGTTGATAAATTTTTTGATGAGATAGATTATCTAAAAAAAGAAGGGTTCGATACATCATTAATTAAAATTAGTCCAAAGGCTCATATAATTACCCAAAGACATATTAATTATGATCTTGCAGTTTTAAAGAAAAAATTAGGAACAACTGGGCAAGGAATAGCTCCAGCTTATGCAGATAAAATGTTACGGATAGGAAAACTTGGAAGAGACTATATTGACAAACAATATCTTTGGGATGGAGAACTTTATGGTAATATTCTCTGTGAGGGAGCGCAAAGTTTTTGGCTAGATATTAATTATGGTGATTATCCTTATGTTACAAGTAGTGAAACTTTACCATATTCAGCTTGTTCGCTAGGGTTCTCCCCAAAAAAAATAAGAGATATTATTGGTGTTGCGAAGATTTATGATACTAAAAGTGGAGTAGACCCATTATTTCCAGAGTCCCTTTGGGAAGATCCAGAACTTAGTATGTTGATAGAGATAGGTCAAGAGTTTGGTTCTACAACTGGTAGACGCAGAATTGCGAACTGGTTGAATCTAAATAAGCTCATAGATGCAATTAAAATATCTGGCGTTAACAAATTAATCATTAATAAATGCGATATCCTAGAGAAGATTCACGCATATAAATTATTTCAAAATAATAACTTATATAAATTTAACACCTTGCAAGCTATGGAGTCTTTTATAAAATCACAGATAAATCATATTTTAGATGATGAATTATCTATTGTATTTTCTGGAAATAAGGAGCATATTTAGACTGGAACGATGGCTGAGTGGTTTTTACACTATCCTATTTACTAACAGAAAATAGCAGATATATAAGGTGTAATCTAATACATGAGCAATCAAACCGAAGCCCTTGCTATTTGCTCTGAATTCGCTGACGAATATGGCGTAGATATAGAAAATAATGAAAGCGTTGTTGTTTATATGAAAAGCGAATATATTAATGAATTAAGAAATATGCTTCAAAAAAAGAATTATAAGTTATCAAGTTTTCAAATATATGGCGATGAGGCATTAGTTAATTTTATACCTATTAATTAGATTTTTTTTCAATTTTATATATAATTTTATATGAGGTATTTATTATCCTTAGTTTTGTATTATCTTGGCGATATTACTAGCAGAACTACTATGATGTGGTTTGATGGTTTAGGTTTTGGATTTTATCAAAAAGTTATGCTTTTAAGCGTAGATCTTGATAAAGAAGGCAAAATATGGAAACATGTAAAACAGGATAAAAATAAATGATAACAATAAGAGATATATCTAATCTTAAATTAAGCAAGAAGCAAAAAAGAAAGTTATTAGCCAAAGGAAAGCTAAGAGATCCATTTGAAATATGGGTAGATCATCATAATCATAAATTAGAGATAATAAGAACTTGTAGTAGTTTAATTGGAGCGACAGTATCATCTTTAGTTTTACTTAAAGTATTTGGAATATTATGAATTGGGTAAAAATATTAAATTTTATTGATGGTATTTTCCCTATTGAAGAAAAACAATTGAAACTTGGAACGCTTTATAGAATTAAAGGCGAAGAGTTGCCATTTAGATATATCCAATATAGTCATTTAAAAAGTTCAAATAAAAAAACTTTTTGTTTTAAACATCATCAATTAAAAGAATATATTTTTAATGATCTTAATAGAGTAGAGAGAGAAGCGACGCCAGAGGAAGTTAGAGTTTATAATTTAATTAAGGAACACATAAATGAAATCGCAGATAAAACCACTCACTCTTACTATAATTAATGGATCAATTGGTGGTAAGAATGGTAATACTGGTTCTTTAATTAAAAAGATTCGTAAAAAAATTAACAAGATTGACGCAAATATAAAGATTAAAATTCTTCATCTTCATAAAGACTTTTATTGGCCGAAAGTTAGACATATTATAAAAGATAGCCAAGCTTTGATTTTTTGCACAGGAACATATTGGGATAGTTGGGGATCTCCAATGCAACAGCTTTTCGAAAAGATGACAGAGATAGAAGGAAAAAAACATTTATTAGGTAAACCAGCGGCAGCAATAGTTACGATGCATTCTGTTGGAGGTAAAGAAATTGCGTCTAGGATGCAAGGAGTGCTTTGTTCGATGGGATGTATTCTTCCTCCATTTTCAGCCTTTGCCTATAGTTACGCAGATCATATTGCTCACCAATCTAGATTTATGGGAAAGAAACTTTTAGATGATGTTTGGAACATCGAAGATCTTCATGCATTATTGTGGAACATAATAGAATCTGCAAAAGGAAATAAAGATTGGAAAGTATGGGATTATCTTGATACAGAAGCTTATAATCCGACGTCAATCTGGTTAAAATAAATGCATAAAGTTATATCTAAGATATTAGATACAAATGGATTTTTTAGTGGAGGTTTTGTTAGAGATTTTTTAATTCGAGGAGAAAGATTCTCTGATATAGACTATGCTTTTCATGATTCAATATCAGCAAATCATTTAGATAAAATAATAAATATTCCGGGTCGAGGCGAGGTCGATCTTGGGTTCTTAGAACAAAAAGATTGGCTTGAAGGATTACTTTTTCATTATTGCCCAAGAATTTACTATTATGATTTGTCTTGTAATCTTTTTGGATTTGATAAAAACGGCCTTTTTCCACTACCATCTTTTCATACTTTTGATTTAAATAAGGCTTGGGAATTAATACTAGATAAAAAATTTTATAAATTATCCGATGGGAGATTAACAATAAATAAAATGCTAAACTTAGGATGGAAAATAGAAGGAGATATTAACGATAAACAAAATCAAATTATAGAGCATGATAGGGTTGGAGTTTGGAATAATCATAATCAAATAGCCAGAGAAAGATTAAATGAACTTATTTGTTAATAACGAAGCCAAATGCAAAAAAAATATTGATTTGCTAGATGTTCTTAATCAAATAATCAAAACTAATAAGTCTTATATTTTAAGGGGTGGATTAGCTATAGCTTTATATTATAAAAAGATTTATAGATGTCATAAAGATATTGACCTTTATCTAGATTTCAAAGATTTTGCTTTTTGGCAAACTTTTTTCCCCAAAGAATATTTTTTTAGAAGAGTAGAGATACCTAGACATTGCCCAGAGATAATGTATACCTTAAATAAAGGGTCTCAGCACTTAGCGCATATTATTTTTATTAATGATTTGAATAATCGCCAAGATATTCTTATTCAAGTATATAGACAAAAAATATATCACGATGTAAATATTTTAGAGAAATATTCTAAATATATACCAATAAAAGAAGAAGATAGAATTAAAGCGTTACAAACCCAAGATAATTTGGTTACAAAAATACGAATAGAAAATAAAGAAATAAATATTTTAGATATTAAATACCTAAAAGAACAAAAAATTTTTGGAATATTATATCGAGGCGAACAAGAAGATGAAGATATGAAATATTATTTTAATTGTGTAATCTAGTATGATGAAGCCTATTTTTAAAGTTAAAGATAAAGTTTATTATTATAATAAATGGTCAAATGAAATTGAAAACGGGGAAATAATCAATATTAGGCAAGCAAATCTAAACTGGGATTATCAAATAAGATATCAAATATATAACAATGTAGATTATGTTCATTGGATCGAAGAAAAATATATTGGTAGAGACGAACAAGTTTTATTTAAATATTTAGAATAAATATATTATATATATTATAATATTAAAATATGAATTTTTATCTTTCATACTCGACGGCATTTGCAAATTCAGTTAATACTTTTAATTGGAATAAAACGAAAAAGAATGAAGTATATGATTTAACAAAACTTTGCTTGCATTATCTTACTAAAAACTATAAAAATGTATATCTAATTACAGATAAAAAAGGCGAAGAATTTTTTGGAGATTTAAATTGGTCAAACATATACACAGATCTAGAAGGAGTAATTAGCCCAAAATATAAAGAGGTTTGGTCATTAGGCAAGTTATATGCTATCAATTTAATTGCAAATAAAAATGAACCATTTTTTCATATAGACTATGATTTTTTTATATTAGATAGGTTGCCCAAGAATATATTAAACGCACAAATAGTTGTTCAATCAAGAGAATTTGCTTGCGATATTCAATATGAGATAAAATGGTATGAAAGAGGTTGTAAAAATAAATATTTAAAGAAGTATAAAAGAAATACAATCACATATAATTGTGGAATCATTGGCGGTAATGATTATAAATTTTTTCAAAAATATTCAGAAAACGCAATTAAGGCTGTAGAAGATCCAAAAAATAAAAAATTTTGGAATAGAAAATATTTATTTCCAGCTTTTGTTAAAGCTTGCGTGGCAGAGCAGTATTATCTTTGCTGTTTTTTAAAAGACAACAATAGGAAGCCTACATTATTATTTGATAATAAACCAGTTGATAAGGAAGTAGTTGGCCCCAACGATAATTATTGCCCATTAAATAAAAAATACTTTAGAGACAAAAAAATTATTCATCTTTTTGGTGATCATAAAATGTTTTTTTATAAAATATACAAAAATTCTAATAAAGAATATTTAAGCATGAATTTGTCGATTATAGATAAAATAATAAAAATGTTTCAAGAAAAATACAAAAAAGAAGCTCGTAGAAATTTTAGAAATCTGACAACGAAAGAAAGTAAAGATTTTAAACGAATTATTAAAGAAATAAAAAAATATAAAAATGCAGCTACTGAAATATCATTTGCCGATCCAATCCCTCAAGAATATAGAGATAAATTAATAAAAAACCTAGCGGAAGAAACAGGCAAACAAGCGATTAATAAAAATGCTCAATTTAACCCACATATTATTTCTCAAGACCATATCGAAAAAGGCATTCTTCCTAATACGAACATCGTTCAAGAAGTAAAATGGCAGAAAATAGCCGCTCAACCTCTTAATAAAAAAGATGCGATTAAAATTATAGGTGGGCCTCGAAGTCAGCCCAATCCAAACTTCCCAATAAAAAGAATTAATAAAAAAAATATCAAAAAATATTTAAAAAAGTTAAAGATAAATCTTGATAAAAAAGATAAAATCTAATTTGTGAATGATTTATCTTCAAATAAGACGATATTTACTAATAGGATTTTACCAAATAAGTCAATTTGCTAATGAGATTTTACCAAATAAGGAATCATATTTGTGAATGATAAAACGCCAAATAAAGGAGCTGGAAAAGGAGACAAACCAAGAAATTGTTTCTCTCATAGGTTTAAAGAAAACTTTGATAGTATAAACTGGTTAGATGAAAGAGATAAGTTGTTGATTAAAAAAGAATTAAAAAAACAAAACGGCTCATCTACATATATTTACAGATGACAGACTTTAAAAGAGCTTTAGATAATCGTGCAAGTTCTTCATACATAGCAGAATACTCTGCTCCAAAGATTGAGCTTGCGGATCTTAACGGCTTACAACAACTTAGACATTTAAACTTAAATAAAAAAATTCAAACAAGATTGCAAGAGCTTAAAGCAGAATATGATGGACTCGTTGCTCTTAATGATTGGAATAATTTTGTTGATTCTTTTGAGTGCAGAATAGAGTGTGTGATAGGTCAAGAATATTATCTATATGAAACAGATGAAGGCAGAAGATTTCTTTCTATTATTCATCCAGATGATTTTACTTTTAAGTATAAGTGTTTGGGGACAACGAAGTTAAACTCAAATGGATTCTTTGATAGAGTAGAGTAATATATCTCTTGACTATTCTTGTATATTATCTTAATATGGTAGTATGAGTAGAAAAGGAGTTTGTTGTATTGTATTATCTCTAGCAGAAAAAGAAGAACCCATTAAGTTCAATACTATGACTTATGCTCGTTTCTCTGCGATGAATAGAAAAGAAGCACTTGCTACCCTTTCTTCACGCATACTTAATAATATGCTTACCACATATCATTATATTAAATATTGTGCCGACCATAATCACGCATATAGACTTTCATCAGATTTATTTCCTCTTATTACTTACGACAAAGCAGATGTTATGCTCGAATATTTACCAGATTATACCCGAATACTAGCATCATTTGATAGTATCAAAAAACTAATACAATCTACTAATGTTCGAGTTTCTTGTCATCCTAGTGAGTTTAATGTTCTTGCTAGTGATAATGACAATGCAGTAGATAAAACAATCAAAGAATTAAATCACTATGGTTGGTTTATGACGCAGATTGGTTGTCCTCTTAACTATGACGCACCTATGAATATGCACATACATAATGCAAAGGGCGATCTAAATGCTATTGTTAAAAAGTTTATGGGCAACTTTGATAGGCTATCAGACGATGTAAAGTCTAGATTAGTTATTGAGAATGACGATAAAGATACTTGTTGGTCAGTTAAGAAACTTATGAAATATTTTCATTCCAAGACTAATATCCCTATTACATTTGATTATCTTCATCACAAGTGTCATCCAGATAACTTATCAGAAGAACAAGCATTTCATCTTGCACGAATTACTTGGGGTAATCATACTCCCCTATTTCACTATTCAGAAAGTATTGTTGGGCATAAGAATCCACGGAAACACGCTGATTACGCTACTCGTTTGCCCGATACATACGGACACAATGTAGATATAGATTTTGAATTAAAAATGAAAGAACAATCCTTTGCAAAATTATGAATAAATGGCATCGTAAAAGCAAAATTCAAGAACAAATTGAAAAAGAATTTGAAAAAAATTCTTGGATGCGTTTTTGCAAAATTAATAATCCAGATTTATATAATAGAGAATTACAAAAAGTAGTTCATAATCGTTTTATAGGTATTGGTGGTAATAAAAGTTCTTTTGGTAAAACTTATAAAGGTCATCATATATCCAGAAGAAATAGAAAAAACTTTTTTTATGGTAGTTAAATCAACAAAACAAAGAGTATATTTTATAAAGCTATGATTGAAATAGAAATATCAGACGAAATTTTAGTTAAGGCTAGACAAAAAGCTAAAAGCCTTGGCAGACTTCATAACTCTATTACAAAAGGAGGAGGAAATATTGCGGGATATATTGGTCAAATGATTGTGGCAGAACACCTTAAAGCAAATGAGCCAGACAATTATGACTTTGATGTAGAAAAAGATGGGATAAAATATGAAGTAAAAACAAAGCGTTGCACTTCTAAACCAAAACCAGAATATGATTGTAGCGTGTCAGACTTTAATACAAAACAAGATTGTCATTATTATATATTTGTAAGAGTTATAGACCATTTTTCTAAAGCGTGGATTCTTGGAAAGAAAAAGAAATCAGATTATTTTAAACAAGCAAGATTTTGTAAGAAAGGAGATATAGACGAAAAATCTCATTTAGGTTGGACATTTAAAGCAGATTGCTATAATTTATCTATATCTCAATTAGAAACTTTATGAAAAATCTATTATTTCCAATAATTAAAATAGTTTTATCTGTGGGATTTGTATATAATATTATTAAAGGAAATACTCAAAATGCTATATTAATAGGTATTTGTATAATTCTTTTAAAGGATAATAAATTATGAGTGAACACGATAGATTATTAGATCTTGTTATAAGAAGAAGCGAAGATTACGACCCATTTGGAGATGTTAAAAAATGGGAAACTCCTAATATGGATTATCCAGATTGCTCTATGGGCTGTGGTTATTTTATTCCGCTTCGTGGCGAACTTGGTGCTGATTGGGGAGTCTGCACAAATCCAGAAAGTCACAGAAACGGATTATTGACTTTTGAACATCAAGGATGTTTGAAATTTAATAATATTGACAAACAAAGAAATTATTTGTAATATATAATTTATGGGACTATTTAATTATGTTAAAGTAGAACAGGAGCTTCCTTTGGACGCTACTTTACAAACGCTTAATCGTAACTGGCGTGATGAAGAATATCAAACAAAAGAACTAGAAGAAAATTTTTTAAATACTTTTATTCTTCGTGATAATAAATTATTTGAAGAAAAAGTAGAAGGTCATTACGAAGAACTTACAGCCGAAGAAAAGGCTAAAAATAAAGGAAACAGATTTGCTTTGATTTTAGATAGACGATTTGTTCAAGACAGAAAAGAACAAGTTTGGAGAGAAGATTATACTGGCACTTTTATTTTTGGTTGCGTTGTTTACGGAGACACGATTGATGGCACAGACTTTTATCCAGATTGGCGATGCGTTGTGGTTAATGGAGTAATTAAAGAATTAACTATTGTTAAAGATTATTCTAAATATTCTTCCAAAGATAGAATCGAACAGCAAATGATATGGGATAAGGAATTAGAAATCAAGAAGAACAAAATGAAATGCCCAATTTATAGATTTTATTTTAATTATTATGTTCAGCCTCTTGATAAATTTGGATGGTATGTTAGTAGAAAACTTTATTGTGTAACAAGATTCATCGAGTGGATTAGATTTCCTGTAATTAGAAAAGTTATAACATTTTTAACGCCAAGATGAAAAAGGCTAAAAAGCCACATATTCTTGAAATAAAAGAAGAAAATGGCTATTTATATGTTGAGTTGCCTAATTCTCTTTTAAAAAAGGTTGGCTGGAAAACTGGTGATACGATTGATTGGCACGATAACAAAGATGGCACTTGGAGTTTATTGAAAGTCGCAACTCCTTCTAAATCAAAAAAAAACAAAATTTGACATCTTGGATAATTCAGTATAGACTGAAATTATGAAGTTACCTACAATTTATAAAAAGACAAAGACTGGAAAAATTCAAGAGTGGACTATCGAAGTTAAAGGTAATCAATACCGCACTATTTCTGGTCAAACAGATGGTGAAAAGATTACAAATGAATGGACAGATTGCAAAGTAAAAAATGCTGGTAGAGCTAATGCTACTACTCCAGAAGAACAAGCAATCAAAGAAGCAGAAGCAAAGCGTAAAAAGAAATTAGAGTCTGGTTATTTTGAAGATGTAAAAGATATTAATAAAACTCAATACTTTGAGCCTATGCTTGCTCACAAGTATGAAGATCACGATATTAATTATCCTGTTTTTTCTCAGCCTAAATTAGATGGTATTAGATGTATTGTAACAAAAGATGGTATGTTTAGCAGAAATGGCAAAGATATTATCTCTGCTCCTCATATCAGAGAAAATCTAGAAAAGTTTTTTAAAGATTATCCAAATGCTATTTTAGATGGCGAATTATATTGTGATAAGTTTGCAAATGATTTTAATAAAATTGTTTCACTTGTTAAAAAAAGTAAGCCTACCGAACAAGATTTAAAAGAAAGTGCAGATAGTATTCAGTATTGGGTATATGATGCTCCCAAAATTGGAATACTAGATCAGAGCGATTCTTTTTATAGAAGATATGAATTAATATCTAATGCTTTATTTAAAAGAAGTTATAAGACTATCGTTATAGTAACTACATTAAAAATTAATAGCCAACAAGAACTTGACCAAGTATACGAAATGTATATGGAAAATGGTTACGAAGGTCAAATGGTTAGATCAGATCGAAGCTATGAGAATAAGCGTAGCAAACATCTTCTTAAAAGAAAAGAGTTTATGGATGAAGAATTTATAATTCAAGGAGTAATAGAAGGAGAAGGGAATAGAAAAGGAACTGCGGGATATATGGTGTTTAAGAATAAACAAGGTAAAACATTTAAAAGTAATATTAAAGGAGATATGAATTACCTAACTCAAGTTTTAAAAGATAAAAGAAAATTGGTTGGAAGAAAAGCTACAATAAAATTTTTCAATTATACGCCAGACGATGTGCCAAGATTTCCTTATGTGATTGCTATTGATAGAGATGGTTATGAATAATTTGACAGACACTAGATATACTTCAGATAATATATCTTATATATCTAACAATGAAGTATTTGTATTTGGTTCTAATTTAAGAGGAGTTCACGGGGCTGGAACAGCAAAACTAGCAGTAAATTCTTTTGGTGCAAAATATGGTCAAGGCATTGGATTACAAGGACAAAGCTATGCTATACCAACAAAAGATTATAATATAGAAACTCTACCATTAGCAGAAATACAATTATATGTTAATGAGTTTTTAAGATTTGCAAAAGATAATTATATTTTAACTTTTTTAGTAACAAAGATTGGTTGTGGTCTTGCTGGATATACTATCAAAGATATTGCTCCTATGTTCTATTCTGTTTCATCAAATGTTGTTCTGCCTAAAGAGTTTGTAGACTTTAATCAAAAAAACAAAAAAATTAATTGACTCGCATTTAAAATTCATTTAAATTCAGATTATGAAATTAATCGAAAAGCCAATCAAAGTAGTAGAGTCTGATAGTTTTGATTCAGTAAGTTTTGGAATCAAACAATCTGGACTTCCCTATATCTTTAACATTCTTCGCAATCAGTTGTATTCCAATAAACCTCTCGCAGTTTTGCGTGAGATTGCTTGTAATGCACAAGACGCTAATATCGAAGCGGGTAGCAAGCGTCCTATTGAAGTAAAACTTCCTAGCAAGCTAGACCCCACTTTGACTATCAGAGATTTTGGTAATGGTCTTTCTGCTGACGATATTAAGAATCTTTATTGCTATTATGGTGAATCTACAAAGCGTGAAAGTAATTCCGCTATTGGTTATTATGGTATCGGTAAGTTTGCTCCGTTCAGTTATGGAGATAACTTTGTTTTAATTTCGTATCATAATGGCAAGAAAACCACTTATAATGCTTTTATTGATGAGACTAAAATTGGTAAGATTGTAAAGCTAAAGGAAGAAAAATCTTCTGAACCTACTGGTGTAGTCGTATCTGTTCCAATTCGTGAAGAAGATACTGAAACTTTCCTAAAGACAGCAGTAAGTCTATTTAAATATTTTAAGAACAAGCCTAAAATTACTGGTGCAAGAAAAGAAGATGTTGCACCTATCTATGATCGTAAGCCAGTATTTGAAGGTAGTTGCTGGCGTTATTATGGTCAAAGGGATAGAAGCTATTATCATAGCGACAATTCAGTTGCGATTATGGGCGTTGCCTATGAGATTGATGGCGATGATGTTGCTTTCAAAGATGATACATTACAAAGTCTTTGCCATCAAGGATTTGAAGTAGATTTTGCTCTTGGTGAACTTGATATTACTGCAAGTCGTGAGAGTCTTGAATATACCGATAAGACCAAGAAGGCTATTAGAGCAAAGTTTAAGAAGATCAAAGAAGAAATCGCAGAGTCTATCTCTAATCAGTTTAAGACTTCGGATAACATCTTTGATGCTAAAGCGTTGTATCATCAAGTGTTTGGAACTTATGGTAGTCTTGGATATGTTATTCGTGATTCGTTGAACAACAAAGTGACTTGGAACGGCAAGGTTATTAACGATCAGATTATTCCTTTCACAGATAAAGTTCGCAAATTAATTTCAACTGGAACACTTACTGCACGATTCTATTCTAAATCTCGCAGAAGTTCCAAGCTAGTTTCAGAAGCAGAAGAAACAAGAATTGTTTGTGAAAAGACCCACAAGATTCTTGTTAATGATACTGGTTCTAATATGGGCGTTACTTTAAGATTAGCAACACTTTGGAATGAGCTTGGCGATCAGATTGAAGGTTCGTATGTCTTTTCTTTTAAAGATGATGACTCAAGAGTTTCTTTTGACAAGGAGCTTGGTTTAATTGCAAAGAATTATCTTAAACTATCTGATTATGAAAAGATTGAGATTCAGAAAGTTACTTCTGGTAATGGCGTTGTAGCAAGTAAGAATCCAAAACATTCTTCTCAAATCTTTAAGTTCAAGCGTGATGACGCTAGAAGTTGGGGAACAAAATCTTCTAATTGGGAGACAATGAGTATTGATCTTGCCAATGACGAAGCTATCTATGTAGAGATCAACGCTTTTGAGGCTAAATCAAAAGATGGCACGACAAGTCTAGGTAATGGAACTTTAAAAGATACTTTAGACAAGTATGAGGAATTTACTGGCGATAAGATCACAGAGCTTTACGGAATTAAAACTAAAACTTTTGATTCTAAAAAGAAAATAATTAAAAAGAATAAAAAACTTGTTAGTCTTTGGGATTATATGCAAGATAAACTTCAAGCAGAGTTTGACAAAACTGCTCAAAAGATTATTGATTCAAAGCATTGGCTAACTCATCATAATGAAAATGAAGGCGATGATTTTGTTGAGCTTGCACAAAGGATTCAAAAGCATAAACTTCACGAATCTATTGAAGATAATAATAATCCATTCTCTCAATATCTAAGTGCGGTTAGTTTTTACTCAAAAACAGACTTTAAGAAAGTATCGGCTGTGCAAGATTTTCTAAAGACTGCATCTTTTGATATTAAATTCAAAGATGTTCAGCCCACTTATAATCTAATAGATTTAATGAAAGCTGTCCGAGAAAAGTATGGTTTGCTAGATGTGTTTGTGCCAGATAGCTATGTATGGAAATACGATAGCAAAGCTAAACTACAAAAAATAGTAGACTATATAAATCTTATTGACAAAAACTAAAAAAGGAGACATAATTCAAAAAATGAAAATACCATATATATTAACAGATCGTAGCTTGACCATCGTATTAAACGATGAGCCAAAGACTATCACTAGCGAGAATCCAGTATGGAAAGACGCTATCACCGCAATTCGTGAAGGCAGATTTAATGACCTTACCGATATCCTAGACAAGAGCAAAGCTATTGTTCGATTCTCTCACGGCAACATTGATGTTCGTGATGGAGTTGTGACTTATGCTGGCGAGGAGATTCATAATCTTGTTGTAGATCGTATTCTTAATTTTATTAAGAATGGATTACCTTATGAGCCTCTTGTTAAGTTTCTTGACAAGCTAATGCAGAATCCTTCTCGCAGAGCAGTTAATGAGCTTTACAAATTCTTGGAGCATAAGAAGATGCCCCTAACTCCAGATGGCGATTTTCTTGCATACAAGAGTGTTCGCTCTGACTTTACCGATTGGTATAGTGGCAAACATAATTTTGCTATTGGACAAGTTCGTGAGATGCCTCGCAATCAAGTTTGCGATAACGCAGAGATTGGTTGTTCAGAAGGTTATCACGCTGGTTCAGAAGAATATGCAAAAGGATTCAATGGCGGTGGTAATCTTGTGATTGTTAAGATTAATCCTGCTAATGTTGTATCTGTGCCTAATGATTGTGATTGTCAAAAACTTCGTGCATCAAAGTTGGAAGTTGTTGCACTATATCGCAAGGCACTAGACAAAGACCTTTACGATATTACTTATGGAAATTATATTCATCCTTATCGTCCAGAAGCTAGGGAAGCTATGGAAGAAATGTATGGTTACGATGATGATGATGATGATAGCGATTATGACGATGAAGATGAGGATAATGATTATGCTAACGATGGCACAATGCAATCCTCTGTTAGTTATCACAGCAAGCGTGACCCAAAAACAGGGAGATTTGTAAAGGGATAAATGAAATTTGGAATACAAATTCCATCAAACAGAGGTTGGCGGTTGGGTAAGAATATTGATATAGATATTATCTTACCCGCCACCAATCTCGGTTATTTTGAATATGTAAATATGTTATCAGAATCATCTTTTGATGATGATAGTAAATGGATTGGACTTAAATTAAATTTAATGACCAACATTTCATTTGAAACATACGATTATGGAAAAATCTTTACATTTGCTATATTGGGTTTAGGATTTAGAATAGGCAAATATAATATTTAAATCTAATGAGCGAAGATAATTTAAATTGCCAAGCTGGAAATCAGTTGAGAAATATTTTATATAAAGATATATTAAGGTATGCTCACGAAAGCGATATGACCGCTTATCAAGTTATTGGCGTTTTAGAGTCTTTAAAATTTGATTTATTAAATGCTATGGTAGAAAGCGGAAAGGATAATGAAGATGAAATCTAATCGTGGTAGAAAAAAAGGTTCTTTTTGTTTTTCAATGGTTCCATTAAGTGAACTTAATAAAGTATTGAAGCAAGATGCGGTTGTTATCGTATCAAAGAAATTCCTGCACAATTTAAATATAAAAGGAATTGAAAAGGAAGTCAATACTAAAACATATCATAGCTTAGAAGAACAGATTGATTTTCAAGTAAATTAGACTTGATTTCAATTTTAACTTGGTATATAAAAACACTATGTCGCAAGAAAACTATTCAGAAATCGTAGGACAAGACAAAACAAAAAAGAAATTAAATTTTCTTTTAGATGGATATAAGAAAACAAAGATTGTTCCTCATCTTCTTTTTGTTGCTCCAAGAGGATGCGGTAAAACTTTTATAGCTCAAAAGACCGCAGATATAATGAAGCGTGAAAGAACTATTATTGTTAATTGTTCTACTATTAAAAATGTTAAGAGTTTATTTAATCAAATTATGTTGCCTTATGTTTATGATAAAGATACTACAATTATTTTTGATGAGGCAAGCGAGTTGCCTAGAGATGCAACTATGGCACTTCTTACTATATTGAATCCTAATCAGCATAATAGAAATGAATTTACTTTTGATGAGGGAACTTATGAGTTTAGATTTGATAGAAATTCTTTTTTGTTCTGCACTACCGAAGCACAAAAGATTTTTCACGCACTTCTTGATCGTCTTTTTAGAGTTGATCTAGAAGATTATTCTTATATTGATCTTGGAAAGATTATTAATAAAAATCTTTCTATTAAAAATCATTCTGTAAAAGAAGATATTTTAAATGAAGTAGCTAGTGTTTGCCGTGGTAATGCTAGGCAAGCTCAATCTATGGCAAATCAAATTTCATCTTATTTGGCTTCTAAAAATATCAAAGAACTAGATAAAAATGGTTGGCTACAAGTCAAAGATAGTTTGTCTATCTATCCGCTAGGACTAACAGAAATTGAACTTAATGTAATTAAATTACTGAAAGAACACGGCGAATTAAGACTAACCAATCTTTCTGCTAAAACTAATCTTACCAAAGATATGTTACAAAAAAATGTTGAATTATATTTGATGAGAAATCATCTTATAGAAATTAATCCAACTGGTCGTGCTTTGACCAAAAAAGGACACGACTATCACAAGGAGCATCTTGAAAAGAGTTAAAGTAAAAAGCAAGCGTGGCACACTAATGGAAATAGTATCATACGATCCTACATCAAAACTATTTTATTGTTTTATTCCTCATCTAGATATGACTTTGAGTATTCATCCTTCTGGTATTGACATTGATGAAAAAAAGCTAGATACTCTTAAAGAGGAGATGACAAATGAATCTTAAAAAACAAATAGATAAAATAGATTTAATTATTGATGATATATCCGAACTTCAAGAGAGTATTGATTTTGATACGAGTGATACATCAGAATATAATTTAGATTCTGCTATTGAAACTCTTATGCACCTTAAAGGACAACTTCTTTGTCAAGAAGATGAGCCAGAAAAAATTAATATAAAGGAGCTATGAAACTGCATCCTAAAATTAAAATGATTTGTGAAGAATTTGCAGACTCTTACGAATGGATTGAAAACGATGAGA
>Ga0194129_10004000_pt1 | contig 20038 bp, 18 predicted proteins | sample TA2KigCa35mmetaG_FD_150862 | JGI IMG/M metagenome (GOLD analysis project Ga0194129, IMG submission 150862) | Freshwater microbial communities from Lake Tanganyika, Tanzania - TA2015038 Kigoma Deep Cast 35m | ecosystem: Environmental > Aquatic > Freshwater > Lake | place: Tanzania: Lake...
TCCTTAGTATAGGTGGACGCCGTCTTACTACAACATTGCCGTCTGAGGCATCTTGTCCTATACCTGCGATGCCTCCTGCACCTACACTATTTATAACAGGAGAAGCTTGTACTGCCTCTCCTTCTTCCCTTAAAAAACTCATTATATTAGATAAAATAGACTCTTTTAAAGAACCTTGTACGAGACGATTGGCGTAGTTATTTTTTTCTTCACTAGACATCCCACGTGGCATCATGCTGTGTGCTGCTTCTGTGTCTCCGTTCTGCAGTGCGTTTCGCAAGGCAGTACCAGACATATTACTCAATTCCGTGCCTGATCCTCTAGTTTCTCCTACTTGATGAAATTGCAAATCTAGATCAACTAATTCTCCAGATTGTGTTTTCCATTTTCCTCCGTGTTTAGTCATGTATCTGGTTAAACTGTCTGCAAGATTATTTGGTCCTTTTGTAGTTATTCGATCCGATCCTCCAATAAAATGAATTTTTGTATGTCCTTGACCAATTAATTCGTCAATATGATGAAAAGGATTTACAGATTCGGGAGAAGTCACAGAATAGTTTATATCTCCAAGATGAGGTTCTGCTGTACTTTGTAGAATTCGACTTTTTTCTTCATGAGATAGGATATGTCCACGAGAAGTTGTTGGTCCGTGTACAAAATGAGAGGCTCCAAGTTTTCTAGCCAATTCTATACCATGTCTAGTCATTTCACTATGTGCATCTGTTATAGTTCCAAATTTTCCTGAATACAACACAGCACCAGTTGATTTGAGTTTTTTATTGAATTTACCTATTTGTTCAGAATTTGCTTTGCTAAAACTTCTTGGAACAAATTTAATCATACTTCCGCCTATTTCAGATACTATTCCTTCGTGTTGATGGCCTTCTGCTGGAGTTAATTCTGTAGCATGTCTAGTCACATGATCAACAATAATATCTCTTGCTTGATCTATACTGTTATGAGCATTGAATAATTGTTCAAGTGTTTCTCTGTCTCGGGATAAAATATCATAGTGTGTCTGATGTCTTAATTTATCTTTTGGTTTTGCCTTTGATATTTGATGATCAGTAAATTCTTTGAAGCCTTCTAACGTTCGTTCATGTGTTCCTCTTTGTACTGCATTGGAAAATTTAACAAGATAAGCAGAACGAGATGCTAATTTATTGGTAGGATCCTGATGCTCGGATATATCTCCTATCAATCTTTGAACTTTTTCATCTGAAAATATTTTAGACGCATTAGCAATATGACCTTTTAATGTTTTTATATATTCTGGATCAAGTTGTGGAAGATTGGTTAATCCTAGACGAGGAAAATGTTGTGTATCTGTATTTAAATGATTCATATCAGGATTGGATTCTAAACGATCTCGGGTTTCAGAATCAAATCTACCGTGTGTTGCTATTTGACTTTTTACAGATCCGGGAGTATTGTATTGGATTAAATTTCCTTTTCCTCCTAAAATAACATCTCCTTGAAAAAATTCATTATGCGGTATTTTAGAGTGAGAAGCTGCTGTAAGAGCTGCTCGCATGGGTTCGATATAATACGGTTTATTGTTCTGTTCTGCCCAATCACGAATTTCTGCTTCAGAAGTAAAACGCTGAGAGTTTTCTCCTTTTCTTTGTGCAAAAGGAACACCATTGCTCTTACCAAATTCTACACTCATTGTTCCATCTGCTTTTATAGATAAATTATGATCAGCTGATTGATTGCCACTTAAAGTATTCAGAGTGGAATTTAAATGATCCAGTGCAGTTTCATGACCTCCACTATAAATTAGTTCTCCAATATGAGGCAAATGTCCTACAGTTTCTTCAATTAAAAAGGTATTTTCTATTTCTACTTCTTCAATCACAAATCCTTTATCGTATGTCAGGGCAAGTAGTTGTTCTATTATAAATTCTCCGTCTGCGCCACATTTTTCTGCCTCTTCTGCCAGAAGAGGAATTGCAGTTGGAATATATCGTAATTTTAATTTAATCGATGGATCTATAATCTTGTCAAACAGTTTCTTTAAATTAAAAATCATTACATCAAAATTAGTAAGGGCCTTGTTTTCTTGTCTGGTTAATTTATTAGGATCCTTTAAATAATTTCCCTTTGCATCGATTATTCCTAATCGATAGGCCATTGTATTTTCAAACGGTGTGGTTATTGCCTTAACATATTTCCACAGAGTAAAACTGTTTATTATTCCTCGAAGACCTGCACTGGTAATTTTCTTTTTAATCATGGAGTGCCTTTAAAACTTTATCTATTCTGTGGTCTGTAGGTATTTCTGAAACGTTTACTTCTGGTATCTGTTCTGGTATATAATCTAAATATTCCAGAAAAGATTTTAAATATGTATGTAAATCACTTGGAATTTTATAGAATAACATTCTGGTGCATACCTCTGCACCAAATATATTTTGTAGTATAATTATATGATTTAACAGAAGTCTTTCTTTTAGATCTCCTGTTTTTTTAAATCGGATCAGTAATCTTTTAATATATTTAACTCGAATCAAATCATCGTAAAGATCTTCTATTTCAGAAAAAGATGAGTTTTTGATAAGATATATCAGAAAATTCTTTTCGTTTAATTTAACTGGTCTTCTGATACGATGATCCATAATTTAAACACAACTGTTTACTTTTCTGATCTGATATGTTTTTCAAAATTAATCAAAAGTCTTTTAGCTATTCTAATCATGTCTTTATCGTTTATATTAAAAGATTTTCCAGAGTCAGATAGTGCTCTTTTTCCAGATTCTACTGCATAAGAAAATCTTTTAAGTGCTTCTTCTTCTGTATATTTTCCTTTTTTCTTCAGAATGGATAAAGAATTATAAATTGGATTTAATATTCTCTTTCTACCGTCTGCGTTTGTTGATAAAAACAGTTCAATCACTCTTGCTGGATCTTTATATTCTTTTTGTTTTTTTTCTTTTTCTTCATTTTCTTCTTTTACTAATTTTATATTTTTTTCGTTTTCTTCGATTTCGTCTTCTTCAATTTCATCTTCTTGCATTTCATCTTCTTGCATTTCATCTTCTTGCATTTCGTCTTGATGAATGATTTTAGGTTCAACAAATACAAATCCACTTGAATTCTGTACTAAATTAAAATGGAATAACATTCCAGGATAATCGTTGCTTCCAGTATCAAATGGTTCTTTTGTTAAATCTGTATCGGGAGTAACTCCAAATTTGTCTCCAAAAACTTTTATAGAAATAATATTTGTTCCTATATTAAGTTTTGTTCTATTATTAAAATTTAAAACTAATCCAGCTTGTAATAATTTTCCAGATAATTCTTTCAATGCTTCTTTTGGATCTAAATACGATCCACTAAGAAAAGAATTAATAAAATTATTTACTCTAGATAATTGATCTTTATTTTTAAATGCATTAAATAATCCTTCGTCGTTTAGTGCTGATCTAGGTGGAGTTTCATTAAATCCACTAAAAACAGATCCTCCAAAACTTTGGGCATTTTCATTTATATTTTTGCGAATTATTTTAAAATTTTTCATTCGTCTCCTTTATTTTTCATTATTATATATGTTGCCAGTCTATGTTTAGCATTTATTTTTGTGTCTTTTCCTTTTATCGGTTCTGCATCCACTTTATCTGCTAGACGATCTCTTTTTAGTATATCTTGCTTGGTCATTCTTCCTTTATTTTTAGGATTGACTATTTCTTCATGTAATCTTTTGTTTATTAAATATTGTTCTATTAATTCACGTTTATTTTTAAAATATTTAATATTATGACTTTCTGGTATAAAGTTAGTATTATTATCCAACGAATTCATGTATTTTGTTTGTCCTGAATTGTATTTTCTATTGGGATCTGTACCTAAAGCTGCATCTGCCCCCTTACTGCCTGCCCACTGACCTATCAGTCCTCCTGCCGCTCCACCTACAAGAGCTCCGATACCTATTCCAACTGGCCCTCCAATCGCCCCTATCGCAGCTCCTGCTTTCATTCCAGCCAAGGCACCGGCGCCAGCGCCCATACCGGTGATTGTACTTCCAACTGTTGCTTGAGTATCTGATTGACCTAATGCTTTTCGCTCATTGTAATCCTGTACACCACTGATGAGTCCAGTCACTGCACCGCCTGCCAAACGCCCGCCAGCACCTTTTAGAATGTTACTACCGGCTTGTGTTGTTGGACTAGCATTAACTTTACCAACCAAATTTTTTGCACCACTAGTAAGACGACTTATAGGTCCAGTGTTGGCTGTTCCTGATGCTGCTGGTGCTGGTGCTGGTGCTGGTGCTGCTGTTGTTGCTGCTGTTGTTGCTGCTGTTGTTGGTGCTGTTGTTGTTGCTGTTGTTGGTGCTGTTATTGCTGTTGGTGCTGTTGCTGTTGCTGTTGCTGTTGGTGCTGTTGTTGCTGTTGTTGTTGCTGTTGTTGCTGTTGGTGCTGTTGTTGCTGTTGCTGTTGTTGCCGCGTTGACTCTTTTGTTCATCATATACATCGGGAGCATCTGCGCCCCCAACATGACTGCTGTTGGTGCATATTGCGCGATCGTAGCTCCCCATCCTGACCCACTACCAGAGGAATACTTTCCTCTTCTATAATTCCCAGTATCATAAGCTCCTTCTTTTAAATAAGATTTAAAATTTTTCATAATTATACTCCTACTGATACTTGAGTTTTATTTTCTTCTAAAAATTTTGCAATAGAAATTACCTGATCTATTGTTATATTTTCTCTTAATAATTCTTTTGATATACTATTTTTTAATCTTAAAGAAGCTTTCTGATAACTTATAATATTTTCTGATTCAAATAGATTTTGTAAATTTACATTAACTTCTTTTGACGAAGACATATCAAAACTTGCAGCAATCATTCCACTTGTTGGCAATAGTGCTCCAGTATCTAATAAATTATCATCTCGTTTTTTTCCTCGGTTCGCTAAATAATCACGATCACCAGCTGTATCTTCTGGTCTTGCCAATGCTAAAGCAGATGCCGCAAGTCCCACTGTTGGACTGAAAGCTGCTCCCGCTGCAAGGGCCCCCATTCCTAGAGCAGTCCAATAATTTCCTTTCTTTCCTTCTTCGTAAGCACGTACAGCTGGCAGAATTGTACCAGGCACATTTGCTAACTTAAACTTAGGACTGAAAAAACCTGTCTTTTTAGTTGGTGTTGCTGCTGCTGGTGTTGTTGCTGTTCCTGATGCTGGTTCTGCTGCCGGTGCTGTTGTTGGTGCTGTTGCTGCTGCCGGTGCTGCTGCAGGTGCTGCTGCCGGTGCTGCTGCAGGTGCTGCTGCCGGTGCTGCTGCCGGTGGATACCCATAGATGTTAACATTCTGTGTATTTGTATTTGTATTTACATTGCCAGCACCGCTGTTGTTTGGTCCTCCGTAACTTGCCAAAAATTTAGCTAATTGGTCTGGTCTGCCAGTTATTCTTCTGATTCCAGGTTGGTTATTATTTACTCCTCTGAAGCCCTTTTCGCCGAAGTCCATAGTTTGACGTGCTGCCGCAGCTGTTGTTGTTGCTACCGCTGCTCTTGTTCTTGCTCGTTGTGATTGTGTTTCTGGTTGTGATTGTGTTTCTGGTGCTGCTGGTGCTGCTGCTGGTGCTGGTGCTGGTGCTGATGCTGGTGCTGATGCTGATGCTGGTGCTGATGCTGGTGCTGATGCTGGTGCTGATGCTGGTGCTGGTGCTGGTGTTCCTGTTCCTGCTGCTTTTGCTGCTTCCCTCCGTGCCATTTGATCTTTCAATGTTTTCTCAGCAGCAACTTTAACGTGTGCTTTTGTATTTGGATTTGCGATTGTTTTTCCTAATGACTCAAGCTGCTTATCTGTCAGATCTACTTGTGGTGCTGGTGCTGCTGGTGATCGCTCGGGTGCGAAGGTGTCGAACCAGACGGACTTCGCCAAGGGCGATGGTGTTGGTGCTGCTGGTGTTCCTGTTCCTGCTGCTTTTGCTGCTTCCCTCCGTGCCATTTGATCTTTCAATGTTTTCTCAGCAGCAACTTTAACGTGTGCTTTTGTATTTGGATTTGCGATTGTTTTTCCTAATGACGTAAGCTGCTTATCTGTTAGATCTACTTGTGGTGCTGATGCTGGTGTTGATGCTGGTGATTCCTTTGACCTGTTCGATGGCATGTTGGTTTCCTTTGTTGTTGTTGTTGATGTTGCTGATTGTTTTTCGAGGCTTCTCGTGCGCTGCAAGACGGCGTGGGTTCGGCGAGCAATTTCTTTTGGAGAATCCCATCCCTCTTGAGGGCGTGGTACCGACTCATCTTTGAGCCGTGTTTCCGTCCGTGGTTTCGGCTGTGGTTTTGGTGATTTCTTTTTCGATGACATGTTGGTTTCCTTTGTTGCTGGTGTTGTTGTTGCTGGTGTTGCTGGTGCTGCTGGTGCTGCTGGTGTTCCTGTTCCTGCTGCTTCCCTCCGTGCCATTTGATCGTTCAATGATTTCTCAGCAGCAACTCTAACGTGTGGTAATGTATTTGGATTTGCGATTGTTTTTCCTATTGACTCAAGCTGCTTATCTGTCAGATCTACTTGTGGTGGTTGTGCTGGTGCTGATGCTGGTGTTCCTGCTGTTTGTGCTGCTTGTGCTGCTTGTGCTGCTTGTGCTGCTTGTGCTGATTGCCTTTTTTCGAGGAAGCGCCGCAGGTTCCTCTCGACTCGCGCTCGAACCGCAGGCTTGCGGAGCGAGCCCGGGTTCTTTTTCTGTGACGGTGCTTTTGTTTCTTCTACTCCAGTATCAGTTATTGGTCTACTTGTAACTGAGTCACGTTTTTGTTTTGGTACTCCAGTATCAGTTATTGTTTGTGGTGCTGCTGGTGCTGCTGGTGCTGCTGGTGCTGCTGGTGCTGGTGCTGGTGCTGGTGGTGCTGGTGCTGGTGCTGGTGTTCCTGTTCCTGCTGCTTCCCTCCGTGCCCTCCGTGCCCCCCGTTCCATTTGATATAGTTGATATAGTGTTCCTGTTCCTGCTGCTGCCCTCCGTGCCATTTGATCTTTTAATGTTTTCTCAGCAGCAGCTTTAACGTGTGCTTTTGTATTTGGATTTGCGATTGTTTTTCCTAATGACGTAAGCTGCTTATCTGTTAGATCTACTTGTGGTGCTGGTGCTGGTGCTGGTGGTGCTGGTGGATCTAGTCCAACTCCGCCCAGATTACTCGCAGCCTTCCTGCCGATCGCTTGCAGCCTACCAGTTGGATCGTTTTGTGCTGCTCCTTTATTTGATGCCTGCTCGCGTGCGCGGGGATTAAGTAGGCGACTGAGTAGGCGAGATAGAGATGCAGGAGATCGTGCTTGTGCTGGTGCTGGTGGTGTTCCTGTTCCTGCTGCTTTTGCTGCTTCCCTCCGTGCCATTTGATCTTTCAATGTTTTCTCAGCAGCAACTTTAACGTGTGCTTTTGTATTTGGATTTGCGATTGTTTTTCCTAATGACGTAAGCTGCTTATCTGTTAGATCTACTTGTGGTGCTGGTGGTGCTGGTGGATCTAGTCCAACTCCGCCCAGATTACTCGCAGCCTTCCTGCCGATCGCTTGCAGCCTACCAGTTGGATCGTTTTGTGCTGCCCTAACACGAGCTTCTTGGGCTTTAATTTGTGGATCGGTTGGCAGCGGTGGTCGACCGCGGCTGTCGACAGTGGAGGGATCGACCGTATCAGACTGTGCTGCTCCTTTATTTGATGCCTGCTCGCGTGCGCGGGGATTAAGTAGGCGACTGAGTAGGCGAGATAGAGATGCAGGAGATCGTGCTTGTGTTGGTGCTGCTGGTGTTCCTGTTCCTGCTGCTGCCCTCCGTGCCATTTGATCTTTTAATGTTTTCTCAGCAGCAGCTTTAACGTGTGCTTTTGTATTTGGATTTGCGATTGTTTTTCCTAATGACGTAAGCTGCTTATCTGTCAGATCTACTTGTGGTGCTGGTGCTGGTGGTGTTGATGCTGGTGCTGGTGCTGGTGCTGGTGGTGTTGATGCTGCTGGTGTTTCTTTTTCCGCCCTTATGATTTTCTCTGCTGCGTCCATTCCTGATGCAGTTGCGGTTTCGCTTTTTGGTGCTGGTGCTGCTGGTGCTGGTGCTGGTGCTGGTGGTGCTGGTGGATCTAGTCCAACTCCGCCCAGATTACTCGCAGCCTTCCTGCCGATCGCTTGCAGCCTACCAGTTGGATCGTTTTGTGCTGCCCTAACACGAGCTTCTTGGGCTTTAATTTGTGGATCGGTTGGCAGCGGTGGTCGACCGCGGCTGTCGACAGTGGAGGGATCGACCGTATCAGACTGTGCTGCTCCTTTATTTGATGCCTGCTCGCGTGCGCGGGGATTAAGTAGGCGACTGAGTAGGCGAGATAGAGATGCAGGAGATCGTGCTTGTGTTGCTTGTGCTGCTTTTTCTGCTTGTGCTGCTTGTGCTGCTTTTGCTGCTTGTTTTGCTTGTGTTGCTTGTGCTGCTTTTTCTGCTTGTGCTGCTTTTGCTGCTTGTTTTGCTTGTGTTGCTTGTGCTGCTTTTTCTGCTTGTGCTGCTTTTGCTGCTTGTTTTGCTTGTGTTGCTTGTGCTGCTTTTTCTGCTTGTGCTGCTTTTGCTGCTTGTTTTGCTTGTGTTGCTTGTGCTGCTTTTGCTGCTTTTGCTGCTTGTTTTGCTTGTGTTGCTTGTGCTGCTTGTGCTGCTTTTGCTGCTTTTGCTGCTTGTTTTGCTTGTGTTGCTTGTGCTGCTTTTGCTGCTTTTTCTGCTTGTTTTGCTTGTGTTGCTTGTGCTGCTGGTGCTGCTGCCCTCCGTGCCATTTGATCTTTTAATGTTTTCTCAGCAGCAGCTTTAACGTGTGCTTTTGTATTTGGATTTGCGATTGTTTTTCCTAATGACTCAAGCTGCTTATCTGTCAGATCTACTTGTGGTGCTGATGCTGGTGCTGATGCTGGTGCTGGTGCTGGTGCTGGTGCTGCTGGTGTTCCTGTTCCTGCTGCTTGTGCTGCTGCCCTCCGTGCCATTTGATCGTTCAATGTTTTCTCAGCAGCAGCTTTAACGTGTGCTTTTGTATTTGGATTTGCGATTGTTTTTCCTAATGTCGTAAGCTGCTTATCTGACATTAGTCCTAATGACTTAAGCTGCTCATCTGACATTGGAGGAATTTGACCTGTTGTTGTGGTCTTTGGAGCGTCAATAAAATCCTCTTCGATAACACTTAATATTTGTTTATAATTTTTCATATACCGTATCTTCTATTTATAACATTTAATTTTCTTGATCCGATATAGTTCGGATTCCTAGTTCTACTAAATCTCTAGTTTCTTTGAATGCCACCACTAGTTCAGGATCTTCCAGGGCTCGAGTTCTATTACACCAATTCAGAACTAGGGCACCTATAATTCGGCCTTTAGATCTTACTGGTAAAACTGAATACATTATTACATTACTATGTTGTAATATTTGACGAAAAATTGAGGCCTCTTCTAAATGACTGTAATACATTTCAGGTGAATTTTTTATAATTTTCGAGATAAAATGAGGAAATAAGCTTACTAAAACATCTTTAAAATTTTCTTCTCTGGATACTCCTTTACTTAAAGATTCGTAAGACAAAGAAAATCGTTTCATGGATATACCGTCTACGAACTGTCCTCCGTTATGAAACTGAATGAGTTGAACTCGACAGGCTCGAGTTTTAACTCTGAGTTCAGTCAACAATTCATGAATTTTGTCTATTTCGTTCCAGGTTTTTTCAAAATAAACCTTTCTACGAACAAACTTTCTGATTCGATTAAACCAAAATCCTATACCCACCAACGAAAGGGCCAAACCTAATTCAAACCAAAAACTAAACTCCACGCCTTTGATTAAATCCATTTAAATTCTCCTTAATCATTATCTGCGCGATTCGTACTACGACTACGAACTCTCAAATTTCCAGGAGAATTGTCTCGAGGATCGCCGTTTTTATGATCCACATCTTTTCCGTCTCCTTTGTGAACAAGACCTTTTCTTTCTGCCCATCTACGGGCCATATTTCGTTTACTTCTATTTTTTCGTTGATCAGGTTTACTATGGTAGTTGTCGTATTCGCCACGATAATTTCTTTTTTTGTTTTCTTCAAGAAATGATTTTGCTAACACAGAATACATTTCAGAAACAACTAAAGGAACTTGATGATATTTTCCATTAACGTAAATTGAATTAAATCTACCGTCTCCCTGATCTGGGATATACTTTGCTATATCTATTGGATCCATTCGAATAGTATCAATTGAAACGTCCAATATTTGCATTATTTTGTTTATATCTGTTCCAGCATATTCAAATTGAATCTTATCTATCCGTTCCTGATACTGCATCATAGTTTTAATATGGTTTTCTAGTTCTATGTTCGGTTTATCCGGGTTATCTGCATTAAACTCCAAAAGCATCCGTAGTAAAGAATTATGAGAAAATCTCACAACTAAATTTTCTGGTAATTCATCACTGCCACCAGTCCGTAAAGCCACCCAGCTAGATCTTAAAATAGGAAGAACTTGTGCTAATTCTTTATCTTCTTCGGAAAGATTAGGATTCTGATCAATATAGGCCTGAATTTTTTTACGATGGAGCATATCTCTTTTGTATTCTTCTACTTGATTTTTTTTGATGCGTTCTTTGTTTATCCTTTTTTGCAATTCTGTTTCATCTTTTTCATCCCAGCTTATTCCTTCTACCGCCTCAACCTTTTTAAACAAGTCGTATACTCTTTCAAACAATTCTGTTTGTGTTTTAGCTGTCAGTTTTTCTTGTTCTTTTTGAGACAAGTTAGGATTTTGTTGTAAAGCTCGTGTCCGTGCATTAGAAACTGCCAACTCTTCTAATAGAGCATATTGTCGTTTATTTTCTTTTTCCAATTTTGTATCAACAGAGGAACTTTTCAATTTTAAATATATTTTAGTTTCTTTAGCTACTTTTTCAATAAATGTATCATTTATTTCTGTGAATTTGACTGCCGTTCCATCGGGTGAAATAGTTAAAAGATGGGTTGCAATTCCTCCTGCTGATTCAGGATCATTTGGATCGAATTTATGTGCTCCTGTGTATGAAAGTTTAATAATAGCTTTCATCACTTCAGGATCATTTACTATTTCTTGAAACATTTCCCCCAATCTGTTTACATGTTCTTTAAATCTTTGAGCCGTAGGATCTCCAACCTCCATAAGTTCATCTATCGTTCCTCGTGTTACTACTCTATTATAGTCTTTTGTTTGTTTGAGAAACTGGGTGATTTTTTCTTTCATTTTTTCTGAAATAGTACGAAATTCTAATAAGCTTCGTAGCAATACGGCTGCATCCCCAGAATCACTTACAGCACCAGACATTGATTGTGACTCTCCTGTTTTTTGACTGACTTTAATTATTCCAGATTGCATTTCTGCTAATCTGTTAATCTGTTTACGATTTAATTTCTTCTTATCCTCTTTTTTTACTAGGCCTGTATACTCTTCTTTCCATTTTTGTAATGCTTCAATTATTTCATTTGGATTCATTTTGCCATCGGGATTTATTATTTCCATTGGAACAAATAATATATCTGGTTTTCCTGTTCCGTCTACTCCATCTGATGTTGTTTTATAATTTAAAGTTCCTACAGCAACTTTATAAAAAGTTCCTAGTGCTCTGTCGCCAACACCACTTGGAAGTTGATTCATTCCGATAGCCGCCTCGAATGCTGCTGGAAATGCAGCATCTGCTTCGAGTGCTGTCTTTATATCCTTGTCGTTTAATCCGTATCTTTTTAATGTATCTGTTATAAAAGTTCGAGATTCTTCGTCTTCTGGAGTTACCTTTGCTCCTTCTTTTTGTGATCTGTATGCCTGTTGTGCCCCGGGTAATCTTTTTTGAAATTCTTCTATAAATTCTGGACTTTCTGTGATTAACATATTGGCAGCTGTTGCATTAAACTCTTCGGTGGTCGCGGCAGGCGCCAGGCGATTTGTTGGGGGAGGAGGTGGCACTTCATTTAAATCTGGAATATTTGTTGTACCATTCATAGAGTTATTCTTTCTTTTTGAAAATTTTGATTTTGATTTTGATTTTGATTTAACTCCGAATTCTCCACAAAATGCATCAGATGTGTCTGTTTTGTGAAATTTTATTTTACCACTAGATGCATCATTGCATAATTTTTGTGCTTCTCCTGCAGATTTTAATTGCCCTTCATTTGGGCCGAGTGTGTGATAAGCACTGTTGTAACTTTCTTTTTCTATTATTTCTGTTTCACCCTCTGGATTGATTACAATTAAAGATTTTGCCAATCGTCTGGCAAAATCTTCTTTATCTCGTCGATCAGATAATGCTTTTCTTTCTGCACCAGTCATTGCCTTTTCTGTGAGATATTTATAAGAATAATCCACGTTTTCTCTCATAGAAAGTTTTCTTAATCTTTGGGATTCTTGTGCGGACATTTTTTGAGTTCGTTGTTTAACTAATCTAGTAAACATTGGTTTTCGTCTAGAAATCATAGTGTCTATTCTTTGCCTTGTACTAAGAGGCAGACTAGACCAGGGTTTTCCTCCTGTAAGCTTATTTCTCATTTCAGTTTTAATTTGATTGTAAGCACGTTTTGCTAGTTGAGTTTTATTTTTTCTTAATTTTTCTTTGATTTTACGTTTTCTTGCTCTTATTCTACTTGTTCTTTTTGCTGCCCTTCTCAATTTAAGTCTTGTATTAATATTAATTGTTTCTATAATATAATTTCCTGTTGGATTCGAATTCATAAAATCAATAAATTCTGATATATTGAACAATAATTCGGAATTATTGTTGTCTATTTTTTCTTCACTTTTAATTTTATTAAAATTTTCTACTAAATTTTCAATTTTTAAAGATTTTTCTTCAGTTAATAATGAAAAAATACAAAAAGCAGTAAAATTTTTACATTCTACTGCCTTTTCTTCATAGTTTTTATCAAAAATAGACATAACAATCTATTTATAATTAATTTATTTTAAAAAATATGATATAATGAGTTTAACTTGTTGTTTTTTTTTCAAAAAAATCACTTGGTATCCTTCTAAGACCTTTGTATGTTTTTCTTTTACCTCTGTGTATTTCCTGTAGTCTTGCCCTAGACAATTTGTGTTCTCTACAATATTTTCTAATATTAGTTATAGTAATTATTTCATTTTTTTCGTTCAATAAATTAATAGTTTTTTCATTAATAGGTTTTCTAATTATTTTTGGACGAAACCAGGTATAATACAGTTTATTTTTTTCAAAATGTCCACCAAATTTTTGTATAAATTCTCTTCTATGACGAGTTGAGTGAGAATTATCATTACACAAAATCCAAGTTGGAGTATATTTTATATTGATTTCTTTTTTATTATACACTTTTAGTATATTTTTTATAAGATTTGATTATTTTTTTAAGTGGTTTAACAAAATTGATTACTTTTTCTTCAAATAACTGACAAGTTCCTCGTTCTGATGCCATAATAATACGAATTTTATTACATTTTTCACCAGTAAGATCTTGCCACATTAAAGCATATGCAGTTGCCTGAGTAAAATAATTTTCAATATCTTCTTTTAACTTAGGTTTTGTACTACCTTTAAAGTCTATTACACTTAATTCTCTTTCATATTCGCCAATACAATCTACTCTGCCTGCTAAACCAATCATATTACTCCAAAGCGGCAGTTCTATTGCATGTATATTGGATATTTTATCAATTTTTGGTTTCATTAAACGAAATAAATCGTATTCTGTAACAGAATTTTCAATCTGTACCTGTTCATTATTTAAATATTTCTCTATAATCTGATGTAATTTTGTTCCTCTGTCGCATACTCGTTTCGATTCTTCTGGATTTTTACTTCTCCATTCTGAGAAAAATTTTTGTTTTTGCCAACCGGTAACTGTAGTTACAGATGGAAATATACCAACGGGAGTTTTATAATGACGAGTCCCTTGTAATTCTATAGTTTCTAACTCAACAGGTTCTAATATTTTTATATGTTTAAAATTTCCCATAACAATCATATATAAAAATCAATTAGAGGTTAATTTATAGGTAAGAAGTTTGAAGTACTGAAATCCCATTGTCCGATACCACCCTCTGTTCGTCTACTACCGCCTCTTCCATACAAATCAAGTACTGTATCCATTCTAGTAGGTCCACCTGGTATTAAACGTTTAGTAGTCAGTTCAGTCGGTCCGCCCGAAAGTATACTCTTTGCTGTATCCCGAACAGGTGAAAGTTCACTGCTGCTGTAAGCTCTAAATAACTGACCCCAACTTGGACCTGGGTGCCCATCCAAAGTGTAGGCTCGCCTTCTTGCAACATCAGTCAGTGGATCTAAAATAGATCTAGCCTTTCTGTAGATTTCTTTTCCCCCTGGACCAAACCCACTCGCGGGATCTGTATATCCTATTGCTGAAGCTGTAGTTGAATCAAGCTTATCATTTAATTTATAGTGCCTGTTGGTAATAGATGAGTATACACTTGGGCCACCTCCTTTGGGAACAACACTAGAAGGTCCCATAAGTATTTTTGATCCAGTTTGTCTTATTGGACTCAAATCTATATTTAATTTTCTTAGTTCGTCGTCTGAAAGATCTTGAATTCTTCTTGTTCTAAGAGCACTCAGATATTTTGTACCTATACTTGGCATCCCAGGAATACTTCTTATAGTGTTTTTAGCAAAACCGGCAATACCTCCAAATGAGGTAGCAGCTGTGGTATTGGCAATAGCGTCTACAAAATTTCCCATTTTAGTTTGTTTTGCCAGATTTAAATCTGATTGGTTTTGAAGTGCCAAACGACTACCTGCTGTTAGAGCAGCAACACCAGCAAGCGCTCTGCTAGCTGGTAGTCCAAATCCTGGAATTAAGAGTGCCCCCATTGAGCCCCACTCCGCATATTTTTGTATGTTTTCTAATGACGTGTCGTCTAATCTAGTTCCGATAATTGGTAATTTAAAAACTTCATTTAGTAATTTTTTTTGAATTTGTTTTGAACATGCACTAGACACCGAATTTTTAATACTAGAATTCATAGTCATTACCCTCGTATATATCTACCAGTTCTACTTGAAGCTTTATCTAAATTTTCATGTGTTCTTTTGGGTAATCCTTTTTTCATCTTATTCATCAATTTATTCCATTCTCCTTTAGTTTTTTTATTAGGAGTTAAAGTAGAATCACTGAACACTTGAATGGATGCTGGAATATTTATTATTTTTTTTGTAGAACAGATTGGACAATTTTCTGATTCTGGTTGTTTTCTATTAGAAACAGATAAAAATTTATCAAAAGTATGATTACATGTTTCACATAAAAAACAATAAGTAGGCATAATTGCTTACCTGTTTTCTCTACGATCTAGAGCACGATCTCTAGCACTATTATTTTGTGTGTCTAATTTACCCACTTGACCTCTTTGCATTCCTAGGCGTTTACCGTCAGGATTATTAATCGGTGGTGCTTGAGTATTTCTTAAACCAGTATGAGATTTTCCACCTGTATTGTGTGTTGGCATAGATTTTCTCCTATATTTATAATTTTTAATCTTTCAGTGACTTTAAATATTTTCGAGATTCTTTTCTTCTTTCTTGTATATTGATTGGTATTTTCCATTCTTTTAATAACTCAAGCGCTCGTTTTTCTGTTAATTTTTCTTCTATAAAAAAGTTTTTTCTAAATTTTTTATGTTTAATCCAATATTCAAAATGAGCATATTCGTGTGCCAATGCATGCACCCAACTACTCATAGATACTCCTGTTGCTACTTTTATTTGTCCCTTTTTTTTACGACTAGGAACTACAAAATATCCTTCAATATTTTCCCATTCGTCGCAATCTTCGTCGTCCTCATCCACCAATACTCTAATACTTTTCCACGGACTTAAATGTAACTTAGTATTATACTCTTTACAATGATTTTTTATATGACTTATAAATTTTTTTAAAGCAGAAGACATAGACTGATCCTTTCTGTGTAATACTACTGTAAATTAATTAAATGTCAATATATTTATATTAAAATTATTTTTTTATAAATTATTTCTTGTTAAATTTAATACTTTATTAATTTGTAATTCACATTGGGCATGTCGGGCCTGTCCAGGCCAATGAATATAGTCTTTTTCCTTATTTTTTTGCAAATTTAACAGTAACGGTATGATAGCCCGTTCTACTTCTAGTAATCGGGCCTTTAACAGGGCATCGTATTGATTCTTTACTGCCAGGGCACCGTCACATGTGGCATTCATTTGAAGTATTTGATCTAGTTTTGATCTGATTTCTTCAATTTCTGGATTTTGTTCTTGGGCATCGCCCGAGTCCACTGCACTGAAACCAAAATCATTGGTTGAGGCATATTGTCTTAGAATATCGTCTGGTATATTGGAGTTAAACATAATTGTATGTTATTTATAATTAATCCCATGTGTAATAATCGTAAGTTATTTGTAAATCATAAGTGGCAAATCCTGTTTCTGGATTAGCTAATTGTAATGGTCCTAAAAAACTGGGCCAGGCCTTGTATAAAAATAACTTTCCTCCTCCGTACTTGATTTCAACATTTCCAAGAAACTCATCATCTGGAGCTCGATCAAGTGCTCGTTGTGAGTCCATTAATGCCATCCACTCGTGAAGTTCTCTTCTGACCAGGAGATCTGCTGCGCTACTTCCCTCAGGCACAGAACCGTCATAAACATTCATAATTAAAGGTCCATTTCGTTTTACTGTTGGAATATTTACAGGTCTACCCATATAACCTATAGGGGCAGTGGGTATTTCTACTTGAGGAAGAATCACTGATATTGCACCAAAAGTTAATATTTTTGCTGAATTGGGTAATGTTATAGATACTTGAAATGTATTATGACTGTATAGTGGAGAAAGACGAATCATGGATGGCGAACTTGGAGATGGCGGTCTGAACGCCCCCAGTGATTTTAGATCACCCAACAAACCCGCAAAGGAAGAGAAAAAACTCAAAGAAAAATTCTCCGATTTTTTTTAATTTTTTTAGAAATTTGTATCAACATTAGATTTTATTTTTCTTTTAGTGTCTGATTTAGATAATTCTTGCATTATTCCAACTAATGCGTGTCTGTGGGTTCTTTCTGTTGCACTGTCTGGTTCAACTGGTTCAGTTGCCACGGAACCAATGTATTCTGTTGCAGCATTCTCAAATGCCTCGTCATCTGACCCTGGCTCAAGTAAACTGTGTTTTTTTATTAAATTTATTCCAGTTATAAGCTGTGCAGTATAATTTCTTCGATGTTCACCAGACAAATCAGACCAATCTGTTGGTGTGTGTTCTTCTCCTCGTTCTTCTGCCTCTATTTCCTTATGATATTCATGTGTGTGATGAATTCTGCGGGCCATATTTTTTAAAGAATCTGAAGTAATTGGTTCATTTGTTGTTGGATGCAGTATTCCATCAGCTCGAAGATCTAATAAAACATCGGACAACGAAGCTTCGATTGGAGAAGACTCGATTAACATTACGGTTTCTTTTAAAATTTGACGTAATGATTTCATGTCCTCTTATTTATACTCCGAATTTTTTTTAGGTCCGGGGATCCTAAACCAATTACTCGTGGGCCTGTTCGCCGCCGTGTAATGTATAATTTATTCCGTTTTGTTTAAGAAGTTCCTTAATTTGTAATAAATGTCCTGCGCCAGCAAAATACACTCCTGGGCCCATTCCCAGTAAATGTTCGTTTCTTTCTGTAGATGCCCTGTCTGCCATTCGTTCTGGTCCTGTTGTTCTGGATTTAGTGTTCCAGTCTTTCGGCCACGCTATTCGTTCTATGCGTTTTAAAAATTTTTTTCCTTGGGTTGCTGGAGTAGTTTGGGCCTCGTGTAACCAATCAACATCGGTTCCTGGTCCGTTTGCCTGAAGATATTTTTTTACATGTTCTGATGTAATTCGGGCTCCGTTAAATAATTTGGATGAATTTTTCTGATAAAAACTTAGAATGCCGTCAAACACTGTTTGTTTTGGATCTTGAAAATGTTCGCCAATTCCTTGTTCCCAGTTTATATCCACGTTTCCGCTAATAAGACCTAAATGATGAGGTTGGATTCCGTTTTTACTGAATGTTCGGGCCCAATCTTCGTCCCAACCGCCCCTGTAATCTTTAGAGGTTTTCAATCCAAATTCAGATTGTGTAATATCTGTATCGTTTCCTGTTCCTTCGTAATAGTGACCGTGTTCTTTGCCGTGTTTTGCAATACTACGTTTCAACTCGGGATCTTTTATGTTAACCTGTTTGCCGTGATGAACTCCTACAATATGTTGAACTGAACCGTCTGGATGCGTTATTTTTAATACTCCGTAAGGAGCAGGAGATTCAGTGTTTTGTTCCAGTAAATATTGCCGAAATGATCTCATACCGGTATTTATATCAAAAATTTTTTGGGCCCGGGGGATCCTAAACAGCGTGATCTAGAGAAATGGGGGTGGGGGCTAAGGAATTATAATTGAGGCTGAGCCGGGGAGTAAAACTTTACGCTAGCGTCTGCGGTGGGGGGGCCCCATGCCGCCGGCCCTACTGTTGCGTTACCTATTGGGGCACCGTTACTTACGCGGCATCCCTAGTATATCTCCAGTATACCCCTAGTATATCTCCAGTATATCGCAGTGCCGTAAGTTCTGCATCCGCGGAAAAAAATATTTGTGCAATATGCTTGACACTTTGGGGACGATCCAGTAGCATAGCGCATATGACACTTTCCACCATTGGATCATCCCCCTCCCGCACCACGACAGCTAAGGCTAAGAAGCCCCGCAAGTCTCCGCTGGAGGCAGCGATTACTGCTGCTGAACGTCAGCTGGCGCGTATGACTCGGCGCAAGGCGCGCGCTGGCAATCGCATCGGCCGTATCGAGGCGCGCCTGGAGAAGGCGCGGGCGTCCATCGGTCAATACGATGCTGTGCTGAAACAGCTGCAGGCGAATATTGACGCGCTGCGGAGTGCCTGCTGAGCGTTACCCATCCACATTCCGCACTCGCAACATGGAGATCATTATGCACTTGCACAACATTCGCCACTTCATCGTTCCCATCGCCCAGGGCCTCGGCGTGCCACTGTATGTGGCCGCCGGCATGGCCGTGTACCGAGGCGCCTTCCAGGCCCAGTATGAAGTCTGGCAGGCCCACAATGGCATCCTGGCCTTTGCGCTGTGGATGGGTGTGGCGGCCCTGCTGATGGGATTCTCGCTGACCGCCTGCCTTCAGGCCGCACGCCGTGCGCCCAGCGTTCGCCGGGCCTGTTGGATCGTAGGATGCTGGCTCACGGCAAGCGTCATGTTGGGCTTTCAGGCCTTTCAAGAGGCCACAGTCTGGTTGCCCTGCGCCGGCATCGGCGCCATGGCAGCGGCCTACATGGCACTGGCGATCATATCCCAGCGAGAAGAATGGGAGGCCTGGCGGCGCCAGTACTTGGATCCGCTGGATCGGGCCGTACAGGATCCGCTGGATCGGGCCGTCTGACAAGCGGCTCATTAGGCCCTTAGCCCCTCGGCCCATTGCGGCCGGGGGGCTTTTTTTTGGCCGGTCATTGCACGGCACAATGGTGATAGTACGACCCCGGGCCCGGGGCTACTATCACGTTTTGCAGCCGCAGAATCCAAGTTTTGCAGCCGCATAAAAGATTTTTTGAGATAATGCTTGACAGAATCCAAGTGCCCGAGTATGATGGCACGCATGACACTTTCCACCATCGTACCTTCACCCGCTCGCACCACCAGCACGGTCAAGGCTAAGAAGCCTCGCAAGTCTCCACTGGAGGCGGCTATCACCGCTGCGGAACGTCAGCTGGCGCGCATGACCCGTCGCAAGGCGCGTGCCGGCAATCGCATCGGGCGTATCCAGGCCCGTCTGGAGAAGGCACGGGCCGCTATCGGTCAATACGATGCTGTCCTGAAGCAACTTCAGGCCAACATTGACGCACTCAAGGCGGCAGTCTGAGCCCAAGGGAGCCCTACACATGAACCCACTCATCGACCAACTCATGGCCGGCATGGACTCCATGCCGGCCCAGGAACTGGAGCGTTTGCGCCGTGCCCTGGAGCGAGGAATGGCCTCTGCGGGCCGTTCTCGAG